>VOFI01000265.1_pt1 | contig 76001 bp, 87 predicted proteins | sample 5384131 | NCBI WGS metagenome assembly VOFI01 (sample SAMN12384728, study PRJNA508395) | human gut metagenome | isolation source: healthy gut H | host: Homo sapiens
GGCGTGCGGCCTGGCCGTGGAATAGTCCCCTTCAAAGACGGTGAGGCAGTTGTAGGCCCGCGCCACGCGGCCTTCATCGGACAGGTAAATGTCATCCGTGCCCGTCAGCAGGATGAAATTGCATATCCCGTTCCGGAGGGCTTGGACATAGTCTCCTCCACGCTCAGGAAGTTGACGTTGTCCTGGTTCGGAAAGCGTTCCCCCGTGGAATCGCGGTAAAACGTGGAAATGGGGAAGGAACTCTCCGGCCAGATTACCCAGGCCGGCATGTCCAGGAGGCTTCCGTCCATGGCTTCTCCCTTTTCCCTACATGCCGGACAGGGACCGTCCGGACCCCAACGCCTCCCCGCCCCGGTATGAATACCTTTCCCGTGACGAACAGGAGGTGAGGCAGGCGCTGGCGGACTGGTTCCAGGTACCTCCCTCCACCAGTGAAACACGGAATCTCCATACGGCGGAGTCCCTGCTGGGAGACATCCTGTCCAAGCTCCCCCTGGATGGAGAAGGCATGGACCCCGAGCTGCTCCGGGAAGGCTGGCATTGAAAGCCTCGGGGCCATTCCTGGGCCAGCAATCCAACCTGCTTTCCATCGTCAAGGGAGTTGCCACCATTCAGGTGCTTCAGCCGGCCATGCGCTACCACCTCCAGCAGTGGCAGGGCGCCCTGCTGGGAAAAATTGAAGGACCAGTTCGGCAAGGATGCCGTTCATTCCATCCGCATCCGGATAGGGTAATTCAGCGTGAAGCAAGGCTTTCTCTTGCTGCCAATCACCTGATTTTCATCGCACTAACAGGTATTGGAATACGTTTCAGGGATTTGCAATCCGCTGTCAACCGGTTTTTTCCCTCGCTTGATTCATGGTCAGGACCTTCCCGGGCACCGCCTCTTGTTTTCCCAGTGGGGAAATAGAGGGAAATAAAATGTTAGATATATTTATTATTCATTTATTGTCAGAATATTGTTCGTTTTTTACTGTTGCTGTTTCTTTAGCGGATTGCAAATTCTGTAGTTTCATGGCGAATAAAGCGGAATTCGCGCCAGTGCGGAGCGGCCTTTCCGCTTTCCAACAGAAATTACATACAAATGAAAACGTCCTTTTTCCTGACATTACCCGCAGCGGCAGTTCTATCGGCACACGGAGCGGAGGCGTGGAGTTCCCTTGACGGAATTATTCCGGAGCTGAAGATGGGGAAAACCTCCATCACCCGCATCGATTATTCCTCCGGAGGCGCCCTGATCACGAACGGAGGGCCTTCCGCAAGCGCCGTTCAATCCGTCCTTGGCTCTCTGGATGCGGGATGGTATTCCGGCAATAAGAATAGAGATACCGGTACGCTTGCCTCCGTGACGGCGGATGGCGCTACCAATCTGATTTCCGCCAACGGCGCAGGAGGCGGATTTACGGCCGTCAAATTTCATGAATTGTCCTCCAACGCCATATCCGGATATGAAGCGCTGAGGATTTCCTTTGATACAGGCGGCCTTTTCGAAACCAACAGGACGGGCCAGCCTCAAATTTCAGCCTGTGGTACAGTCTGGGAGGAGAGGGAGATTCTCTTCTCCAGGTTGGGTCTACGATTTCCGGTTCGGCGGGAGACGTCAGCAACAAATCCTATAGCTGGACAATTTCCAAAGACGATTACAGCAATTTGTTTGACCAGGGAGCCACTTTTTATCTGGTGATGAATACCGACGTTCTCGACAACAGCTACGCTTACAACGAGCTTGCCGTAAAAAATTTCCGCATGGAGGGCCTCACGGTTCCGGAGCCTTCCTCGGCTGCTGCCGCATTGCTCGGGCTGGGAAGCCTGTGCCTTCCTCGTTTAAGTGTAGTAATATTATGCGATTATCCCCTTCCCTCCTTTTGCTGGTATCAGGCTTAATGCTCTGTTCCCCTCTTCCTATGGAGACTGGACTTCCCGCATCCACTCCAGCAGGAAGAAGCCGCTCCGGCAGCCCTCATTCCCTTCCCGGCCCATGTTGACTGGAAGACGGGGACATGCCCCAAAAAGGCTCCTGTTTCCGTGAAAAAGAACGCGGCTCTGGCCAAGACGCTGGGCAAGGAAGGCTACGAGCTCCAGGTCCGCCCCGGCGGCATCCTGATCAGGGCCGCCACGGACGCAGGCGTTTTTATGCCCGCAGGACGCTGGACCAGCTGGGAGCCGGGGGGATTATCCATGCTGCGACATCAGGACAGCCCGGCGTTCGCCATCCGCTGCTTCATGCATGACGTAGGCCGCAATTTCCGGTCCATTGAGACGCTCAAGGCGGACATTGATGAAATGGCCCGGCTGAAGCTGAATGCCTTCCACTGGCACCTGACGGATTACCCCGCATGGCGCATCCAGTGCAGGAAGTACCCCGTACTGAATGACCCTTCAAAAGAGGATCAAGGGCCGGGACGTCAACGACACCTACACTTACGACCAGATCAGGGACCTGTTCCGCTACGCCAGGAAGCGCCACATCCAGATCATCCGGAAATCGACATGCCGGGGCACAGCACCTATTTCAAGAACTGCTTCGGCTTCCCGATGCACGACTCCAGGGGTATCAAGATTCTGGAGGAACTGCTGGAAGAGTTCTGCCGGGAAATCCCTGTGGAGATGTCCCCCCTACCTCCACATCGGCGCGGATGAAATCCGCATCCCCAACGGGAAGCAGTTTGCGGACCGTATGGCGGCCAAGGTCAAATCTTTGGGCCGCCAGCCCATCCAGTGGGCGGGCAACAACGACCTGCCCGTTTCCGGAGACAGCTACGCCCAGTTGTGGAATGACGAGAATTCCGTAGGACTGCCGGACCCCGCCAAGCAGAAGAATCCCCTATTTTGATTCCACGGCAGGCTACATCAATTCCTTTGACCCCGGCATTCTGGTGCGCAGGAATTTCTTCCGCCAGCCCTGTGGAACGGCAAAGAGCGACGACCACTCCCTGGGCGTCATCCAGTGCCTGTGGCCGGACCCGGGTGGAGGACAAGAAGAACATCCCCATCCAGAGCCCCCAGTGGCCCGCCATGTTCGCCATGGCTGAACGTAGCTGGAAGGGCCTTCCGGAGGATGGCTCCCGCTTTGCCGGCAAACTGCCGGAGAAGGATACGGAGGCCTACCAGGCTTTCTCCCTGTTTGAGAAACGCATGGAAGCCCTGGCCGGAAACAAGCCCTTCCCCTACTGGCGTGATTCCTTTGTGGAATGGACCGTGTTCGGCCCCGTTCAGAAGGACAGGCAGGAGGAAGTGAGGAACGGCCTGCTGGCGGGGGAAATCCCCTGCGGGGCTGGAGCCGGTCCAGGCGCGCGGCGGCAATCTGTACTTCCGCACGCGGCGTTGCTCCGGGGTTCCGGCTGCCGGTGAATGGTCCCAGTGCGGTACTAGGATATGGGTGAACGGCAAGGAAGTGAAAAACCCCCAGACTTACAAGCTGGCAGGCCAGCGGCGTTATGAAAAGCACACCTGGCATTCTCCCGCCAATGAAATATCCTTTGACAATGAGGAATCTTGGTGGGCGCGGCCTCCGGTTCCCTTCCAGGTCAAGGCCGGGGGAAAACAAAATCCTGATTGAACAGCCGTACACGGGGGACTTCCAGTCCTGGGGCGTCAGCTTCATTCCGGTGAAAAAAATCCGGAGACCGCTGGATTGCGGACTCAAGCTATTATGCCAAGGGCAGGGAAGAAAAAATAAAATTCCAGCAGCAAACATTTATTTCCCCTGCTCTCCCTGCTGCTGGCGGTTCCTTTCGCCATGGCCGCCCAGCGTCCCAACGTCATCCTCATCCTGATGGATGACATGGGCTGGGGGGACCTGCCCTCCTACCAGGACCAGCGCATGAAAGAGGGGCTTCCCGCCATGGACAACCCGGGCCTCCGGACGCTGGCCCGGGAAGGAATGACGCTGACGCGCCACTACTCCTCCGCCCCGCTCTGCGCCCCGGCCCGCGCCTCCCTGTTCACGGGCGTGCACCAGGGCCATGCCAAGGTGATCCGGGACAGGTCCTTTGACCTTCCCATTGAACATGCCCCAACGCTCGGCACCGTCATGCAGTCCGCCGGGTACAGGACGGCCCTCATCGGCAAATGGGGGATAGGCGGAGGAACGGAACACGCGGGTACCCCGCAGGAATCCACGTCCTACCCCACCAGGCGCGGTTTTGACTACTACTTCGGCTACCTGGACCACGTCAGCGGCCACCACCATTATCCCAAGGAAGACCCCAATCCCATTTCCCCCACCAAGAGAAGCGGCATCTGGGACGGGGACAAGTGCGTCACGGCGGATTGCGACAAGGCGTACTCCGTGGACCTGCTGACGGCCCGCGCCAAAAAATGGATTATAGATACGCACCGCCAGAATCCCCGCCAGCCCTTTTTTTCCTGGCGCTGACCCACATAGCCCCCCACTCCCAGCTCCAGATCCCCACCGGCCCCTATCCGGAAGGCCGCGGCGTAAAGGGCGGCGTGCAATGGATCGGGAAGCCCCACAAGCTGGTGAATACCGCGGAGGGCAAGATCAACTCCTACATCTATCCGCGGTATGCGGACAAGAAATGGCCCATGGCGCAGAAGAAGTACGCCACCATGATCGCGCGGCTGAGCGATTCCTTTGAAGACCTCATCCAGACTCTCAAGGACCTGAACATTGACAGGAACACCGTCATCATCATGACGTCGGACAACGGCCCGCATGACGAAGGCGGCCAGAATCCGCAGTTCTTCCGCAATTACGGACCTTTTGACGGCATCAAGCAGGACGCATGGGAAGGCGGCTTCCGCGTGCCGACCATCGTCCGCTGGCCCGGCCGTGTTCCGGCCGGTTCCGTCAGCGACCATCCATCCCAGTTCCACGACTGGATGGCGACGCTGGCCGCCATCGGCGGCGTCAGGGGCTCCCTTCCGGAGTGACGGCGTTTCCCTGCTCCCCCACCCTGCTGAACGACGGAACCCAGCCGGACAGCTGTCTGTACATGGAATACAGCGCCAAGATGTCCCGGAACAAGACGACGACGCCCGGCTACCAGGATTTTCTCCCGTCCAGGAGGAACGCCGTCCGGGGCGACCAGCAGATGGTCTACCTCGGCAAATACAAGGGGGTGCGTACCAACATCCAGTCCCATGCGGATCCGTTTGAAATTTACGATACCGCGAAGGACCCGGCGGAACGCCATGACCTGAAGGACACGCCGGAAGGGAAAAAGATGCAACCCATCATGCACGACAAGGTGCTGAGAATGAGGCGCGTTTACGATTATACCCACCCGGTGCGCGGCACCTTTGCCCAGCGGCCCTATGATGCAGAACCTGTTCCGGCCCTCCGGAAAGAGGAAATGCCCGGCACCCTGGTTCCCCTGACGGCGCAGTCCTCCCAGGGCGTCCGCCGGAAGGACGGCAGCATGAAAAAGAGAGCTCTATCTGAACGTTCCGGAAACCGGGAAATACGTCTTCTTCATGAAAACCCCGGCGAAAAAAGGGAGCTAAAGCGTTCGTCAGGTTGCACGACGCGCATCTGCTGGATGCGGAATACGGCTACAAGCCCGGCGCGGAGGTATCCTCCTCCATGGGGGAAGGAACGACGGAAGGAGATGCAGGAAAAAACTGGGCTGAAGCCCATCCCGCTGGAAAAGGGCTGGCATCCCCTGTTGGTTGAAACGGAAGGCTTCCCCGGGCTTCCCGACCTTTTCTGGCAGAGGGAAGGCGGCAGGAAAGAGGCCATTCCGGCGCCGCCCCTGAGGTCATTTTCCCCGGTCATCAGGACGAGGGCGCGCGGGAAATACCGTTTGAGGAACAGGTAAACGCTCCGCGCCAGCATGTACACGACAGGCACCAGGCACCACCAGACCCAGGGTGCCCACGGGGACGGGAAGCACGTTTCCACCCCCTGTCAGGGCAATCAGCACGAAGATGTGGGAACAATACACGAAAAAGCTGCCGGACGACCACCGCGCCAGCCGTTCCGACAGTGCGGGGCTGACGGCCCTGGCCACTATTCCGAAGCTCAGGAAGGCCAGAACAATCAGTCCGGAAAAAGCGACGTCCGGAACCAGGAAGGTATCCGCACAGCTTGCCCAGACAAGGGCCGCAGAGGCCAGAATAATGGATGAGTGCACGGCCAGGGGCATCTTCCCCCAGCGGTCCAAGCAACCCGGTGCGGAAGACGCCAGCATGATGCCGAGCACGAAGTCCCCCGAACATATAGGGACTGGGCCACGCCAGGGTGTCATCCCACCGGTGCAGGAACAGACAGAACAGGCCGAGCGCGTAAAGCGCGGGACGCCAGCGGTGCAGCAGGAACACCGCCAGGGTAAAAATCATCAGGTCCCGCAGGAACCACATCGGGGTCAGGGGGACACGTTCCCGCCCCGAACACGGAAGCCAGCGAACCAGGGGAAAGGGACATGCCCGCTACCAGCCAGTAGGCCGCGCACCAGAAGAGGTACGGCCACAGCAGGGACAGCAGGCGGCCTCCCGTCCATTTTCCGGCCCCGCTCCCCTCCAGGCGGGAGGCGGAAAAATATCCCGCCAGCAGGAAAAACGTCGCCAGCGCCGGACCGATCAGCCATTCGTTGGGAAGAAAGGGGCCGGAAGGCACATGCTGCATGACGACGACCAGCGTTGCCAGCAGCCGCGCAGTCTCCACCCAGGGCAAACGGGGGCGAACTGCTGTGCCGGATAAGGGGGAGATGGTCATGACGGGGCCCATTCTGGATGATCGCTCTGAAAAAGCACTATTTTTATTATGTGAATAACCGGCCTGTCGTTCGCAAGGCGGCAAAATGCTTTCACAACAGGCACGCATGAAACAGGCGTTTTCCCATACCTGCTTTCTTATGCCGAAGGGGAAGCTGGCGGCGTGTCAATTCAATCTCATGTACAAGAGCGGGTAAGGGTTTCCCTGCTCGTCATGGGCCGTTCTTTTATGGACTTGAAAGCCCATGTATTCATAAAAACCTCTGGCGAGCGGATTTTGCTCGTTCACGGCCAATTCATTGATGGAATAAGCTTCGATTCCATATTCCACCAACTTCTTACCGAGGCCTTTCCCCGTTCTTCGCTTGCAATGAACAGCATTTCAAGTTTCTGGCCGCCAATCCCCATCAGGCCGACAGGAAATTCGTTTTCGTTCTCCGCAACGATCAGATGAGGTATCTCTCTTAATGCTTGCGGAATGTATTCCTTAATATTTTCTATTTCGCTGTCCGGCAAAAACAGGTGCGTCTCCCTGACAGATTTTTTTTCCCACAGTTCCATGAGCTGCCGTATCAGCAACGGAGTTTTTTCCTGGATTTCAATGATTCTCATATTCCACTAAAAGCTGTCTTCATTAATACCGGCCATACCTTGGCGTGCTTGCGCATTGGCAGCACTCCTACCTGACCGGACCTTTACAAAATCCCGTACTGCTCCGCAACCAGGCCCCTTATTTCATCAAAGGTTTTCACTGCGGGAGGATTGTCCGGGTGGTTTCCCAGATGTTTTTCCATCCACACCATATGGTACCAGCGGCCGAACTTGTACCCGCACTGATGAAACTTTCCTGCGAATTGATATCCCAAACGTTCGTGGAACTGCACGCTGTCCCGCCCAAGCCAGGGGTCTTCCGCCTCCGGACAGGCAATGCAGGCGTTTAGATTCAGGACATTCTGCAAGGAAAGAATCTTTTCCAGCGCTGCGTACAATTCCCGCCCTATGCCCATTTTTTTTCCGGTCTTCCCGGACGTAAACCGTCGTTTCCACGGCCCAGCGGTACGCGGCACGGTTCTTGAAAACGCCGGCATAGGCATAACCGGCAATTTCCCCTTCCCTTTCGCAAATCAGGAAGGGGTATTTTTTCCAGCACATGGCCGATTCTTTCCTCAAATTCCTGCACCTCCGGTACTTCATATTCAAACGTGACGGCTGTTTTTTCCACATACGGAGCATAAATTTCAAGCAGCTTTGCCGCGTCCCGCCTTGTCGCAATCCTGATGGTATGATGATTTTTCATCCTGCTCCCCGTCTTTTCCGATTGATCTCCCTGGGCCCAATGCCGCCATTCTAATTATTTCACAGGCAACTGTCAATGTTGGCGCCTCCGGCAGGGAAAACACGGCCCGGCGACAAGAAAGCCGGATAATGTGCCTCGCCAGCTTCCAGCCGCCGGTTCTTCCGTCATTCCTTCCTTTTAACGGCAAAAAGAGGTCCATGGAAGGATGGCTGCGAATACTTTTTTTCCGTATGGAGTTCGTACTCCATGTTCAGGGCCCCGTATGGGCTCTGCGGGAGCCATTTTTGGTAAAAGTACCTTTTGGCGGCTCCAATGGCCGCGCCCCATAAAAAATCCCAGCCGGGGCCTGACCGTCATTCCAGCATATTCCCCGGGGGAAGAAACGCCTGCTCCAGCCCGTCTTTTTCAAGTGCGCCGCCCACAAATAGTTCAAAGGAACCATTCCGGCCATCATAGTTTCTGGACAGAACAAAGAAGGGAAGCACGCTTCCCCGCGGCACGGAAGCCTGGGAATGATAAGCCGCTGAAAGGGCATGGATATCCGCAGAGATCGTTTGATCGCCGGATTGCCCCCCTATTCCCCAGATGGCCTGTTCCCCCAGGGTCACTATTTCCACTGCCGGTTTTGACATGCCGGTTTTTTTCCTAATAAAGTTCCGTTTTTCCCTGCCCGCTTGAACCATTGCGCCCAGTAATGAACATGCTGCCCTGCATCCATTGCGGCAACAGTATAAACCGGGTTTTTCACGGCCCTTCCCCTACGTTTCCCCGGTAGAACGAACGCCCGCAAAAAGGCCGGATTCCCCGCGGAACCCGGCCATTGGAAAGGATACGGCATCGTGCCGGTCCCCGGCTCAGGAATAAAACCCGATGTCCGGCTCACGTTCCTGCCGCCTGCGCTTGAAATACGGGTTGCGGTAGCGGTGGATGCACTTGCTGGGGGCGCCGGGAGTATAGTGGAGCGGGTCCGCTTCCTTGGCGGCTTCCCGGCCCAGTATCTCCACAAAGTCCTTCAGAGATATTTCCAGGTCTGCATCGTGGCATGCCAGGGCGGCGGACAGGCGCACCTTCCCGTTGTCATAGTCCACGTACATGGCAAACAGCGTGGTCTGGTACAGATGCCACGGTTCGCTTTCCAATTCTCCGGACTGGTGCTGGCTGATGGCCTCCAGCAGCCACGTCAGCGCGTGTTCCAGTTCCAGATTGTCCAGAACATCCCGGATGAGGGACGTTTCATGGCCGAAGACGGCCACGCTTTCCTGTTGTCTTGCCCTGTTGATTTTCATGTCTTGGTTCTCCTTTCCGGTTTCCCTTGTTGAGCGGGGACGGCGGATGGCTCTGCCGCTCCAACTAGCTTGGACACTTTTTTTTCAACAGGTTGTTCAATATGAATTCGGGAATTTGTCAGCCCATGTCCACTTTCCCGATGTAGGGCAATTCCCGGTAACGCTCATCCAGGTCCATGCCGAAGCCTACAAGAAATTCATTTCCCTGCGTAAAACCTACGTAGTCAGCTTCAAAAGGCACTTTCCGGCAGCAGTGCTTGTCCACGGCCACGGCGGTGAGAACCTGCCGCACCCCCTGCCTTTTCAATTCCCGGCAAACTTCAGCCAGAGTAGCGCCCGTATCCAGCACGTCATCCACCACCAGAACGGGCACGTCAGGCCGGAACGGCCCGCAGTCCCCATCCCATGCCACGGAGCCGGAATGTTCCATTCCGGCGTAGCTGGTGATCTTGACGGTTTTCACCACGGGCCGGGATTTCAAATGCCCTTTCAGCATCGTGGCGAAAGGGAGGGCGCCGTTCAGCAGCAGCAGCAGAATATAGGGCCTGCCTGCCATGGCCGCGTCAATGGAGGCGGCCAGTTCCTTGACGCGCGCGCGGATGGCTTCCTCTCCAATCAGGGGTGTGATGGTGTAAGTCATGGAAACGGAAGCATGATAGCGTTCTCCCACAAGGAAATCAATCCTTGAAGGAGAACGGTTGACGGCGGAAAATGCTTCCGGTATGTTGCGGCTGAGATGATCGGCATCCCGAACTACCGCATGTTTTCAGGGTTTCTCCTGGTGATTCTTCCGCTGCTGTGGCTGGGCGCATGCGCTTTTACATGGATTTTCCTTTCCATTCCACCCCAGCCGGAAGTTATGGGAGAGAGCATGAGAGCCGTTTTCTCCCTTTTCGCCCCGTTTTTAAGCGTGGGAATCCTGGCGGTTCTGCTGGACATCTGGTTCGGCAAGAGGATTTATGAAGCCAGGAACGGCTGGGTGCATGCGGAAAAAGGCTGTTCGGCCTGCGCCGGGATGCTTTTTGACTATGATCCGGAGCTTTTGTCGGAATGCTCCGTGCTTCATGTGGACGAGCATACACCGTTGAGCGGGGAAGAACTGGAACGGCTGAGGCATGCAGGCGCCACTATCTGCCGCAGGGGAAGAAGGGGGCCGCAATATCCAGCTCCCTGCTGGGTCTGCCGCCTCGTTTACGACGGCCAGGTTCTCTTCCTGCTGGCGGCGCCTTCACGGGAACCTGCCGACCGTCTGGCGGAGTTCATGGCAGCCGTGATACGGACACGCCGGGAAAGAGGCGCGTGATTTGCTCACAGACCGCTTCCGCCCCGGGAAGCGCGGGCCAGCCTTGCGGCTCCGGTTTTCCGTTTGGCGGGAACCGGTAGCGGAATACCAGATCTTCCGGCCCGGCTCGATGGGCAACAAGGCGGATTTTCCGCAGTTCCGCCCCGTTCCACTGCCGGAACAGGACGCCGTTGCCGTCCGCGGACGGCCCCAGGGACAACAGGCGCATATTCGTCAGGGCGTGCAGGACGGCGTTGGCCCGGCGCGTTTCCAAAACCGCGTTGATCAAGAGCATGCCGAGGAGGGCAATACCAAAAAAACAGCATATTCCCATGACCGCCAGCACGAACATGACCTCACCCGTCCAGACCGGAGCGGACGCCGCTATGCAACATCCCCAGCCCCATGCCGCGGCAAAGAAAACCGAAAACAGCATTCCCTTCCATTCCTTCGCGGCCCTTCTCCACCATCCGTAGCGGGATTTTCCCTGCCACAGGATTTTTTCTCCCGGCAGCAGGCGTTCGGCCAGTCTGTCACGTTCCTCCCGTGTCAACAATTCCTGCATGTTTATCCTCTCCGTTTCCGCCTCTATACCAGACGGAAAGGCGGCTTGCACTCCTTTTGTTCCGGGAAATGCCGATCAGCAACGGCGTAGTATTGAAATGAGCGGCGGCAAACTTTTTCCTGAAATCCGTTACGTCCCTGCGGACGCGTGCCGTTCAATGGCTTGCGGCGCTTCATCCGGCAGAGGGCGCGGAGGCGCATTTAACGGTAGCCTACCGCTGGGCCGCATGGTAAAGTAGGGCAGAAATGACTGATTCCCCTTCCAAGCGCCTTTTTATTCTGGATGGAATGGCTCTGGCCTATAGAGCCCATTTTGCCTTTTTTCTCCAACCCCATCCGCAATTCCAAGGGCGTCAACACGTCCGCCGTGTACGGCTTCGCCAATACGCTGCTGGGCATTCTGGAGCATGAACACCCCACGCACATCGCGGCCTGCTTTGATACTTCCGCCCCCACGGCGCGCCATGAGCTTTACCCCGCCTATAAGGCCAACAGGGAGTCCATGCCGGAAGATTTGAGCTACCAGATGCCCCTGATTTTCAGGCTTCTGGAGGCCATGAACATTCCCATCCTGCGCTATGAGGGGTATGAGGCGGACGATACGATAGGCACGCTGGCCCGCATCGCGGACGGCACGAAGGAGTTCCAGACCTACATGGTTTCCCAGGACAAGGACCTGGGCCAGCTCATTTCCCCCACCTGCTATTTGTGGAAACCCGGCAAGCGGGGCAACGACCACGAGGTGGTTGACCTGGAAAAGCTCAAGGAACAATGGGGCATTGAACGCGCGGACCAGGTGATCGACATCCTGGCCCTCATGGGCGACAGCTCGGACAATATTCCGGGGCTTCCCGGCGTGGGTGAAAAGACGGCCAAACTGCTGATCGGGGAGTTCGGCACCGTGGAGAACCTGCTGGCGAATGCGGACAAGCTGAAGGGGAAGCGCAGGCAGATCGTGGAGGAAAACGGAGCCTTGGCGACCCTTTCCAAACAACTGGCCACCATTGACCGGGACGTTCCCCTGACCGTGACCCTGCCTGAACTGGTCAAAGAGACCCCAGTCCGGAAGAGCTGCTGGCCCTCCTTCAGGAGCTTGAGTTCCGTTCCATGCAGGCCAAGCTGTTCGGGAAAAAAGCGCCGGAAGCCAGGAAGTCCCCCCTCCCTGCGGACGATTTGTTTGCTCCGGCCCAGGCGGAACAGCTCCCGGCGGAGGCTCCCGCCGCCCCTGCGGCGGACGCGCGGCAGAACGGTTCCGGCCAAATGGATTTGTTTGAGGAACGCCATCTGAAAACGGTGGATGATTTCAAGCACGAGTATATCATTGCGGATACGGAGGAAGCCCGTTCCGCCATGGTTGCCGAGCTGGAAAAGCATGATTCCTGGTGCTTCGACACGGAGACGACAGGCCTGGATCCCCTCACGGACAAGCTGCTGGGCGTCGCCTTCTGCGCGGAACCGCACAAGGCATGGTACATGCCTGTCTCCGGTCCGGCGGACCTGGAAGCGGTCAGGCCGCTTTTGGAAGGCCCTGCGGAGAAGACCGGGCACCATCTGAAGTTTGATCTGGAAGTTTTGCGCGCCAACGGCATACGGGTTAAAGGCCCTTTTTTGACACGCTGCTGGCGCACGCCCTGATCGCCCCCGGCATGAAGCACGGCATGGACCTTCTGGCGGAGAACCTGCTGCAATATTCCACCATCAAGCTGAAGGACATTGCCGCGCCGGGAGCCAGGAAGCGCGAGCTGGATACCAGCGGCATTCCCGTGGAGGTCATGGGCAAATATTCGGCGGAGGATGCGGACATTACCCTCCAGCTTTCCGCCATCCTGAAAAAGCAGGTGAAGGAGAGCGGCATGGAGGAGCTGTTCCGCACGGTGGAACTGCCTCTTCTCCCCGTGCTGGCGGACATGGAGTTCTCCGGCATCCGCGTGCTTCCGGAATCCCTGGAGAAGGCTTCCGTCAAGGTAGGAGCCATCATTGACGGCCTGCGGGAGAAGATTGAAGAGGCCGCCGGCCATCCCCTGAACCTGAATTCCCCCAAGCAGCTCGGCGATTTCCTGTTCGGGGAGCTGGAGCTGGTGAAGAAGCCCAAGAAGACGAAGACGGGCCAGTTCGTGACGGATGAAGATACCCTCTCCGCCCTGGCTCCCCAGCATCCCATTGTGGCGGATATCCTGGCCTACCGGGAGAACATGAAGCTGAAGAGCACGTACCTGGACGCGCTGCCCAGGTACATCTGCCCGCGGGACGGCCGCATCCACACCCAGTTCCACCAGATGCTGACCGCTACCGGGCGGCTGGCCTCCCAGGACCCCAATCTCCAGAATATTCCGGTAAGAACGGAACAGGGGGCGCCTGATCCGCACGGCCTTCGTCCCCGCCTCCGGGGAGTACACCATGCTTTCCGCGGATTATTCCCAGATTGAGCTGCGCATCATGGCGGCGCTTTCCGGAGCCCCCGCCATGTGCGAGGCCTTCCGGGAAGGCCGGGACATCCATACGGAGACGGCGGCCAGGGTGTACGGCATTCCCCGCGACCAGGTGGACGCCGTCATGCGCCGTGCGGCCAAGACGGTGAACTTCGGCATCATTTACGGCATTTCCGCCTTCGGCCTTTCCCAGCGGCTGGGCTGCCCCCGCAGTGAGGCCGCCACGCTGATTGAGAATTACTTCATCCAGTTCCCCGTGGTCAAGTCCTTCATGGAGGACCTGGTGCACAAGGCGGAACAGGCCGGTTACGCGGAAACGCTGCTGGGCCGCAGGAGAATGATTCCGGAGATCAATTCCGCCAACAAGACCATCAAGTCCGCCGCGGAGCGCACCGCCATCAATACCCCCATCCAGGGCACCGCGGCGGATATGATCAAGATAGCCATGATCCATGTGGACAAGCTGCTGGAAGGCACCAGGTCCCGCCTTATCCTGCAAATTCACGACGAGCTGCTGGTGGACCTCCACAAGGACGAGACGGAGCTCATTCCAAAGATTGAGGAAGCCATGGTCGGCGCCCTTCCCCTTCCCAACGGCGTTCCCATTCTGGTAGAAGCCAGAACGGGGAATAACTGGCTGGAAGCCCACTAGGATTTTGCGGCGGACCAGGGGCGCGGACCGCCCCTCCCGTCCCCCGTATTTTTGAATTGACGGATGCCTCCCGATTGCGGATTCTCCCGGATTATGCACTCATCATCCTTGCCGGCAATTGCCCTGGCTGCCTGTTCCTGCGTTTGCTTTCAGACAGCCGCCGCGTCCGTAACCTATCCGGGAACAACACCGGGAGCCCCCGCCGCCCACCGGGAAGGGATGTTTATACGTTAAGCAACAATATTCTGAACGCCTCATGGAAGGTGGACGGCAGCAGGCTGATTCCCCTGGGAATCGTGAACAAGGAACGGGGCGCCACGGACGAAAAGGCCGCCACCGGCGCCCAGGCTCCGGAATTGTTCCGCCTTTCCACGGAGAAGGACGCCTACAATCTCCCCCTCCTCCCGGTTTGTGATGGAAGGAGTTCCCGCCATCAGCGCATTGAAAGGGCATTCCGCCGGCCTCGCCTGGGGAACGGCTGGAAGGGGCCGTTATTTCCGCCGTTTTCCGGGACAAAAACAGCGGGCTGACGGTTCACTGGAAGGCGGAATTGAGGGAGGGTTCCTCCTACGTCAAGGAAACCTACCGGATTGAAGCGTCCAAGGAGGTGGATTTGAAGAAAGTCCAGTTGATTGATTTGCAGGATCCCACCCTGGCCGTGAAGGGCACCGTACCGGGCAGCCCACTGGTCAGCGAGCGGGAAGGCACGTTTGCCGGCATTGAACTTCCCGTAGCCAGGGCCCAGGCCGCCGGAGGAACGGGAACCGTCGGGTTTGACTGCAACCTTCCCATGGGCAGCGGTAACGCCCAGACGTTCACCACGGTGCTGGGCGTATGGCCGGAGAACCAGCTTCGCCGCGGGTTCCTTTATTATCTGGAACGGAACGGGCTGCGCCCTACCGTCAGTTTCTGCATTACAACGGCTGGTATGACGACGGCCTGGACCCCACGGAAAAGACGCTCGTCAAGACAGCCGGGGAATACAGGAAGGAACTGGGTTCCCGACACGTCAGGCTGGACGGCTTCGTGCTGGATGACGGCTGGGACGACGTTAATGAAGACCTCTGGCAGCCCTCCACCAAAAAATTCCCGCACGGGTTTGAACCTGTAGTCAAGGCGGTCGGGAAGATTCCTTCCGGCTTCGGCATCTGGATTTCTCCGCTGGGAGGGTATTTCGGCCCGGAAAAGAGGGTTCAGCATGCCAAGGACAAAGGCATTCTCCCGGCTGACGCCGCGGGATTCGACCTTTCCTGCCCCCAGTATTACAAGTGGTTCAAAAAACGCTGCTCCGACTTGATGCAGAAGGACAAGGTGACCTATTTCAAGTGGGACAAGGCCGGAGATGGCATCAGCCCCCATTTCATGGCCCTTCTTTCCATCGCCAACGACCTTCGCCGGGAGAATCCCCGCCTGTTCATCAACACGACGGTAGGCACCTGGCCCTCCCCCTTCTGGCTCAACCATGTGGATTCCACCTGGCGCAGCGGTACGGCGGACGTAGGCTGGACGGGCAAGGGAGACGACCGCGAACAGTGGATCACGTTCCGCGACGGGGCCTGCTATAACGTCATCGTCAAGCCCGGCCCGCTTTATCCCCTGAACTCCATCATGCACCACGGCATGGTGCTGGGCACCAAGTTCCAGGCCGCGCGCGTCAGCAAGGGAGAGGACGGGAAGCAGGACAACAGGGACCTGAAGAACGACGCCCGCATTTATTTCGGTTCCGGAGCCAATCTCCAGGAACTTTATCTCACGCCGTCCATGATGGACAAAAAAGGCGTGGGACGACGTGGCGGCCGGGGCCCGCTGGGCCCGGCGCTTCCAGGACGTCCTGGCCGACGTGCACTGGGTGGGCGGCAACCCGAACCAGCTGGAACCGTACGGCTATGCGGCATGGAGCCCGCGGGGCTGCACGCTGGCCCTCCGCAATCCGGACGACCGGCCGCGGACGATTGATCTGGATGCGTCAACCGTCTTTGAACCCGTCAAGGGAGCGCCCGCCGTTTTCCCCATGAAGGCCTCCTACCCGGACCAGCGCGTCAAAACGCTGAATTTGGAACAGGGCAAGCCGGTGAGCCTGGAACTTCAACCTTTTGAGGTGCTGGTGTTCGACATGAGAACGAACGGACACTGACCCATGGGCCGCCGGCCATTGAGCGCAACGCCATGCCTCCCCCTTCCGGGCGGCATGGTTTTTTTATGGCCTCTCCGGAGCCTGATTTCCGGAGCGCCTTTTGAAAGGGACAAGCCCCCGGAAAAAATAGGGGAAGAAGAAATCCGGAATATCAAAGAGCCAAAGCGTCCCCGTCCCGTAATTCCGGAACGGTTACCAGGGCTTTCCCGTCTTTCAACGCCACCACGCGCACCTTGCGCTCCTGCATCCCTTCCGCGGTTTTTACCTGAATGGAGCTTCCATCCCGGACGGCAGAGGAGGGAATCCACGCGGAGGCGGGAACCTGCACGCTGATGTTTACCTGAAGGGCCATGTTGACGGGGGCCACCTGCCATTCGGAAACATGGGAGGCGTTCGGCTCCAGGGAGGCTATCAGCACGGCGGAATTGCGCTCGGTATCCAGTGCGGCGTCCACCGCCGTAACGCGGCCCAGCCATTGCAGCCGTTTTCCATTGTTCAGCACGCAGGAGGCGGTCAGCGCCGTGCTTACCCTGCCCTGTTCATCCCTGGGCAATGCGGAAAATTCTTCCAGCGGCACGGGAACCCGTATCATCCGCTCCTGGAGGGGAATCACCTTCCCCACCGGTTGCCCGGCAACCACGCGGGCCCCGGCTCCCACGGAGCATTCCACCACCTGGCAGGTATAGGGAGCTTCCAGCACCGTGTCCCGGAGGGCCTGTTCCGCTTCCGCCACATACGCCTCCGCGGCGTTCAGCCGCGCGTTCACGGCCCGTCGCTGCGGCACCCGGAGCACCAGTTCCGACTCTTTTCCACTTTTGGAGACGGAGCTGTACGTCTTCTTGATGGCTTTCAGGGCTTCCGCCTGTTCCGTGGGATATCCAGGCGAGCCTGTTCCAGCCCAGCCTGCGCGTTCGCCAGGCGTGCACGGTATTCAAATTTTTCCAGCTCCAGCAGGGGCGTTCCCTTCAGGACGATTTCTCCCGCGCTGAAGAGGGGTGCACCTTGTCCACCTTCCCGGAAACGCCGGGGGAAAGCATCGTCAGGTGGGAGGCCTTCACGATGCCGGGCGCGGAAATGGCAAGAGTGTTCGTCTGCAAATGCAGCGGCTCCACCGTTCCTGCGGCCGCCTTGTCCTTTTCTCCGGCAGAGCCCGAGACGGACGGGTCCGTTAAAATGGCCGTTCCTATCAAAAGCGCCGCGATCCCCAGGCCGATGCCTATGGACCAGGATGTTCCTTTTTTTTTGAGGGGCCTCGCTCATGAACAGCTCCGGGGGAACGCGGCCCGTTATTTGGGATATTCCGTCTCCATGATGTGGGAGTAGGCTTCCGCCGTTTCCACAGCCACGGTTTCAATGTTCTTCATCAACTGGGCAAACTGGGCTTCCGTGAGGTCCATGCCTTCCAGAACGAAGGACTGGCGGTAGTAGACGTATCCGCTGTTGGGGTCCAGCTGGAAGGCGCCGGCCGTCTGGTCCGCATTCAGCTCACTGAGGATGATGCTGACTTCCACACGGCGGTTTTCAGGCACCTTGGCGGCAAAAAGCACGTCAATCACCAGCGTCTCCGGACGATCAATCATCGTGTACAGGAGGCTCACGGGCGTGAACGTATCACAGGGGACGAACGCGATGCCCGTTCTGAGGTTGTGGTTGTCCGCGGAAGTAATCCATTCCGTTTCTTCCCCTCTCTTTCTGAGAACGGTGTACACACGGTCCAAAAAGGCTGAGCTGCTGGTTTTCCATATTGAAAATTGTTTAACAGGAGGGTTGCTTGCGAAGGCGCATGCAACGTACGCGCCCGTTTACTGGATTCAAGCTTACTGGCATCCTTCTGATTCGTCAAGCTCTCCTGACGTAAAGAAATTGAAAAAGCATGTACGCATCCGGCATAAAAACGGACGCCGCCCGGATGGACGGCGTCTGGGAAGTCTGGGAATAAAGTGCGTACCGGAGGGTACGGCGCCCTTACAGGATGTCTCCGGGCTGGTAGCCCGCGCCGTTCGGGAACCTGTCCGTCAGCTCCTGCACCATGGAGCGGAACGCTTCCACCTGGGCGTCCGCCATGCCCGTGGCGGAGGAGTTGGAGTCAAAGATGGTCTGGAGGTCCGCCCGGTCAATGCCCAGGCGACCGTCTTCCGCCAGGCGGTCCAGCAGGTTGTTTTCCATGATTTTTCCGGCCCTCAGGTCGTTGGAGACGGCCACGGCGTGTTCCCTTTGATCACCTCATGGGCGGTTTCCCGGCCAATGCCGCGCTTGACGGCTTCCGCTTCATATACCCCCATTTGGTTCAGGACGGTCAGGAAGGTTTCAAACAGGCCGTCCGCGGCATAGAAGGAATCCGGCATGACTACGCGGCGCACCACGGAGCAGGATACGTCCCCTTCGTTCCACTGGTCCCCGGCCAGTCCGGAGATCATCATCAGGAAGCCCTTCAGGATGACGTGGAAGCCGTTGACACGTTCGCAGGAGCGGGCGTTCATCTTGTGCGGCATGGCGCTGGAACCGGTCTGCCCCTTGGCGAAGCCTTCCTGTAGCCAGTTCATGGCCCGGCCATCAGGCGCAGGGTCTTGGCGAAGGAGGAACAGCCGGAGGTGAGCTCCACCAGGCCGGAAACCACGGAAAAGTCCAGGGAACGGGGATACACCTGCCCCACGTTCATCCACTTGGAGGGAATGCCCAGGTGGGCGCACACGCGGTCTTCCAGCTCCAGCACGCGGCCCGCGTCCTGCCCGGAAGAGGGAGAGCTGGTCAAGCTTGCCCGCGGCGCGCCCAGGGCCTTTCAGCCCGCGCACGCTGTAGCGGTCCATCAGGGAAATCCAGCCGGAGCTCCTGGAAAGTCAGGTCCTCATCCACGGATGCAGAACTCTTCAGGCCCCGTGACGTTCCCGATGGCAGGAAGGTTCACTGTCCTTCCCCCGTTCATCCACGCCGTGGATCCTTCAGGGCCTTCATCACGGCGATCCAAGATTCGCGTTCCAGGACGATGCGGCCCTCTGCGGCAGATATTTAAACGAACGCTTCCGCAGGATGGTTTCACGCTCATATCAAAATGTGTATGCGGGGCAGGAGCCATGCACTTTGCCCCAGGAGACGGAGTCCCGTTCAAAGCCGCCTCCATCGCCGTTCCGCTAGTTTCCGGCGGGGGTTCCAAACCGTACCGGCGTCCAGAACGAGGGAAACGCCCTCCATCGCCGTTCCTGGTTTGGAGAATGGCGGAAATTTTTTTTTCCAGGGAACGGACAGGGAACGTATTCCCTTCCGTGGAAGTGATTTGGCCTCCGGCGCACAGGTTGGGACACAGCAGCCCCATGAAGGAAAAGACGGAGGCTCCATCCGTACCGCCCGCGCACCGGGATGATTTCCGGCTCCACGCCCACGGCCGCCATCGCCCCCTGCGGGTATGTTCCACCAGGTGCATGTGCGGGAGGATTTTTCCTTCATGTTGTAATAGGAGTCCTTTACCTCCACATGCACGGTTCCTTCCCCGTACTTCCGGTTCAGCAGGGCGGCGCACTCCTGCATGAATTCCTTCTTTCGCTCAAATTCTGCCGTGTCCGTGATCCCTGATGAGGTACTCCCCCGACCGCCGTTCCACATCCCCGGAACGAGGTCAAATGGTAGAAGCCTAAATATCCTTCCGTAAAGGCGGGATGCTGGAACGCGGGGAAGCATTCCCTGGGAATTCCATGAGGGACCAAACACGCGTTCAGCATCCTGCCCTTCGCGCTGCCAGGGTGGATGCCGGTGCCGCGCACCACCGTCGCCACGGCAGAGGCCGCATTGAGACCCGTATTCGATTTCCCCCAGGGCTCCTCCGTCCACAGTATATAGGCGAAGTCCGCGCCGAAGCGCTCCACGTCAAAGGCATCCGCCCGCGACTATTTCCTCGTCCGGCGTGAAGGCGTGCGGCATATATCTCGCCAAATGGGGCCGTTCGGGATGCAGCAGGAAGGGAGGCGGCCATATCCATGATTTCCGCCACTCCGGCCTTGTCGTCCGCGCCAAGCAGGGTTTCCGTCATTTACGACCAGGTCTGGCCCGCATAGTCCGTTCGGGGAAAACGGCGGGGAAAGCACGATGCCCTGTTCCCGGTTCAGGACGATGTCTCCGCCGTCGTAGGAGCGCACGATGCGGGAGCTTCACGCCTCTGGAGACGCCCGGGGCCGTGTCCACATGAGCCACCCAGCCGATGACAGGGAACCTCCCTCTCCACGTTGGACAGGATGGAGGCGTACACGATGCCGGGGCTTCATCCAGCTCCGCCTGGGCTCCCAGCGCCTTCAGCTCCCCCCGGCCAGCAGCCGGGCCAGTTTTCCGTCTGAGGAATCCGCATCGGACTAGGAACCCACGGAAACATACTTTAAAAACTGAATTCCAAAAACGGGAGGGAGTCCACCGGGCCCCGCGAACACAAGCACAAGACACGGTTTATCCTTGCGATTCAAGATGGTTTACAGTATGTAAACAAGCTTTCTCCCCATGATGACTCCTCTACCTCTTGGCATTGCCGTTGCTTTATCCTGACCTGCGGGCCGCCCCTTCTGGCCCAGGCCCCATGCCCGTTTCCGCCAGGACGAGGCAGGACCCCACGGACATGTACCTGGAAGCGTTAAAGCTGGTAACCAAGTCTGCCGAACTGGTGGAAAAACGCGACTACAAAGGCCATCCGCCTGACGCAACAGGCGGAAGAAAGACAGGACGCCTGGTGAAGGCCTATCCGCAATGGCGGCCCAACCTTCTTCAAACACGCCGCCAGCTCAACAGGGGAGAAGCTGGACCAGTGGCAGAAGCTGGCGCGGCAGCAGGCCGCCGCCGTTTCGTAAGGCCCCCGGCCTGGAATTGAACGTCCGGCCGCGTGCCCAAGCTGACAGGCCCAAGCCCAACATCGTCCTTCCTCCGGGCTACGGGGTGGGTTCCCTTCCCGCCCCGGAGAATCCCTCGTCAACACCATCCGTCCCCGTCCGTCTCCCGGGCGGCGGAAATAATTGAAAGCAATTACGACGCATCCGCAGGCTGCTGGACAAAACCACGAAAAAAGTCCCAGGTGATCCAGGCGCTCAAGCGCACCCGCAAGGAACAGGAGGACATTCTGGCAAAACTGGCCATAGCGTCCGCCGGAGAATCCGTTTACCGGGACACAGATGGAGGGATGAAGGGACCAGCAACTCCAGACCCTCACCAAGCGGTTGGAGGAGCTGGAACATCACCACGCTGGAACAGGAAAAAGTCAGTATCTGGCGGATGCCGATCTCCAAATTCAGCTCAAAAGCACCAACAAAACTGGCCCGGATGAAAAAAAACGCCCTCCAGAAGGGCCGACCAGTTGGCCGCCCTGGTGGAACCAGCCCGGACAAAACCAAAACCTGCTGGACCGCAACCTGACGCTGGCGGGCAGCTCAAAGGACGCTCAGGAAAAATCGCCGCCTCGGCCAAGTCCGCTGGAACACCTGAAAGCCCTGGAAGAGGCGCAAATCCGCGGACCTGGAAGCAGAAACTGATTGCCATCCGGGATGAAAACATCGGCTACCGCAAGCGCATTACGGAGCTGAACACCAAGCTCATCAATGCGGATGTGGAGCTGTCAAGCTGGAAGCCAATCCGGAAAAAAGCCCTCTCCTGCTGGAGGAAAACCAGTTGCTGCGCTCCACAATCGCCAAGCAGCTCCGCATCCGTTCCGTGCAGGACCAGAGCCGTTCCCTGCTCATCAGCACTTACAAGCGCCTGCTCCAGGAAAACGCGGACACTTCGGAAATCGCCTCCCTGATGGACAATGAAGAAGCCATCAAGCTCACCCCGGCGGAAAAGCAGATTGTCAACGTCATCGCCAGAGACAACAAGATAGACATCCCCCTGACGGACCAGCAGAAGGAAAGATCAACAAGCTGGCCCAGGCCCTTTCCGCGGAACGCGACAAGGCCGCCCAGCTTGCCAGGGAACTGGAACTGGCGCGCAGCCAGACGAAGACAAAAGCCGGCCAGGAATGACAAATGCGGAAGCCCGCCCAGGAATGACAGAAAAACCTTCATGGAGGGCTAACCCGGCAGATGGATGAACTGAAAGCCCGTTCCGCTGAACAGGCGCGCCTGGCGGCGCCGGAGCCATTACGCCGGAAAAAGCTCTGAACAGCGGGAGCGCCCACGTGCCGGAAGCTGGAAGCGGAAGCCCTGGGACAGGGGGCCGCGGAGGCCTTCGCAAAAAAAAAACGCTACGCCGCTGCGGAACAATTGTACCGCACCCTGCTGGACTTCCAGCCGGCCCACGTTCCGGCCCTGGTCAGCCGGGCACCCATCCATCCTTCCAGCGCAACAAGGCGGAGAGCCATCGAATACCTGAAAAAAGGCCACGGAACTGGATGCAGCCTCCTCCGCATGGTTCATGATGGGCGTGGCCCAGTACCCGCGCCGGGCAGGACCAGCACGCCATCGCCTCCCTGGCGGAAACGGGTCCGCTGGACCCGGCCAACGCTCCGGCCCTGCTTTACCTGGGCAACCTGGAAACCAGCGCGCAGGCAACTATGAAAAGCGGTGGGCCACTTTGAAAAACGCCTTGAAAATCAGCCGATCACCGGACGCCCACTTCAAGCCGGAATTCACCGGTACGCGCAGGCACGCAAAATTATGACGCCGCCAAGCGGCGGCCTGCCGGATTCCGACCTGGACATCACCGGACCACCACCCTTCCCCGCAAAAACAGGCTCCGGACAAAGCTCTCTCCCTCGCCTGCCGCGAACGAGATGAAATGCGCCTGGCCGCAGCAGTAGCGATCCATCGCCATTTCACGATGCCTATGAGGGTGCGCCGCCAGCAGCGGAGGACTAATGCCTGGAAAGGCCTCTGCCGGGCCCAAGCAGGTCGTGGTCAGCCACCGTCCGGAGGCCGGGCCCGTCTCCCTGGCGGACCAGATGGAAACGGCCTCCACGGCGCCTGCCGCACAGCTACTCCTGCGGAAACCGCCACCGCCGCAGCGGAACCGCCCAAGCCGGGCAGGCGCACAGGAGAAGCCGCTTCCGCATCGGTTCTAGCGGATCCGCCCTTCCTTTCTCCCGAAAGCATGTATCAAGTTTCCATTTAGGACTGGGCCTCATCGGCTCACGGATTGCACGCCACATGACCGGACGTTGACAAGGTGCGTCGTTGAACGCCCGGGAAGACTTTCGGAAGCCGTTCCCACCCGGACGCGAAAGCCCGCGCCTCAAAATCATCAGCTCTATCTGAAGAAGCAGAGAATGCCTGTCTGGAAGTATTTGAACAGATGTGAGGGGGCGCGCTGACCCGGGCATGTCATCCTGAACCACTCCACGGTGATTGACCCTGGCGAAGAAGACTTCGGCTGTCTGGCGGAACAATTCGACTAAGCTTTTCCCATTGATGAAATTCAGAGGAACATGCCCTTTTCTGCTGCTGGCCCTTCTCCTGCCCCTGCGTTCGGGCGCAGGGAACAGAAGGAGGCAGGGAACGCCCCTTCCGCGGAAGCGCAGGCCGCTTCCCCCCGTTCCCGTTCCGGACACCGCCCTGATCGATGACGCCTCTGACCGTCCGGTATTGCAGGGCAGCTCCAACGTGAGCGCCGTACCCCCGCTCCCCAGCATCCGGCCGCGGCCCCTGCCGGAACGGAAGGACAGTCCGTCAAACGGCAGCCGTTCACCAGCGTTTCCGCTTCCAAGCAATTTCACGTTACAGGGATGGATTCCCCTGTTGGCCGGGGCCATTGCCACGCGGGCGGACTCCATACGCACGCGGCCCTGGTGAAAATCCTCAAGCAGCCTGACGAATGGAAAAAACAACATCATCATCCGTCTGGTAGGGGGAGCCGGGAAGCCGGGTTTCCGTGGCCAACCCCATCCGCATGTGCAGACCGTGATTGTGGAAAACCCTCCTACAACATCTTCATTCACCTGGGACGCGGCATCAACCAGGACAGGCTGCGCCACGCCATCGTCTCCACCCTGCTTTATGAGATGATGCTGCGCACGGTGGACCCGGAAGGACTGCCGGACGAAGTAACGCTGCCCCCCCCTGGCTGATTGCCGGGCTGGAGCAGGCCGTCCTGTGGCACACCAATGAAGCGGACCGGGCCATGTACTCCACCCCTGTTCCAGCAATCCGGCATCATGACCCCGGAAGAAATCCTGAATTCATAAATGGTGGACGCTCCAGCTTTCCCGCATGGCGACTCCTCCCCTGACGGAAACCCTCACGATCACGGAAACGGAACGTCACCTGCAGGAAGCCCTCACCCTGGTCAAATACGATCCGGACACCCGGACGACCGTCACCTTCCCCCTGGACAATCTGGACCAGGCCAATTCCCTGACGGACCTGAACAGGCAGCTTTCCAACATATCCGGCAGCCTGCTCAACCTCAGCCGGCGCTCCTTCCCCGCCTACCGGCCCGTCATTGTGGAATACGCCAAGCTTGTGGCCCTGATGTAGACCGGAAAAATCAACGGCCGGGAAGCCGCCCCGAAAATCAGGCAGCTTCGGGAAATCAGGGAGCTATCCATGAAAACCGCCCGGCGCGTCCGGGACTACATGGACTGGTATGAAATCAATACGCGGTCCGGAACCGGCAAGACATTCGCCTCCTACGCGGCAGCCGTCAAACTGCTCCGTGAACAGGAACAGCCTGCCAATACCCCCATTTCCCGGTATCTGGACGATATTGAAAAACTGTACACCCTCCCGGCGAAGGCTCCCGTTCCTTCCCTGCATGGAAAGAATTGAAGGAAACCCGTTCCGCTGCCTGGAACGGCCATTTCTTTCCAGATGAATCTCCGCCCTAGTCAACTTATTTTTTTTGAGTTCAAAAAGTAACGGCAAATATTCCCACATATAAAGTAGGAATAATAAACAACGCCTAATACGGAAACCTTATTTATTTATAAGAAGTTATTGAATTTGAAGCGGTCTTCCGGATTGTAAATCCGATACTGGCTCCATTCAGTAATTTTTTTAATAATTTCATGAAATCCTCTCTGTATCTTACGATGTTCCTGCTTTGCTCAGGGTTGGGAGCCCAGGCCGCCACATTGAAATATTTTTATGATTTCAACAAGCTTGACGGAAACCTGTCATCTTTAAATGATAATAACTTGGCCGGCCCAAATGCGGGCAGCGCCACGTTCAGCGGATCAGGCTGGATGAATTATACCGATGGCTATGAAGGCCGGGGCTATGACAGCCGCACGAACGGCGGACAATTGACGCTGGGCTCCTCCAGTACGGGACTGGGGCTGAATGCTACGGAAGGTTTCAGCCTTTCCATTGCCGTCAAGGACGGCTATATGGAAAAGCATTCTGACATTCACATCCGGCAACAGCCAGAACATGTACCTCCAGAAGGATTCCGGCGACGCCTCCACCGCCGGGGCATGGGCGGCCTATTGCGGCGGAAACGTGGGCAACTGGGCCAACCTGACGATTTCCAGGGATTCCTTTTCCAACATCATCATCACCTTCCAGAACGGGGAATTGAACATTTATCTGGACGGGCAGAAGAAAATCACGGCCTCCGGAGTCAATTTCACCGGAGACGTGCAGTCACTCAAGCTGGCGTCCACCGCCAATACGACCATGGATGACCTCCAATTATATGCCGGTGTCCTGAATGACGGGGAAATAGCCGCGCTGGCGGCCAACCCCGCCCTTCCCGTTCCGGAACCCGCCACGGCCACACTGAGCCTGCTGGGGCTGGTTTCCCTATCGTGCATGCGCCGCCGCCGGGGTTAAGTCCCCTGATTTTTTTTAAGGGAAAACAAGTTCGTTCTTGTTTTCCCTTTTTTATTCACTATCACTCTATCTGTTAGAACCTACATGAAAATTACCGCACTGTTCTTCGGCGTGTTCGCCGGCTGTCTCTCCTGCATCCCGGCCCATGCGGCGGACTACCTCTGGAATGGAGGAAACGGCTCCTGGACGGATTCCGGAGCGTGGCGGCTGGATGATTCCTCCGCCGACTGGAGCAATGGAAATACGGCCCAATTCAGACGGATTCCTCCATCACAGTAGGAAGCGGAATCTCTGCGTCCGGAATGCTTTACAACGGTGCGGCCATCACGCTGAACGGAGGTTCCCTTACCCTGACGGGCGCGGCTGCCGGGAACAACGGAGGTTCCGCCACTCTTTCCAATACCGGGCTGATTCTGGACGCCCCCAATGCGGAAGACTCCTATGAAGTCCGGGATACCAGCCTCACCGGCTCCGCCACGCTCGCCAAGACAGGCGCCGGAACGGTTACCCTGGATGGAGCGCATACGGCCAGCGGCGTCTGGAACATCAACGCGGGCACCCTGGTTTTCACCGGGGAAAGAAACATCACCGCCAGTGACAACAACCGGATTAACGGAAAAATCAACATTGCCTCCGGGCCGTGCTGGATGCCAGCAATGGCCGCTTGTTTCATAACGGCGTTTATACAGCCAATTTCCAGTCCCCCACCATTACGCTGAACGGAGGAACGCTCAAACTGAACCAGTTCGGGTATGACTCCGCCTCCCTGGGCAAGCTGCACAACAATTTTTACGCCCTTAAATTCGCTTCCGGAACCTCCAGCCGCATCGTCATTTCCCAGGGCTATGAATCCGGAGGCACGGCCAGCCGCGGCATTTACATCGCCGGCTGGGGCACGACGGCCACCATTGAACTGGGAGCCAACCAGACCGGGCCAATACGATTTCCTCCGGCCGCACGGTCCGCGTGGATGCGGGCAAGCTGACGCTGGAGGTGGACAACGCCTTCGGCGCCGGCAGCAATCTGGGCAATGTAAGCATCGCTTCCGGAGCCCTGTTCTCCATGAACGGCCACACTCTTGCCAATGTCATTGACGTCCAGGACGGAGCCACTCTGGACATGGGCGGCAGCTCCTATGCCAGCATGGTCAACTGGCATGAAGGCGGCATCCTCCTGAACACGGAAAACAACAAGGGCACGCTCAACATCATGACCCGCGCCGCCCTGGAACTGGGCTCCAAGGCCTGGGCGGGAAGCGTGCTGACGGATACGGATACCGTTTTTTACGCTCACGGCGGACCAGAATCTGGGAGCCCTGGGAGCAAACGTCAACTGCTGGACAGGCGGCCGCGGGTATAACAACACCCTCCAGAGCATCACCTTCACGGGCGGCCACGGAATCAACATTGACAACTACGGAGCCAAGTGGGCCGTCATTCTCTCGGAAAACGTCACCTTCCAGGACATCGGCAGCCTGACCTTCTCCAACAATGCCGCCGACATGTCCAATACAGAGGCCCTTTACGGCGGGGGGGGCCATTGCCGCCAATGATACGGTCGCCTTCAGCAACACCGGAGCCCTTACGTTCAGCAACAACAGCGTGAGCGCGGATTCCGGCGCTTCCGGCGGAGCCATTTACGCCTCCGGAGGAGCCTCCTTCACCAGCACGGGCGCCATCAGCTTCTCCGGCAACTCCGCCATGACCCACGGGGCGCCATCCATACGGGAGGCACCACGGGCAGCCTCACCTTCTCCGACATCGCGGAAAACATCTCCTTCACCGGAAATACGGCCGGAGAAAACGGCGGCGCCATCAATAACGATTATGAAACCGTGGAATGGTCCAGCGTGGGCCACGTGGCCTTCTCCGGCAACCTGGCGGAGGCGGGCGCGGGAGGCGCCATCTGGTCCGGCGGGGACGTAACGGTCAATACCGCCGCCTCCTTCAGCATGACGGGCAACGAGGCCCGGGACGGCGGCGGGGGCGCCATCTATTCGGACGGAAACGTCACCTTCTTCGGAGTGGGGGCCCTGACCTTCTCCGACAACCACGCATCCACCTACGGGGGCGCCATCGGAGCCTACGGGGACATCACCATCTCCGATTCCGGCGCCGCCTCCTTCTCCGGCAACACAGCTTATGAAGGGGGAGCCCTGGACGCCTACAACGTTGCCATTTCCGGCAACACCGGGACGGTGCTGTTTGAAAACAACAGTGCGGAAAACGCCGGAGGCGCCATCAACCTGCAGGGAGGAGGCTCCATTTCCCTGACGGCGGACCAGGCGGACATCATCTTCCGCGGAAACACAGTCCAGGACGGAAGCGTTTACAACGCCATCCATTTCAACGACGGCGCCATGGCTTCCTTCAATGCGGCGGACAACCGCCGGATCCTCTTTGAAGACGGCCTCAGCTCCCAGGACGAATCCGTCGTGGACATCAGCGTCAATGACGCCGCCGGAGCCGGAGGCACGGTCGCCATGTCCGGCGCAAACAGCCAGTCCGGCATCCGGGCCAATACGACCGTGTACGGAGGCACCTTTTCCGTCAGCAGCGGGGCAACCTACGGTTACCATTCCGCAGACTGGAGCACGGAAGAAACGCGAACCTCCTTCACCGTAAGCGGAGGAAGCCTCCACATTGGCGAACAGGCCGCCCTGAATGCGGCGGACGTGAGGCTGGAGGACGGAACGGAGCTGTCCGTCATGGGAACCGGCAGCCTGAATGCAGACACGCTGACGCTGGGAAACAACGTCTCCATCCTCGGAACGGGCGAAGGCAGCTTCTCCATCACTGCCAATGCCATTGATATTTCCAACGGAATCACGATTGACCTCTCCCGCGGCTCCATGATCAGCCTGGAACTGCATGCGGACACCCTGACGCTGGGAGGGACGCTGGCCCTGGGCGACGACCAGGTGGACTACACCTCCTCCATCTGGCAGAGGGACCAGTCCTACCTGGTCATGGATGCGTCCGGCGTCACGAACATGGACGGGACTTTCTCTGAAATCCTCTCCTCCCTCGCCGACTCCGCTACCATCACGGTGGGGGGAATCTGGGGCTGGAAGGCTATGACCCCCTCTCTGGAACTGGGGCGCTGGGAACTGCGCTGGGACGAAGGAAACGCCCTCCATCTGGACTGGATTTCCAATGGCCTGGTACGTTACGGAAACCAGCCAGATCCTGAAGGGAATGACCTTCTCCATGGCCGGAACCACCTCCGTCTCCGACATCGCGAAGGCCCGGATTTTCTACTCCGGCGCCACTCCCTACTTCTCCCCGAACGCGGAGCAGGCCAACCGGAGGGCCATCCCCGTCCTCAACACCATCTCCAAGGGGGCCAAAACCTTCCAATTCGAGGGAAGCCACGCGCTCTCCGCAGGAAGACAACTACTTCTGGCTGTGCGTGGACCTCAACCCCCGCGCGCGAGGGTTGAACAAGGTGGACGCCTCCTGCACGGGCGTGGCCCTGCTGGAGGACTCCAATGTAGCGGTCGCCAATCCTTCCCCGGAAGGCTGCGCGGAGGTGTATCCCTACCAATTCCGCGTGGTGCCCTACTACCGCAACACCAACCTGATGCAGTGGAACCCCAACCACCTGACCGCCCAGCACTTCAAATCATTCACGGACCTCATTTACTTCAACGTGGGATGTGACACGGAAGGAAACCTGACGGGGCAGAACAACGCCCAGTTCCTGAATGGCCTGGACAAGCTTTAAAAACCTTCGCGGAACGGCGGGCAGCAAGATCATTCTGGGCGTGGCCCACTGTGACGGAGGGTTGACGGCTTTCACGGGAAATGCGGAAAAAAGGCGGCAGTTCGCGTACCAGCTCGTTTCCTTCGCCAGGGAAAAGGGATTTGACGGAATAGACATTGACTGGGAATACCCGGACAACGGCACGGAGTGGTACAACTTCTGCCTGCTGCTGGGAGAAGTGCGCTCCGCCATGGGAGCCAGCGGCATGTCCCTGAGCGCGGCGATCAATCCGTACTACCTGGCGCCCACCAGTGAAATGATGGACCTGCTGGACTTCGTCAACGTCATGAGCTATGACCGCGCCGGACAGCACTCCACCTATCCGGACATGCTCATCGACATCCAAACCATCCGCAGGAAAAACATTCCGGACTGCAAAATCGTCGTCGGCCTGCCGTTCTACACCAACGAGACGCGCTCCAACCGCAACTGGAACGCCCAGAAAGGCTATTCCAACGTCGTCCAGCTCTACCCCAACATCGCCCCCGGCACGGACCTCTGCGCCATCGACGGCCAGCAGCACTACTTTAACGGCATCACCACGATTAAGAAAAAAATGCCAGTACGTAAAAACCCAGAAGCTGGGCGGCGTGATGATCTGGTGTTATGATGGAGATTTGCTGCTGACGCACGCGAAATCACTAGCAAAAGCCATGTATTCCATCATCAAGCAACAGGCTGTCCGCTAATGTTTTGAAGCATCTCTTGCTCCGGCGCGCATTCTTTTTGGAGAACGCGCGTTTTTTATGTGGTCTTTTTGATTCAAAAGGATTCAGGGGTTGTCTTTCCCAAGATGATTTGTAATCATTTCCCCGAATTATTTTCATATCACTACACAATATGAACACGTCATTGAAACTCCACGGCCTGGTGGCCGCCGTACACACTCCGTTCAAGGCGGACGGTTCCCTGAATCCTTCCAGCGTTGACGCCCAGGCCAGGCTGCTTGCCTCCCAGGGCATCAAGCTGGCTTTCATTACCGGAAGCACTGGTGAATCCTCCTCCATGCAGCTTGAAGAACGAAAGGAAATCTACTCCGCCTGGAAGGAAGCTTCCGCCAAGTACGGCGTGGACGTCATCGCCCATACCGGTTCCAACAGCGTCTGGGACGCCCGCGAACTGGCCGCCTTTGCCCAGGAATGCGGATTCGTGGCGACCAGCTCCCTTGCCCCCTCCTACTACAAGCCAGGCACTGTCCAGCGTCTGGTGGAATGCTGCGCCTTCGCCGCTTCCGGCGCTCCCGACCTGCCCTATTACTATTACGACATTCCCGTGCTGACGGGCGTGCGTTTCAATCCGGTAGACTTCATCAAGCTGGCCAAGGAACAGATCCCGAACTTTGCGGGCATCAAATTCACCAATCCGGACCTGGCCCTGTACCAGACCACGTTGAACTACGACGAAAACGTGGACATCCCCTGGGGCGTGGACGAATGGTTCACGGGAGCCCTCTCCGTAGGCGCCAAGGGCGCTGTGGGAAGCTCCTTCAACTTTGCCCCGGCCCTGTACCAGAAACTCATGAAATCCTTTGCAGAAGGCGACGTGGAAACGGCGCGCGACTGCCAGTGGAAATCCGTGCAGATGATCAACATCCTGGCCTCCAAGGGCTACATGGGCTGCGCCAAGGCCCTGATGGGCTGGCTGGGCGTTGACCTGGGTCCCGCCCGCCTGCCGCAGGGCAACCCCACCGCGGAACAGCTCAAGGAACTCCGCTCCGAGCTGGAAGCCATCGGCTTCTTCCAGTGGTCCATGAACTAAACCGCTTTCCCTCTTATGGCTGCAACACTTGACCTGACCACCCTGGGCGCATTCTACCGCCGCCAGCTTCTGGAAGACGTTCTGCCGTTCTGGTTCCCGCGCGCTTACGACGAAAAAAGAACGGGGCCTCTACCACTGCTTTGACGCGGACGGCACCCTGGTGGACACGGACAAATCCGCGTGGGCCCAGGGCCGCATGGCCTGGATGCTGCTGACCATGTACAACAGCATTGAGAAAAACCCGGACTGGCTCAAATGGGCGGAAAGCGCCCTGAACTTCCTGACGGCGAAATGCGTGGACCCTGCCGACGGCCGCATGTACTTCCATGTGGAGGCGGACGGCACCCCCATCCGCAAGCGCCGCTATGCGTACAGCGAATCCTTTGCCGCCATCGCCTTTGCCGCCCATGCGAAAGCTGCAGGAAATGAAGAATCCGCAAAAGCCGCGCGCCACTGGTTTGACGTCTTTACGGACATCTGCTTCACCCCCGGCAAGATGGTTCCCAAATTCACCGGGAACCGTCCCACGACGGGACTGGGAACACGCATGATTACGCTGGCGACCGCCCAGGAACTGCGCAAGTACCTGGGTGACGAGGACGGCTTCTACACCGGATGGATCGACCGCTGCATCAACGACCTCCGCACCCTGTTCATGAAGCCGGAGCTCAAGGCCGTGATGGAAGTGGTGAGCCCTGACGGCGCCATCATCGACCACTTTGACGAACGCACGCTCAATCCCGGCCATACCATTGAGGGAGGCTGGTTCGTGCTGGAGGAAGCCCGCTTCCGCGGCAATGATCCGGAACTCATCAAGGTGGGCTGCGACATGATCGACTGGGCTTTCGCGCGCGGGTGGGACAAGGAAAACGGCGGCCTGCTCTACTTTACGGACGTGTACGGCAAGCCCGTCCAGGAATACTGGCACAACATGAAATTCTGGTGGCCGCACGACGAGGCGCTCATTGCCATGACGCTCGCCTACAAGCTCACTGGAGAGGAACGCTACGCCATCTGCCACGACATGGTGCACAACTGGGCCTTCTCCCACTTCCAGGACGTGCAGCACGGCGACTGGTTCGGCTACCTGAACAAGGACGGCTCCAGGGCAAACACCCTCAAGGGCAGCCTCTGGAAGTCCTTCTTCCACCATCCCCGCGCCATGTGGTTCTGCGCCCACTACTGCGGCGCCATTTAAGGAAAAACAAAACATATTACTCTTACTAAAAGCCGTTTGCCAAATATGACAAACGGCTTTTACTTTTTATCTATCTTTAAAATGAAGATAATAGGAAATCTCTGCTGAAAAGGCATTCCAAAAAAATCCAGTCTGTTTTTATTTTCAGAGGATCAAAAACAATTGCTCCTCCTTCTGCGGTGTTTTATGATGCCGCTAACATGCTGGGAAAAGATCTGCACATCTTTTTTCATGAAATCATATATTTCAAGCGTGAACCCAACTTCTAATATCCATGAAAAGCACTCCTCATGCTAAATAAGCTCAATAGTGGATGAAGCAATAAAAGAGAATATCATGACCGGTGAAAAATTCACGTTGATGCAATATTCCGTCAGCGCCGTCTTGGGGCTGATAGAAGCGGAAGATTTCGTTATACCAGAAATTCAGCGCCCCTTTGTCTGGAAACGAAGCCAAGTACGGGATTTAATTGATTCCTTATATAACGGCTACCCTACGGGCTATATCATTACTTGGAAGAATCCTGACGTGAAAACCAAGGATGGAGGAAAAGCCAACGGAAAAAAAGTACTTATCGACGGACAGCAACGTGTAACCGCCCTGATGGCCGCTATCGCCGGCAAAGAAGTCCTGGATGAAGATTTTAATAAAGACCGCGTCAAAATCGCCTTCAATCCTCTTGCTGATGATCCGAGCAAGCGTTTTGCGGTTCAAGACGCTTCTCATTTAAAAGACAAACGATGGATACCGGATATTTCCATCGTATTTGATGCCGATTTCGATGCGTTCGAGTTCTCCGTTGAATATTGTACCATCAATGAAGGAATCAACCCAACATAATCAATAAATCCATTGCCTCTCTAAAAGGAATCGCCAACAGGCAAATTGGCGTGATTGAGCTGGATGCTACATTGGATATTGATGAAGTAACTGAAATTTTTCATTCGTAGCAATTCCAAAGGAACGTCTCTCAGCCAATCAGACTTTGTCATGTCCAAGATGGCCGCGGACATGGAACATGAAGGCAGTATGATGCGTAAAACAGTGGACTATTTCTGCCATCTGGCCGTGAAACCTGATTTTTACTCCTTATTGGTACGTGATGAGGAATTCCAGAATTCCAAGTATGCGGATAAAATTAAGTGGCTGGCTCATGATTATGATGACATTTACGATCCCGATTACGGCGATATGCTACGGGTATCATTCATGCACCAGTTCCGCAGAGGAAAACTTGCTGATTTGGTCAGCTTATTGTCCGGGAGGGATTTCGAAACCAAGGAATACCGGGATGATATCGTAGCGGAATCCTACCGGAAACTGGATGCCGGCATTGTACAATTTATCAACCAGCACAATTTTACACAATTTGTAATGGCCCTTAAGGGTGCGGGCTTTGTCTCCAGCAAACAGTTGAATTCACAAATGACGTTGGATTTTGCTTACACTTTGTATCTGATGCTGCGGAGTGATCCAACCATTCCAAACGAACAAATCAAACGGCATGTTCAAAAATGGTTCGTCCTCTCCACCCTAACTTCAAGATACATCGGATCTCCGGAGACGCAGATGGACCGTGATATGCGCAATATCGAAGAAAAAGGCTTCCTGAATTTCAAAACAGAAGTGGAGGCCTCTGCCCTATCGGAAACATTTTGGACGGTTACGCTGCCTCAGAACCTGGAAACGTCTTCTGTAAACAGTCCCGCCTTCAATACCTTCCTTGCTGCTCAAATTAACCTGAATTGCAATTCCCTGCTGATGAAAGGGACTAAAGTCTCCGATCTCATTACCATTTCAGGAGACGTGCACCATATTTTTCCGCGCAATTATCTGAAAAAGAACGGCATTGATAATAAGACAAAATATAATCAGGTAGCCAATTATATCTATCTTGATACGCAGGTAAATAAAGCCATTGGAGACGATCCTCCCTCTGTCTATTTTGCCAAAGTACAAGAGCAATGCGGGACTAAAGCCATTACACTCGGAAATATTTCCGACGAAGAAATGCTTTACCGCAATCTGGAGGAAAACAGTATCCCTCAAAATATTGTCAGCATGGATATAAGTGATTACGAATCATTCCTTCAAGAACGCCGCAAACTGATGGCGAAGCTGATGCAACGGTATTATCAGGAATTGTAGATCATGCTCCTGTAATATATAAATTTATAAAACCGGTTAAGGATAGACGATATCCTCCGTCCGCACCACCACGTCGCCGGGGTCCAGCATGGCGTTAATCAGGGAACAGAAGCGGGAATTTTTTTTATATCCTCCGCTTTGATGGAAAGCTCTTCAATGGCTCCGCACGCCAGCAGGAATGCGCGCTTGGTGCCGGGAAGCAGAAAAGTTTCCGGAGTCACCCAGGAGGAGCCGTCCCCGAACACGACGTTGCTGTACCGCGTATCCGTCACCTGCCCGTGCCGGAGGATCAGCACTTCTTCATCCTCTCCCAACCCCAGCCCTGCCGTCTGAAGCTCCGTCCGGTCCTCCCACTTGCAGAAGTAATCCAGCCGTGGATTTTCCACGCATGCCAGCCTTTTCACCAGCCGGGGACGGTAAGGTTCAAAGACGGGACAGCGCGCCTTTCCCTGCGTATCATACGTGATATGGCATTTGTAAATGCCGCGGCCTTCCGGACCCGGACAGGCCGACAGCACGGAGGCCAGATCGGGAACGGCGGAGCCTTCCGCTCCGTGAAGGTCCATGGCGGCTTCCACCCTGCGCTGGTGCCAGGGGAGCAGGCAGGGAGCGCCATCCTCCCATTTGACGGTTTCAAAAATCAAACGGCACATAAACTTTGGCAATAGCTTCCCGGTATTCATCTTCCATGCGGCTCATGACGGTGATGCCGCCTCCGCTTTTGTACACCATTCCCTTTTCATCCTCTTCCATGAAGCGGATGGCGACGGCGGAATCCAAATCCCGCCCGTTGAAGAAACCGAAAATCCCGGTGTAAAACCCCCGCTCCATGTCCTCCGCCTCCGCAATGGCCCGGCAGGTGGCCTCCTTGGGCGCTCCGGTCACACTCCCGGCGGGCAGCAGCTTCAGCAGGATTTCCCCCAGGCGGGAACGCCAGTCTTCCGGCAGGCGGCCTGAAATCTCGGAACTGCATTGCAGGATGGTTCTTCCGCGCGTTTCCACCGGGCTGATGTAGCGGTAGCGCCTGACTTGCACATCTGCCGCCACCATGGAGAGATCATTGCGCATCAGGTCCACAATGGTGGCGGATTCCCGGTTTTCCTTTTCATCCGTCTCCAGCCAGTCGCGGGCTTCCTGCGTGGCGGCAGGAGCCGTTCCCTTCATCGGAAACGTGGAAATGGACCGCCCGCGTACCGTGACAAACGGTTCCGGAGAGAAGCAGACGCAGCCGCGGCCATGCACGCCGGGAACACGGGCGTCCGGCCCCAGCAGCATCCGGTAGGGAGCCCGTGCGAACCGGAACAGATGGCGCAGCGTCAGGTTGGTTTCCACGGGGGTAGCCACGCATAAATTCAGCAGGTAGGAGTCCCCCCTCATCAGATGGTTCCGGACGGAGGCGAAGGACGCCGCATACCGGGCCATGGAACAGGGGGAAGGGATGAACCGCAGCCGTTCCGGAAGCGGCGGCCAGTTGCCCTGCTCCCCCATGCCTCCCAGCGGCAGGGAAAAAGCCGCCATACGTTCGTGCCCCGTTTCCGGAAGCTCAAACAGGAGGTTGTGCTCCAGATCATGGGAGATCACAAAGAAGAACGGACGTTCCGCACGGCCCAGGGCATTCATGCGGAGGATGGTTTCTTCCCGTGTGTACATTGGCGGGAATTATTCTATCATGTGCGCGCCATGAGTCAACCGAACGTCTGGATTATCGACCACCGGGATTCCTTTACCTGGAATCTCGCGGAACTCGTCAGAGTGACGGGAATGGCCGTTCCGCGCGTGGTCTCCAACCTTTCGCCGGAACTGGAACAGGCGGTTCAGGCGGGAGAAAAACTCATCCTGTCCCCGGGCCCGGAACGGTGGAGGACGAATGCCACCAGGCAACCTTCCGCCTTCTGGACCGCCTGCCCCCCCTGCACTCCGGTGCTGGGCGTATGCCTGGGGCACCAGATCCTGGGCATACGCTTTCGGGGCCCGGCTGGAACATCTCTCCCAGCCGCTTCACGGGGTCCGTGAACCCATACGCCGGACGGAGAGCTGCCCCCTTCTGGAGGGGCTGCCGGAGGAATTCCCCCGCAGGCCTGTACCATTCCTGGCGTCTTGTCGCCACCCCCTGGCCGGAGGAACTGGTCGTCACCGCAAGGGATTCCGGGGGAAACATCCAGGCCATTCGCCACAGGTCCCGCCCCCTTTACGGCATCCAGTTTCATCCGGAATCCATCCTAACGCCGGACGGGAAGTCCCTGCTCCGGAATTTCCTGTCTCTTCCGGCAAATGCGGTTGAGGGGAGTCCTGCCTCAAACGAATCAATGATCCACAGCCAGCATCAGGGATGAACGGGAGGAGGCCGGAAAGTGTCTCATACCTGTATCACCCCGGCCCATATCCGGGCCGCTTCAGATATAACGCCTTTTATTCTCATGAACGCACAGGACGAACTCAAGATCAGGGACATGGAAATTCTGTTCCAGCCTTTTCATTCACGCAAGCTCGACACTCCCACCCGCATCGTTCTCCCGGCCATGACCCGGGGATTTTCTCCCAGCGGGGTTCCTACGGACCAGGTGGCCGCCTATTACAAGAGCCGGGCAAAACATGAAGTAGGGCTCATCATCACGGAGGGCACCTTTATTGACGAACCCAGCGCCTCCCCTTCCTCCAATTACCCCAATTTCTTCGGCGGGCCTCCCTGCGGGGGTGGAAAAAGGTGTTGGAAGCCGTTCATACCACGGATTGCAAAATAGCCCCCCAGCTTTGGCACGTGGGCATGGCCCGGCCCTTCAAGGGAGAGAACCTGCCCAATCCGGAACTGCCTCCCATCGGACCATCTGGAATTGACGTGAACACGCTGGAACAAACGGCGGAGCCCATGAGCATCGCCAAGATTGAAGAAGTCATTGACGCTTTCGCGCGCGCCGCGGCGGATGCCAAACGGCTGGGCTTTGACGGTGTGGAACTGCATGGAGCGCATGGCTACCTGATCGACCAGTTTTTCTGGAAGGAGACCAACAGGCGCACGGACGAATACGGCGGAGACCTGGTGGGCCGCACCCGTTTTGCCAGCAGCATTGTCCATGCCGTACGCAAGGCGGTCGGCAGCCAGTTCCCCATCATCTTCCGCTTCTCCCAATGGAAAACCGGCCATTACGATGCCAAGCTGGCGCACACCCCCGTGGAACTGGAAGATTTTCTGACACCCCTGACGGAAGCGGGCGTGGACATTTTTGACTGTTCCACGCGCCGGTTCTGGGAACCGGAGTTTGAAGGTTCCCGCCTCAACCTGGCCGGCTGGACCAAGAAGCTTACTGGAAAGCCCTCCATCTCCGTCGGTTCTGTGGGACTCAAGGGGGATTTTACGAATGCCTTTGACGGCGGCCCGGAAGCGGAGGCCGCCAGTGTGGAACCACTGGTGGAACGGCTGAAAGCCGGGGAGTTCGACCTCATTGCCGTAGGGCGCGCCCTGCTGGCGGATGCGGAATGGGCGGAAAAGATACGCCATGCCCGTGAAAAGGACATCCACCTGTTCACGAAGGAAGACCTGAAAACGCTGAAATAGGAACCGATGGGGCTCCGGATATGGGAAACGCTGTGCCCACGCCCTGCCTACTTTTCCCTGATGCGGACAGTCAGGTACAGCAGCCGCAGAATGGCCAGGGCCGGAAGCTGAAGCGTCAGCAGATACCACGGAGCGGGGCCGAAATATTCCAGCACGGTCCCGGCCGGAGCATACCGGGTAAAACCGTAATTCGTTCCGAGCCACACGTTCACCGGAATAATCAGAAGCAGGTAGGCGTCGCACAGGCCCAGCGTTTTCACGTCATCCCACGGACGCGCGCGCCATCCCAAGACGACGGGAAGATAAAGGGCGGAGATCAATAAAAGCCCGTGCCCCACAAAGAAGGCGAAGAACGCGGCGGAGGGAAAGCCGTCGTGAAGCATGGGGGTAATCAGCCCCTGGACGCTCGCCGTCAGCACGCCGAAATACGCCACGGCGCACGCCCAGGGCTTGCGGAACCACAGGGCGATAAAGCACACCAGCGTCATCAGGCTGCAAAAGTGCAGCGGAAGCCTGTCCTGCCAGGGCTCCCAGTGTTCCCTAACAATGCGCCCGAACGTTTCAATCAGGAAGGTCAGCAGGAAGACGGCGCCCAGCGCCTTTCCGATCAGCACGCGTTTTTCCATCCTGAGCCTCCGGCAGCCCCACAGGAGCCCCCCCGCGGCCAGAGCCACGACGCCCAGGGCCGCCCAGTGCGGCAGGCTCCAGCGGATAAACAGGGGTGCGATTTCTCCAGACATACAAAATCCGTCAACAGGCAGGAGGAGGTTCCGGACACGCATGAAGCTTGCCGCTGATGGATTCCACCCTGAGACGCAGAACATATACGGCGCGGACCATGCCGGGGGTAAAAGCCGCCTCTCGCCCCGTCTGGTGCAGCATGATGCGGCTCAGGGCATGGATTTTTTCCTCATCCTCCCGCAGGAACTCGACGACGCCCCGGCCCATGACGCAGCCGTAGGCATAACTGTACCGGCACGGGGTATCCCCCTCCATCAGCAGATGGTCCCCGTCCATCAAAAAAGAGACCTCCGGGCGGATTTGCAGGATATCCAGCTTCCTCCCTTCCCGGGCGCAGTGGAAAAACAGATTCAGGGAACCATCCTGTTCTTCATAACCGAAATTGAGGGGCACTACGTACACCTCCCTGCCGTCCCACAATCCCAGGCGGCACACCTTGAACCGGGCGACCATATCCAGCAAATCCGCGTGCCGGACTACTTCCCTGTCTTTTTTCTTCTCATAAGCCGGCAGCCTCCATCCATTCATTCATGCAAAGCGCGGCGCGCCCGGCCAGCAGGGTTCCGTTCCGTACGGAAGCCGCCCGGAGCCCGCAAATATCCGTCCCGGCGGCCATCAATTCACAGGCATGCCCGGTCAGCCACTCCTCCATCCGGGAAACGTCCGCCTCCAGATGAAACTGGAGAGCCAGCGCATGCTTCCCTGCGCAAAAGGCCTGATGCGGGGTAATCTCCGTAGACGCCAGCAGACGCGCTCCGGAAGGCACGTCAAACGTATCCCCATGCCAATGCAGAACGGGTGTTCCCTCCAAATGGCGGAGAGGAGACAGGCGCCCGGCCTCCGTCAGGGATATGCGCCCCCACCCTATTTCCCTGGCCGTACCGGGATAAACCCGGGCGCCGAGGGCATGGGCCATCATTTGAGCGCCAAGGCAGACGCCCAGCAAAGGCAGTTGACGCTCCAGACGCATGCGGACCAAATCCAGCTCCGTCTTCAGATAGGGATGCCGTTCCACATCCCCCACCCCCACGGGACCGCCCAGCACTACGCAACAATCAGCCCCCAGCCACTCCTGAACGGAAGGATACGGAGCGCCTGCCTGGACGTACCGGATTTGAAAACCCCTGCTCCTGAAAAGGGGCTCCAGCGTGCCGAGATCTTCAAAAGCCACATGGCAAAGGGCCAGGCAGGTACGGGAGTGAGAACGGCTACTCATGGCAACGGAGGAATGGACTGCAACAGGAATATAGAAAAAATCCTCCGGGAAAAGCTTTTTACCGCCTTCCGTCCGCATTTCCGGGACAATGGAAATCACAACGAGGAGGGAATCTCCGCCACATCAGCAAAAGAGCCCTCAGCCGCACGGCATAAATCCACAGGGCTCAATTCAATCTGGCAGCCCAGGCGGCCGCCGCTGACCACCATCTCCGGCAGAGCCTCCGCGCTGGAATCAATCACGGCGGGATACTTCCTCTTCATTCCCAGAGCGGTGCAGCCTCCGCGCACGTACCCCGTTACGGTGGTAATATCCTTCACAGGAAGCATGGAAAGAGCCTTGGCTCCCACGGCACGCGCCGCCTTCTTCAAGGAAAGCTCCGCGCCGATGGGAATCACGAACACGTAATACTGCCGCGGCGCGCCCTCCGTCACCAGCGTCTTGTACATCTTCTCCGCCGGCAGCCCCAGAGCCTGCGCCGTATGCCACGCGTCCACAAACTCGCGGCACTCATAGGAATAATGCCTGTAAGGGACATGCAGCATATCCAGCAGGCGCATGGCGTTCGTCTTCGCCTCCTTCTCCTTCTTTTTGGACATAAGCTTGAACCGGAATGCCCCTGCAGCATAGATAAAACGGCTCCCTTTTACAAGACCGGTTCTCTTTCCTTCCCTGCTGGAAAGTACGGCGCAGCCATGAGGCCGTTCATCAGGCTATACCCACCTGCTTATGGCGGGCAACCTCAGGAACGGCAAACAACGGAGGAGGGGGGGAAAAGGAAAAACCGCCTCATTCTCCCTGAACCCTTGACTTGACGCTGACAGAAAAGCTAACATCCGGTATCATGGCAGATCATCACGTCCGGAGAAGCATTGGAGAACACATCCTGCGCTGCTTCGTCCTGATCGTGGCGCTCTTCATCATGTCCCTGGGCATCGCCCTGTCCGCCAAGGCCAACCTGGGCGTCTCCCCCATCTCCTGCACGCCGTATGTGCTCAGCCTGGCGCTCCCGCTGACGATGGGAACCGTCACCATCCTGATGCATCTGAGCTTTGTCGCCGTGCAGGCGGCCCTGCTGAAAAGGCAATTCCGTCCGGCGCATCTGCTCCAGATTCCCGTCGTCTTTATCTTCGGCGCCTTGACGGACTTCTCCATGTGGCTGATGGCTCCTCTGGAACCGTCCGGATACCTCTGGTCCGTAATCCTCTGCCTGTTCAGCTGCGCCGTCATTGGATTCGGCGTCTTTCTGCAAGTCAAGGCGGATGCCGTTCTGCTGGCGGCGGAAGGCATGAGCCTGGCCTTCGTCAAACTCTTCAAATGGGAATTCGGAGCCGTTAAAACCAGTGTGGACTGCACGCTCGTCTGCATCGGCCTAGCCTGCTCCTTCATGTTCCTGCCCGGATTGACGGGCATACGGGGAAGGAACCGTGGTGGCCGCCGTTCTGGTGGGCATGATCGTCCGTTTTTTCAACAGGCACGTCTTCTGGCCGGACAGGCGGCTGGAACGGCTGGCACGCCCCGGAGCCGCAGGAGAAGTCCTTCCGCTGGCGCAAACAGCCGCTTACGCGCCGGACGCCCCCCCTGGTCATCTCCATTGACCGGGAATACGGCTCCGGCGGCCATGCCATCGGCAAAATGATTGCGGAGCGGCTGGGCCTTCAATTCTACGACTCGAACTGGTCTACCTGACCGCCTCCCAAAGCGGCCTTACTCCGGACTACATCCGCAAGCACGAACAGCAGCTTTCCAGCCGCTTCCTGCATGAACTCTATGCGCAGAACTACGCTTACACGGCGGAGGAACTGCCACCGGAAGACGCCACCTTCCTGGCCCAGAGCAAAGTTATCCGGGACATCACGGCCCGGCAGGCCTGCGTCATTGTGGGGCGCTGCGCCAATTTCATCCTGAAAGGGAGGCCCAACCTGTTCAGCGTATTCCTTCATGCGGACCGGGCCACGCGCATGCAGCGCGTCACTGAAAACTACGGGGTGAAGCCTGGCGGAGCAGCCAAAGCCATGGACCTCATGGATTCCCGCCGCCGTACCCACTGCCTGCACTATACCGGGCAGGAGCTGGGCAACGCCCGCCTCTACGACTTGTGCGTCAACACGTCCGACTACGGCCTGGAACGCACGGTGGAACTGATTCTGGAAGCCATCAACACCAGAACGGAGCAATCCCCCGCCGCGGAAACGGCCCCCTTCCGGGAACCCGCGCTCCCGGAACCGGAGGCCGAGGACATCCAGGGAGAAATCTCCCTGGCCTGACAAGACCTGCAACAGGGATGTGAAGCCTTGGGCATGCCCTCTCCTGCCATATATTTCCCGGGCCTTCCGGCAAGCGTAAGGCAAAAAGGCAGTTTCCGCCGCTCCTTTTCCAACAGTTTTCCACTCTCCGGGCGGTCTTCCTCCGGGGAAAACAGGATAACTTGAGCAATTCACGGCCATGGAGCATGATACCGTTTTTTACCGTTAACGGCGCGGAATGGAAAAAGAAGATAGAAAGGCGCAAACCGGGACGCTCTTGTTTACACAAAACAAGTTGAAAGCTCCCTTTCCATGAAAAAACTCCTTCTCTGTTTGTTGTTTCTCCTGATTCCGGCTGTATCGGAAGCAGCGGAGTCCCTGCCGCCCACCCTGAAACCGGAAGCCTAGCACCGGGACCATGCCTACACCTAGGAAACGCGCCATGAAGCCGTTAAGGAACGCCACCGGAACATCAAGCCGGAATACGTCGCCATCGGAGACTCCATCACGGACAACTACCGTAATGACAACCTTCCCTGCCAGGACTTTCTGCCCATCTGGAAAAAATACTATGCTCCCTACAATGCCTTCAATGCAGGCTTCAACGGCAATACGACGGATGACGTCCTGGCAAGAATCGGGGGCAAGGGAATCCTGGACCATGTCTCCCCCAAAGTGGTCCAGATCATGATCGGCACCAATGACACGGGACGCGGCAATACGGAAGAAGAAACTTTCAACGGCATCTGCCGCGTGGTGAACAAAGTCCATTCCAAACTCCCCCATGCCTCCATTCTCCTGGTCGGCATTCTGCCTAGCGACATCTACAACTGGCACGTAGCCGCGGCAGCCTACCCGGATAAAAAAATTCAAAAGGGATATGGCCGTCAATGACAGGCTGGCACGCCTCTATGCCAAAAAATCCGTTTGTTACATTTCTGGACATTCGCGACGTCTTTCTGGACGCCAAAGGCAAGGTACGGGAGGAATTATTCTGTGACCCGGCAGTTGTCGTCATCAACGGGAAAAAAGCCAGCCCCTGCACCCCAACACGGAAGGGCAGCGCCTCATGGCGGAAGCCATTCAGCCAACCCTAGCACGGCTGATGAAAAAGCATTCCAAACAGGAATAAAGAGGGGCTTTCCCATTCCCTCATTCTCCCGTTTGGAGTACGGCATGTCGGGCGGATGCAAGCTTACTGCCCGGAGTGTTCCGCTATCCGGGCACAGAGAAAATCCATCCTGGCTGTCCGGAAAAACCTTCATGAAATGAAGGCTCCCTGACAGCCAAGGCAGGATAAAAGACTCCCTTGGCCATGGGAAAGGAAAGCCCACGATTTCCAGAGTACCGGGATTTTCGTACATTTTTCCAGGTCTTTTCTGAAACTAAAGACCCACTGGAAAAAACTCCTGGACTGAAACGGCTGCTCTCTTACAGAACCGCCTGAACTCAATATCCGCCTCTATGGCCTTTTGCCTGCTGTACAGGAAAAATCAACGCTGTATGGCCTTTCACAGTCCAAAAAACCATGAGACTCTGGTCCCTCCACCCTTCCTATCTGGACTCCATCGGCCTGATTGCCCTGTGGCGTGAAGGCCTGCTCGCCCGGAAAGTCCTGCTGGGCCAGACAAAAGGCTATACGCAACATCCCCAGCTCATCCGCTTCCGGGAAACGGAAAACCCCATTCAGACCATAGACACCTACCTGAAAGCCGTCCATGACGAATCCGTCCGCAGGGGCTACAACTTTGATTTAAGCAAAATTTCTCCCTGCGAGAGCCAACCGCCTCCCCGCCTTCCCTTGCCGGATAAACAACTGGAATACGAATTCCACCATCTCCTGAATAAGCTCAAAAAAAGGTCTCTCCGGCAATACTCACTTTTACAACAAACCACAGCTATCCTTTCCCATCCACTTTTCCATGATGCCGGGAGACATTTGTTCATGGGAAAAATATGATTAATCAAAAAAAGATTAAAACAAAATTCATTTAGCCAAATCAATACAAATAACTTCTATATTATTTTCATAACCAATAGGGACCGAATTTTTTTTACCCTCTCTAAAAAGGAATCGTGACCACTGAAATTAAATATTAAATAAATTCCATGTTGTACATTTGAAGAAAAATACTTGTCTATTAATTGACTTTTAATACTTGTATACAATTCTCTATTACTATCTTTCTTACATTCAATCTGTATTTCAAAAATTTTTCTACGTTATAACGTACATTAATGTCCACTCTATTATTGGCCTCATATCTTTCCTTGGTCATATCAAGATCATTTCTATATCTATCTTTCAAACGACGAAGAATAGTGTCTCTACAGAATTCTTCATCTTTCGAAGAACCATCCTGATTATAAAAAGCATCTTTATCATTATCACGATTATCCTCTATCGTTTTCTTCAACTCATTCAATCTACAACAAACTTCTATAAAGAAATCCTCTTTTGATAAAATTGTGTCAGATATAATAAATTCTTTTTGAGATTTTCAATAGGAATCGAATTTTTTTTACACTGTCTACTTCCTGTTGGATCAACTCACTAATGCGATTTGTTATTAGATGTGTCCAAACATCATTTTCATTCCTCCGCCTGATTTTTAATTCTTGCAATTCTCCTAAATTTAAGAGATAGAAGCAATCCCTCCGTAAGAAGGTAGCACACAAATCTCTAGCTGATTGTAAACCACTTACATATTCTATAGATTCAGGCGTATTAAAACAGCTGATCATATAGTCTATAGCTCTTACTTTCATATTCGAGGACAAAGAGTGAAAACTGTATTTACTCGGTGAACAAAATTCACTTAATATAATTGCATGGCTTTCAATAAATTCTTTTTTTTTACCTTCTAGAAAAATAATCAGAGTTCGAATTTTATTTTTATTCTCGTCTGTCAGTTCACATTCCTCCAATTGTTGTAAAGTTCTCAAATCTAATTGAAAAGCCATTAAACGCAAAAATGTCTCGACAATATAATTTACATTACTCTTACACGCCACAGCCATCTTTCTCAACTGCTCAATTTCAATTTCTTTCTCAAAATACGACAACAATACATTTTTTAAGCTAGGAACTTTCTTAGCAATTGTATTTTTTAAAAAATATTTCAGTGATTCTTTTGCTAGTTTAGAATTCTTTACATTAAAATATTTCACAAAATCATTTTTGATGATACCGCATATATTAGAATGTAAAATACAGTTGACGTAAATGTATTTTTGAATCTCAGTATCCAATTTCGAAAGTTCTTCATGTGTATTCAATGAGCATGAAACATAATAAACCCTATGTATTGGGTTATCTTCTATCAAAGAATATATATCTAAGTTATCAATTTTTACTCTATCAGAATTATATAAATTTTTAATAATATCTTTTAATCGTTTTTTGTGTATGCTCAGAAACAGGAATTGCTTTTTTCACAAAAAATAAATTCTGCAATCCAAAAAAAGATTTTTATTTACAATATCATTGTCACTCCTATTTTTGAAATATTCATCATTCTTTATAATTACATTTCTATCATTTTCTTTTCTTTTTTCCTTTTTCTTCTCGTACTCGATCGTACATTCTTCTTCAGGAGGATATATGAGTTTTTCATATATATCTACAATTTGAAATCTTTGTGCAATTTCTTTTATATTTTCTGAAGATTTCTTTTCTTTTGGTAGCGCACAAAATGCAAAGTGAAACAGTTGCTGATTTATGTCATCAGCAAAATTTAAATTCATTTTTTCAAACAATATCTCGCTTTTTTCTTTCTTACTATACATATGGGAAATAGGTACTGAAATTCATGAATTTTACAAATTTCACTATTGCTCTTCAAAATATCATCTACATACAAGGAAAATAATTCATCAGCCAATCTTTGTAATTTTTCTAAATTTTTTTGAACCAATTCCTCCATGGTGAATAAAGGTTCCAAGGGATGGTCTTTATATGGCCGATAATACTGTTTAAAATGCTTTAGAATGTTATAAATTTCAGAAGCAGATAAACCTTCTTCAAATTTCAATATTGTTTCATAAAAATAATCTTTTTTATAAAAAATTCAGTAATCTTAGGTACTTCCATACCTGATTTGCATTTACTCAGTTGATAAATTCGATTTATCAATTCAAATTTATGTTCATATCTAGTTCGGAATAAAAAATTGCCATGACCTCCCATACTTGATTCCTGATAAATCATCAGGTATTCTACAAATTTATCCAATGAGATATGATCAGGATACAGTAATTCCAATAATTTATCTTTTTAAAGTATTTTCGCCATCCTCTATGTTTCCATCCTTAATTAAATCAAGTACTTCCATTAAAAATTCCCAATCCTTAGAAACGCCTTCAAGCATTTCAGTTTTATAGTAAGGAGAAATACCTTTTGCTACTATTTTCTTTTTCAAAAAATCAATCATTTTAGTACTCAATGATGTATTGGATACGACAATCCGGGTAACCAAATACACATAATGGTTATCCAACCGTAATCCTTCTTCTAATTCATCAATAAAAAAATCATCAAATTCAGGATTATAAATATCGGAAAGAAATTCTGTTCTGTTGAAATTCCAGAAATATGGATTATCCAATGAATATTTTTTAATCTCTAGAAGAATCTCTCTTTTTTGTTGATCATTAAACAGCGATGGATCACCGTAAACTAGTTGATAATAAGGGTCTATTTTAATGAATTCATTATACCGTGACAAAGAACACAACCATGCATAGGTACCTCTTAATTCTGTCGCTACCTTGCCCTTATATGCAAACATATTTTTAACACGCAAAAATGATAATGGACAACTTTCTGATAATTTATACTGCTTGATAAACATTGCTGCTGCAAATTCGGCAATGGTCCTGTGGATAAAGTGATGTTCTGCAAACAATGCTGTTCTAAGAGTTGCTTAATTTCTCTTTAGGATAACCATTGGAAGTGTCACATATTTTGTCCAATAAATCTCCTCCCAGTTCTCCGATATCTGAAAACATATAGAAAAACGCAATATACCCTACATATTTCAGCATTTCATCAGGTTCAAGCCTGTATTCCCTTCTACGATTATGCGAAATATTATGTTCACGTGCGGTTATAATAAATTCCTTATAGAGTTCAGATTTGGCATCAAAATTTTTTTTCTCAGGATTATTTTTATACAGCTGCACTAACATTGTAAACATCTGAGGATTACTCAAAAAACCATGACTTGAAAAATTTCCTCATGAATACTTCAATATTATCAACGCTATATAATTCAGCCAATTCTTTCTGTTGCAATTCATTCATCGGTTGGATTTTATAAACGTTTGCGATGTTTCCAACTACATCTTTTAATGCTTGAATATCACTTTCTCCATACCAGTCCATTTCCCGACAAGTTATAACCACTTTTATTGTATCTGGTAGTTCTTTTATCCTATGGGCTAGTTCTTCCATTAGAAATATTTCATCTTTTTCGAAACATCTACTCTCATCCAAACCATCCAACAATACTATTTCAGTGCAATCTTCTATAACTACTGGGAATTTTAAAAAAAGATTTTATCTTTATATACTGGGTCCTTGAGGCATGATTCTGATAATATTTTTTCAAAAAGAGATGTTTTCCCACTTCCAGGAGCTCCAAGAATGACTATGATTCTGCTTTCTTGAAGTGCTTCATTAAATGAAATAATTTCTTCTATTTCATTAGAATGTTTTTTCAAAAATAAATCGATATACATAACAATATTAATTATAATTTGTCATTTATGCTAATTGCATGTCTTTTCCTGAAGGTTCCGCTCTTGAACTGTAAGGAAACAGAGGTTAAGGAAGTTTTGTTTTCTCAACATTCCCCACTCATCAATTAATGGCTATTATCCTTCGGATCACTATAGCTATTGAAAATGGAAAAGGCCTTAAAGCGTTTTTGCTTTAAGGCCTTTATTTGGTGGAGCATAGCGGGTTCGAACCGCTGACCTCCTCAATGCCATTGAGGCGCTCTACCAACTGAGCTAATACCCCTTGACTTTCGTCTTGGTGCGTCCTGTTGAGGACGGAGATAAAGTACCATGACTGGCGCAGGCGCGCAAGCTTTTTCTGCAAAAAAAGATGCGGATGGATGATTTTTTCCGGGAAATCCCGGACTGGGAAGATTCACCAGGCCACGCCTGCCCGGAAATCGGGACAGCCCAAATAAATGTGTTTGAATGGGATGCACGGCTGTTTTACCTTTCATGAAAGATGAAACGGCCCCTTTTCCAGCATCGCATGCTTTCCGCTGCCGCCCTGGCGGCTTTCTTCCTGGCAGGTTCCCTTCACGCGCAGGAACCTCCCGCTGCTGCCGGACAGCCGGCTCCCACGGCGGACAGCGGTATTTCCACACCCCGGCGGGTAGCCGGGCTGGGCGTTCTGGCGTTCCTGATCGGCTGGATGATCTGGAGAAGCGGTTCCCGCCGCCAGAAGGACGGCAGCCAGGAGCAGAAGAAGCCTCATGACACCGAACCCCGGGAATGACGCCGTTTTTGAAAGGTTGCCCCTGTCCTTTCCGTAGTCGTTGCAGAAAGTATCCCTCTGCCCCATTCATCCATGAACGTTTTTTTACCCATCCTGAGCCTTCTGTGCGGCGCCTTGCTGACGGAAGCCGCCTCCGGCCCGTCCGATGCCGGGGAGCCTTCCCCGGGCGTAGCGCAGGAGTTATGGTTCGGTATTCCGGGAAGCTCAGTAAGAGATTTAACGCACGGGAAGGTTTTTGAAACAGCGGCATCAGCCGTTCACAGGATAAGCAGCCTGGATGTAACTAATCTGGGCGACCAGTACGGAGCCCGTTATTCCGCCCTGCTCCGGGTACCCGTCAGCGGCAAGTACCGTCTTTATCTGTCTTCCGACGATTCCGCGGAGCTGTGGCTTGGCAAGGACGCCACCCAGAAGGATATGGCCTGCATTGCTACGGTGAAGGGGTATTCAGATCCCCATAATTGGAGCAACCAGCCCAACCAGGCTTCCGAACCCGTTCAACTGGAAGCGGGCAGATTTTATTTTCTGGTGGTGATTCACAAGGAGGACGGAGGTCCGGACCATATGTCCGTTGCCTGGTCCGGTCCGGACATTCCCTCTCCGGTCATCATTCCGTCCACGGCACTGTTCGTGCCTCCCGGCGTTTTGCCGGAAGACAAGCCCCAGCCTCCGGCAGCGGCTGATTGAGAAGCCTGTCCATTTCCTCCCCTTCCTGCTCCTCTATATTTTTTCAAGGCACATGACCAATTTATCATTAGGAAAAGGAGTGTTTCCCATGAATTTCCATTGCCGGAAAAGGAAATAACTTCCCTGGCATGATAAAAAACCGGACCTCCCCACGTCAGGGAAGTCCGGTTTTTCTCGTCGTATATCATGTAGTTAATTGGAGCGGCCTGACACCAAAAATGCCAAAACACCCACTGAAACCAATTTAGCGGATTTCTAATCCGTGGTCACATAAGCCCTGTAAGGTTTTTCGGCAGAGAAGCCTTTCTTCTCCGGGGAGCGCTACCATCCCTCCAGGATATAAAGAAGAGGAAAGTCCTGGGAATAAGGGCCTCCCGGCCCTTGAAAAGTACGTTAACAGAAGGAAAATGTTCCTTTCCCTCTCCCTTGGGATTTTACGTTTCATACGAAACCGGTAGGCTTCCGTTCCCAGATGGATGTCTTTGAACCATCGGGAATTTTTTCTCAAATCCTTTCCCTTCAAGGTAGGAACTTGACCACGGATTAGAAATCCGTCTTCATTCCGGTTACTTAAACGCCTGCTTGCCGTGCGGCAATTTCTTGTGCTGCTCAATAAGATATGTAACGAAAAGGAATAATGGGGCCTTAGTGCTCGGCACGGGTAATTTCTCCGGCATTGAACCGGAAACGGCACCAGGCTTTTCTGCAAGCCTGGTCAAGATTTATCCAATTCATTTATTTTATGATTATTCCATAACTTTTTTACAGATATTCCATTTCATTTATACACCTGTTATTCACATTCTATTTACATTTCTTTTTTTTCTTTTGTCCAGAACTTGAACTTCTTTTCCACGGCGGCAAATCGTGAAATACGGAAAGGCTATCCGGGAAAGGAACAGCAGATTCTCACTCAAGACCCTCCCTCAACAACAGAATGAGAAAGGCAGGAAAACTGTTTTCCATCATCCCTCATTTCCTCTCATGGCCTAAGAAGGGAGAAATGCCAGGAAGCGTTTGTTTCCGGCGCCAATTCCTCCACTCCTGCCGCCACAGGCTAAAATTACGGAGTAAGCTTCCGGTCAGCAATCCACCATTCAATCGGTTTCCCTTTTCATTCCTTGTAGCCTTTTCCGCAGTGATTTTTCATCTCTCTCCCTACTCCAAAAAAACCGTTTTCTAAAGCATTGCCGGTGCCAGCTACGACCACATGCCCGCCCAAAAGGATATACCGTAACTGCCCCATTATTTACGGGAAGCCAGGAAAAAAATCTTTTCCGGGCACCGGATATATGGAATTTCCCGTCACCTCCTCTTTAGCGGAAGAAGGAAGCCAGCTACTCCCTGCAGCGTTTGTTTATTTACCACAGGCATGTCATCGGCCATCAGCTTCCTGTTCCCTTGAATACGGTTTTCCATTCATTTCCACGGCACAGAATGAGGGCCAATAAGGGGGATTTTAAATGTACATTCCAGGGAAGGCTTCTTCAGAGGATGTGTGACGCCAATTGTCCTTGTTCCAAACACGGACGAACGTTAGATTTTCCGCGCCGTATGACCAGAGCATCCAGAATAGAACGCCTTGATTATCTGAAAGACCAGTTGCGCAAGAGGGTCGTCATCCTGGATGGCGCCATGGGCACCAATATCCAGAAGTTCAGGCTGGAGGAGGAGGATTACCGTGGAGAACGTTTTGCGGATGCGGCCCGCTACCCCAACGACCTGAAGAATAATAACGATCTGCTGGTGCTGACCAGGCCGGAAATCATTCTGGATATTCACCGCCGCTTTCTGGATACGGGTCGCGCGGATATTCTGGAAACCTGCACTTTCGGCGCTACCAGCATCGGCCAGCATGATTACTTCTGGCACCGTCCGGAAGAAGGACGGCGCAAGGACCAGGAGTATTTCCAGGAGGTGGTGGATGCCCCTGAATTGAAGGCCCTGGTCAGGGATTTGAACATGGCAGCTTCCGCACTGGCCCGTCAGGCATGTGACGAAGCGGAAGCGTCAGACGGCAGGCCGCGCTTTGTGGCCGGCTCCATCGGTCCCATGCCCGTTACCTGCTCCCTGTCCCCGGACGTGAACGATCCCGGCTTCCGGGCCGTGAATTTCCGCCAGCTGAGGCAAGCCTACCGCGACCAGGTTCTGGCCCTGCTGGAAGGAGGAGTGGACATGCTGCTGGTGGAGACGATTTTCGACACGCTGAACGCCAAGGCGGCCCTGTTCGCCATTGAAGAGATTTTTGAGGAACAGCCGGAGGCCGCCGTTCCGGTCATGGTGTCCGTCACGCTGACGGACAAGGCCGGACGCACGCTGTCCGGCCAGACGATTGAAGCGTTCTGGAATTCCATTCGTCACGTCCGCCCTTTTTCCGTGGGCATCAATTGCGCCCTGGGGCCGGACCTGATGCGCTCCTTTGCGGAGGAGCTTTCCGGCCTGGCGGATTGCTACGTGTCCATTTACGCGAATGCCGGGCTTCCCAACCCTCTCAGCCCCACCGGCTACGACCTTCTTCCGGAGGACATGGCCCGGTTCATGAAGGAGTATGCCTCCCTGGGCCTGCTGAATATCGTAGGCGGCTGCTGCGGGACCACTCCGGAGCATATCGGCGCCATTGCTGCAGCCATGGAAGGGGAGCCTCCGCGCATTCCGGCTTCCCAGGAGCCCGCGCTGCGCCTGTCCGGATATGAAGCGTACAATCATACGCGGGAGAAGAATACCCTTTTTGTGGGGGAACGCTGCAATGTGGCGGGTTCCCCCAAATTTGCGCGCCTGATTCGTGAAGGGAATTATGAGGAAGCAGTATCCATTGCCCGCCAGCAGGTGGAGAATGGAGCCGTGGTGCTGGATTTCTGTTTTGACGACGGCCTGATCGACGGCCCCGAGGCCATGGTCCGCTTTCTTAATCTCGTTTCCGCGGAGCCGGATATCGCCCGTGTTCCCTTCATGGTGGATTCCTCCAAATGGGAAGTATTGGAGGCCGGCCTGCAATGCATGCAGGGCAAGGGAATCGTGAATTCCATTTCCCTGAAGGAGGGGGAAGAGGAGTTCCTGAAGAAGGCGGCGCTGATTAAAAAGTACGGCGCTGCTGCCGTGGTGATGGCTTTTGACGAACAGGGGCAGGCTTCCAATTACGACGACCGCGTCCGCATCGCCAAACGGGCCTATGACCTGCTGGTGGAGCGGGTGCAGCTCCCGCCGGAGGATATCATTTTGACCCGAACGTGCTGACCGTCGGCACCGGCATTGCGGAACACGCCAATTACGCGCTGGATTTCTTCAAGGCAGCAGGCTGGATTTCCCGGAACCTTCCCCACACCCATATTTCCGGCGGCATTTCCAATGTCTCCTTTGCCTTCCGCGGCAATAATCCGGTGCGGGAGGCCATGCATTCCGCCTTCCTGTACCACGCCACGCGGCAGGGGGCTGGACATGTGCATCGTGAATGCCGGGATGCTGGAGGTGTACGATAATATTCCCACGGACAGGCTGGAGCTGATTGAAGACGTTCTGCTGAACCGGAATCCGGACGCTACGGAACGCCTGACGGATTACGCTGAAAAACTGGCCGCGGAGAAGACGGAAGACGGAAAGGAAAAAAGAAGCCCGTGCTGGCCTGGCGGGAGCAGGACGTCGCCAAACGCCTGGAGTATTCCCTCATCAAGGGCATTACCGAGTTCGTGGATGCGGATACGGCGGAGGCGTTCCGGGAGCTGGGCTCTCCGCTGAACGTGATCGAAGGCCCGTTGATGGACGGCATGAAAGTCGTCGGGCAATTGTTCGGGGACGGCAAGATGTTCCTGCCCCAGGTGGTGAAGAGCGCCCGCGTGATGAAGCAGGCCGTGGCATGGCTCACCCCGTACATTGAAGCGGACAGCAAGGGTTCCTCCAAGACGGAAAGGCCGTGATCGCCACCGTGAAGGGGGACGTGCATGACATCGGCAAGAATATCGTCGGCGTGGTGCTGGGCTGCAATGGTTTTGAGATGATTGACCTGGGCGTGATGGTTCATTGCGATACCATTCTGGACCGGGCGGAAGCGGAACAGGCGGACTTGGTGATGCTTTCCGGCCTGATTACCCCTTCCCTGGAGGAGATGTCCCACGTGGCCGCGGAGATGGAGCGCCGGGGGATGACCATTCCCCTGATGGTGGGGGGAGCCACCACATCCGCCCTGCACACGGCCCTGAAAATCGCCCCCCATTACAAGGGCGCCGTGGTTCATACGGTGGACGCCTCACAGGTGGTGCCCGCTGCCGCCTCCCTGGTGAGCGAGAAGAAGGATTCCTACATTGCCGCCGTGAAGGCACGGCAGGAGGAGTTGCGCAACAGGCATGAAAACAAGCCCGTCCGCGACCTCCTGCCCCTGAAGGAAGCCAGGGAATTGCGCTGGAAGGGAGCGGAGGACGGTTACGTTCCCCCCGTGCCCGCACGCCTGGGGCCGGTTTCCATCGGCAGCCTGCACAGCTCCGTCAGCTGCGGCTGCTGCAGTGACGACCCGCGCTATTACGTGACCGTTCAGGAGCTGATTGAGCATATTGACTGGACGCCCTTTTTCCACGCCTGGGAATTGCACGGTTCCTGGAACCGCGCCAGCCAGGAGTTCCGGACGAAGGACCCTTCCAAGGCGGAGGCGGCCGCGGCCCTGTACCAGGACGCACGCGACCTGCTGGACCAGGCCGTGAAGGAGAACCGCTACCAGGCCCGCGGCGTCATCGGCATTTTCCCGGCCAATTCCACGGCCAGCCATGACGACATCACCGTCTGGACGGATGAGTCCAGAAACGTTCCGCAGGCCATCCTGCTGACCCAGCGCCAGCAGTTGAACAAGCAGGGAAAGGTCCGGCTGGCGCTGGCGGATTTCATCGCTCCCGAGGGGGTGAAGGATTATGTGGGGGCCATGGCCGTCAGCATCCACGGGTCCAGGCGCTGGGCGAAGGAATGGGAAGCCAGAAATGATTCCTACCGCGCCCTGCTGGTCAGCTCCCTGGCGGACCGCCTGGTGGAGGCTTTCGCTTCCATCGCCCATGGCAAGCTGCGCCTTTTGTGGAATATTCCGGAAGAGTCAGGGGTGCGCCCCGCCTGCGGCTACCCCAGCCAGCCGGACCACCAGGAGAAGGAAACCGTGTTCGGCCTGCTCCATGCCCGGGAGGAAGCGGGCATGAACCTGACGGAGACCTGGATGATGCAGCCTGTTTCCTCCGTCTGCGCCCTCGTGTTCTCCCACCCGGAAAGCACCTATTTTTCCGTGGGCGTCACCGGGGAGGACCAGCAGAAGGATTACGCCGCCAGAAGACAGGCCGCCCATTCCTGACTTTCCCGTTTTTATTCCGCCTTTCCCCTTTATGCAGCATAATGACCAAATACAGGCCCTTTCAGAGTTCCTGCTGGAGTACGCCACCACGCTTATGGGCGCAGGGGTGCACACCAACCGCGCCGTGCGCAATATTTCCCGCATTGCCGCCGCGTACGGGTACAGTGCGGATATGACCATTTTCCAGCGCAATATCACCATGAGTCTGATCTGCAAGGATGACGAGACGCTGCGCCGCACCTCCGTCCGGAAGCTGAAGCCCCTGGCGTTCAACTTGAACCTGATCCAGCAGCTCAGCGAATTGAGCTGGCTCCCGGTGGACAACAACGTCAGCATTGCGGAGATGGAGCAGGCGTTCCGCTCCATCGTGCGCACCAAGAGGTTTTCCCGCTGGACGGACCTGCTTCTGGTCAGCGTGGGCAACGCCGCCTTCTGCCGCCTGTTCAACGGGGACCTGTGGGCCATGCTGACCGTGTTCGCCGCCACCCTGCTGGGCTTCCTGGTAAAACAGCAGCTTTCCCGGTTGAAGTACAATCCGCTGGGCGTCATTATCCTTTCCGCCTTCGCCGCTTCCATGGCGGCCGCGTGCGCCGTCATCTTCCAGCTCGGCTCCACGCCTCAGATTGCCCTGGCCACCAGCGTCCTGTTCCTGGTTCCCGGCGTTCAGATGATCAATTCCATCATGGACCTGATGCACGGCCACATCCTGATGGGCATCTCACGCGGCGTCCATTCCATCATGATGATTTCCTGCATCACCATCGGCCTTTCCGCAACCATGCTCATCGTGGGGGTAAACAGCTTATGAGTCCGGATTTTCTTTCCTCCATCCTCCTGGACGGCCTGATGGCCGCCATTGCCGCCACGGGGTTTGCCGTCATCTCCAATCCGCCCAAGCGCGCCATTGCCGTTTCCGCCCTGCTGGCGGCCATCGGCCACGCCTTCCGGTTTTACATGCTGCATTCCTGGTCCATTGACATTTCCAGCGCTACCTTTATCGCCGCCTTCACCATAGGCATGCTGGGCGTCATGACAGCCAAGCTGGTGAAGTGCCCGGCGGAGATTTTCGCCTTCCCCTCCTTGCTGCCGATGATTCCGGGCGTGTACGCCTACAAGACCATCCTGGCCCTGATGCAGTTCATGCAGGAGAACCAGGACACGGCCACCATGAACCGGCTGATTGTAGAGATTTGCAAGAACGGCATCACGGCGTTCTTCATCATCTTCTCCCTGGTGATCGGAGTAGCCATTCCCATGCTGATGTTCAAACGGTTGAGCTATACCCGCATCATCAAGCCGTAACACTGACCCCCAAACGCCTGAAACGGGTCATTTTTCTCTTGCCAGACTACGCCCCGTATGGTTTACTACGCCCCGCAACGGCAGGAATGCCAGTGCAAGACAGCCCCATAGTGTAATTGGTAACACACCTGATTTTGGTTCAGTATTTCTAGGTTCGAGTCCTGGTGGGGCTGCCAATCCAACCCTCTCTTCAAGGAGGGTTTTTTGCTGCCTTTTTCCGGCGCCGTTTCCCTCCCCGATTTCGCCAGCAGTGAGATTTCCCCCGGCCCCAGTGAATTGCCGGCCTGCGGCACGGCGGTTGTCCTGGCGGAACCTTCGTGAACCTGCAGCGCACCAGGGACGCCACCGGGCGTAAGGAAGCCGTCCTTCCCGCATGTTCATTCACGGCCGTGCGCCGGGAATAAGGGTTCCGGCCCCTTTAGACTCCGGACGGCACAAAGAAAGAGAGAAATTCCCCGCCGCTGTGCTGCGGAAAATGTTTTAAATACGCTAGCCAGGAAACCAGACAAGCCTGGCGGACAGAAAGGATAGCTTGAAGCGCTCAGGAGGAATTAATCAAGCTTCCATTCCCAGGCAAGGGCAGAATGAACATGGCGGGATATGATATTCCCCCCCACTCCGTTTATTTCTGCAGAATACAGAAGGATTTCCCCCTTACAAAATTTGGAACAGAAAACGGAACGGGCACTTCCGGAGATTATCCGGAGGAGCCAGGGGAACGGAGTAACGGCCACCCTTTCCACTTTCCCCCGTTTCCACGCCTTCCGGACGAGGGCCACGTGGCATTTCCAGACGGTAAAAGCTCTTGCGTTACAGGGATTTTTTTGCATAATCCCCCGGCAGGAATGACGGAAAAACCTATACAACTTGGGCTTGCCGGGCTGGGAACGGTTGGTTCCGGCGTTTATGAAACGCTGTGCCGCAACCACTCCCTTCTGGAAGCCCGGAGCAAGATTCCTTTCAGAATCAAGCGCATCGCCGTGCGCAATCTGGAAAAACCCAGGGAAACCGCCGTTCCCCAGGAGCTGCTGACGGACGACTGGCAGGACCTGGTGAATGACCCGGAAATAGACATCGTCATCGAACTGATCGGCGGCACGCGCCAGGCTTACGAGCTGGTGACGCTGGCCCTCCGCGCCGGGAAACCCGTCGTCACGGGAAACAAGGCTCTTCTGGCGGAGTACGGCGCGGAGATTTTCAAGCTTTCCGCGGAAATGGGCACGCCCATTTATTTTGAAGCTTCCGCCGGAGGCGGCATCCCCATCATCCAGAGCCTGCAGAATTCCCTGATCTGCAACCATATCAATTCCATTGTCGGCATCATCAACGGAACGTCCAATTACATCCTCTCCGCCATGGGGGAACACGGGGCCGATTACGCGGACGCCCTGGTCCAGGCCCAGAAGCTGGGCTTTGCGGAAGAAGATCCCTCCCTGGACGTCAACGGCTGGGACGCCGCCCACAAGGCCCTCATCCTGGCGATGCTGGCGTACGGAACCACTATTTCCCCTGACAAGATTTACGTCAGCGGCATTGAGAACATCACCAGCCGGGATTTCGAGTTCGCCAGGAAGCTGGGGTATACCATCAAGCTCCTCGTCGTCATCCGCTACCATGAAGGGCAGGAAGACGCCCTGGAACTGCGCGTCCAGCCCTGCTTTGTCCATGACTGGCATATCCTGGCCTCCGTGAACGGCGTATTCAACGCCATTTCCGTCAACGGAGACATTGTAGGGGAAACGCTGTTTTACGGCCGCGGAGCGGGCAAAAATCCCACAGCCTCCGCCGTCATCAGCGACGTGATCACCGCCATGCGTGAAAGCCGCTATCCTGAATACCATACGGGGTTCAATCCGTATGCCAAGTCCTGCGGAATCATGCACATCAATGATACGGTCACCCCGTATTACGTCCGCTTCCAGGTGGCGGACCAGCCCGGCGTCATTGCAGAGATAGCCCGCATTCTGGCCACCTTCGGCATCGGCATATCCGCCACCTCCTCCGCTCCCAGCCATATCGCTGAAGACGGAGCCCAGTGGAACGACCTCGTTTTCATCCTCCATTCCTGCCCGTGGGGCCAGCTTCAGAAGGCCCTGGAGGAAATTGCCCGCATTTCCTGCGTGGCGGCGGAACCCCGCGTACTCCGCATCGAACACCTTCTTCCTCAATCCTAACCTACATCATCATCCTGTTACATGGCTCTTATCGTTCAAAAATTCGGGGGCAGCTCCGTCGGCACCATTGACCGCATCCGCAATGTGGCGCGCCGCATCCATGACACCGCCAAAGACGGCAACCAGGTGGTCGCCGTCGTTTCCGCCATGAGCGGGGTGACGGACAAGCTGATCGGCCTGGCCAAAGAGTTGTCCGAATCCCCTTGCGAACGCGAACTTGACGTGCTGATGGCCACCGGAGAGCAGCAGTCCATCGCCCTGCTCTGCATGGCCCTGCACGAGCTGGGGGAAAAAGCCATGTCCTTCACGGGGGCGCAGGCGGGCATCACGACCTTCGGCAGCCATACGCGTGGCCGCATCCACAGCATCAACCCCACGCTGATGAACAAGTACCTGCTGGAAGGCAACATCCTCATCTGCGCCGGCTTCCAGGGAGCCACGGAGGAAGGAATGGTCCAGACGCTGGGCCGCGGGGGGTCCGACCTTTCCGCCATCGCCATCGCGGCCGCGCTGAAAGCGGACGTGTGCCAGATTTTTACAGATGTGGACGGCGTGTACACCTGTGATCCCCGCGTGGTGAAAGACGCCAAGAAGATACAAACCCTTTCATATGACGAGATGCTGGAGATGGCCTGCAACGGTTCCAAGGTGATGCAGTCGCGCCCGTGGAATTCGCCAAAAAATTCTGGCGTCGTCTTTGAAGTTCGCAACTCCATGAACACCAACCCCGGTACAATCGTGCAAGAAGAAACTCCCTCCATGGAAGCCGTCGTCATCCGCGGCATTTCCATTGACCGCAACCAGGCCCGCGTTACCATTACCGGCATTCCGGACCAGATTGGCTACACGGCCCAGATACTGGGCGCCCTGGCAGAAGCGGAAATTAACCTGGACATGATTCTGGCCAATACCGCTCATGACGGCTACGTCCGCCAGTCTTTCACCATGCCCTCCAACGAACTGGGCCGCGCCCAGGCGGCCCTCAAGCCGGTCATGGCCGCCCTGGGTTCCACCGTGAAGGTGGAAACGGAAGCGGGTCTTGCCAAGCTTTCCCTGGTAGGCATCGGCATGCGTTCCCACTCCGGCGTGGGAGCTACCGCGTTCAAGGCCCTGGCGGACGCCAACATCAAGACCGGCATGATTTCCACCTCGGAGATCAAGATTGCCGTGATGGTGGACGAGTCAGACATTGAGGAAGCGGCCCGGGTGGTGCACAGGGCGTTCAACCTGGGAGTCTAACCCTTCCCCCTTTTTTCAGGCCCGGTTCACGGAAACGTGAACCGGTTTTTTCATGTATTTTCCCCCTGTCCGGGACAGGGAGGGGAATGCAGAAATACAAAAAAAGGCCTGCTTCCTGAAAGGAACCGGACGGGGAGAGGAAACATGCCCGGGCAACAAGGAAGGGCCTGCCGGAAAAACGGAAAGAAAAAAGAGTAAGACGTTATTTGCCGGAAGAGGGCCGGAAGCGGGCAGCCTCCGATTCTGCGGTGATCCTGGCGGGTTCGATATGAAGAAGTTTCCTTATAGCTTGGCCCCGATCGCTCTCCGTCATCGGGAAGTAAATGACGTCGTCTCCCAGATCATAGGAATCCAGGCCCGGGATACTGTCCGCCGGAGCAAAAGATTCCGGCGTGTCCGGCAGTTTTTTTACCTCCTTGGAGGAGGCAAGGGTATAATACATATAATTACCGGAATACAGTTCCGTTTTAGGGGAGCTGCCCGGTTCCGGTTTGGAGAAGCTGACCGCAGAGTGTTTATGGGCAGCCCAGCTCCACTGGATCAAAGCCTCCACAGGAATGTCCCCCCGGAGGGATTGGACGACGCGGGCGTAGTACGTTATCTCCTGGTCCGTTTCTACCGTCTTATAAATAATAACCGCCAGGAGAATGTCGCTTCTCCGCAGGTACATGGCCGGGCTGTAAAGAGAAGCATCCTCGGCCACTTCAGCCTGCGTGGGAAAGGGTGGGGGAGATGGCGCCGCGCTGGCCGATACGGGTATCAGTCCGGAAAACAAACAACAAAAGAGTGGTGTTTTATCCATAGAAATGGGTAGATTACTTTCTTTTCCATTATGTTCAAAAACGGAGCGAATGCTTTTAAAGCATTCGCTCCGTAAAAAAGAAGTTGATGAATTATTCAGCGTCTTTCAATGTCGCCCGGTTGATTAACCAAATGGGGCCACTCAGGAAACTGCCAATGGAGATGTTGTCTCCCGTACACATTCCTGCGTGACCCTTTCCGGCAAACACAATAATGTCGCCCGGCGGCGGCCTGCAATAGCCTGTATCCTGGCCGTCGGCATAGTCCGGGTCGCCCAGGAGCTTTTGCACATAAGCGGCCATGTCCCTTGCACGGATGATCACGTGGGTTTTACCTCCCAGCGCATCGGCGTTCGCCTCGGCTCCGATGGGTATAGCCCCGGCTTCATTCTTCAAGTCCTTTCCGAAGGAACTCAGCGCGATACTCATGCGCAGGGCGCAGCTGTTATAATAGCTGCGCAATTGCTCAGGTACATTGTCCTCAATTTCCTTCAGGTGAGCCTGATAGAGCCACCCCCCGATGTAGGACCAAACCTGTCCGGGATTGGGCATGGTGACATAATCCACCATATTGTAGCATTTCAGCAGTTTTTGGGCATCCTCCGTCTTCCAGAGATTGACGGGGGCATCAATTTCCCAAAGTTCCAGGTCAGCCCCATCCATTTGAGGAACGAATTCTTCCGCATTGGGATAGGGGGCAATGGCATCCGGAACCTTCAGGTTCTCATGATGGAGCTTGACGTAATGGTAACCTTGCTTGAGTTCCTTCTTGCCCTCTGCCTTCTTGGATGAGTTGCCGTCCTTGAGTTCCACCACTTTCTGGTTGTCTATTTCCAGGTAGCCGTTGTCGTCCATCTGAATGGTAAAGGCATATTCCTTGTCAAAGGGGATACGGATGTATCCTTCCCAGTCATGGACGCCGATTTCTTCCGTCTTGTGCTAGACGATTTTGGGAGCGTCTTTTTTCTTCACCTTGTAACGAGGATTATTTTCAGCGTCGAGCGGGTGAAATGGTATAGTTGATATAGCCATAGTGTTTATGTTTTCAATTCATTTATTGTTGAATGAACTGGTCATTCAGTCCATGGTCACCTTGAAAGATTTCCCTCTCCCCATCAACACGTTCAACGCGTATTCGGCAGACAGAAAAAGGGCCGAAACGACGCAGGAATCAGGTGAAAATAAAGGGCATCAAAAATACAAGCATTGATGGCCAATAATTAAACATTCCAATCTCTCCGTCCCGGGAGGAAATAAATGCGCCTTCCGCCTGCACATTCCGGAATTTTGCCAAACCGTCTCCAATACGAAATATAAGAGGCGCCTCCAGAAGGAATATACCTCTCCGGACTATTGACGAGTGTTCATCTACAGGGAATTGGTCATTTTTCCCTGTAACCATGCAGAGGCCGCAAAGGAAATTCCTTTACTGCACCCGTATGGTCTGTTCAATCAGTTCGTTCAGGCGGGGGGCGGAAACGCCGCCGACCATTTCCTTCAGCTTCATGCCTTCCAGATACAGGACCGTTAGCGGAACGGCTTCCAGCCCGTACTTGCGGGCCACGTCCGGATAAGCGTCTGCGTCAATCAGCACGGCGAACGCCTTGCCGTCCTGCGCCGCGGCGTAGGACTTGACCGCCTGCACGTAGTCCGTGGCCGGGCGGCTCCAAGGGGCATAAAAGACAATCAGCACCTTGCGGCCGGAGAGTTCCGTGAGCTGCCGCATGTCCTCCCCCTTGTAGTCCATCCACACGGGGGCCTTCTTTTTAGGCTCCGCGGGGGGGAGAACTTTTTTGGGAGGGTCAAACGTTCTTTCCAGGGGGCGCGGAGCGGGCTTCTTCTCCGCGTAGCGGGCGCGCCGTTCGCTGGAATCGTCGCATCCGGTCAGGCCGGCCATCAGCAGGCCGCTGACCAATATGAACAAGCCCTGTTTCATTCCGCAGGCAAGTATGCCCGGGGAAGGCGAATTTGCAAGACTGAAACCCGTCCCGCTTTTCGCGTTGCCCCCGCCCCCCCTTCTCTGTTATGGTAGCCGTTGCATGAACGGCGTCCCTCCACTGGAATTTGCAGGGGTTTCCCACTGGGCGGCTTTGGCCGTTCTTCTGGCGGCGGGAGTTTGCATCATGGAACTGGGGCAGTCCTACAAGAAAACCGTCAGGAACCGCACCACGTTCTGGCTGGGAGTCGCCTGCCTGTTCAGCCTGGTTCCGGACCTGGCCGCCATGCTGGCGGATGAACCGGAAAAGAGCTGGACGTGGATGCTTCCCCTGCATTTCTGCTCCGTCATGCAGGTGCTCTGCGCCCTGAGCCTGTGGATTCCCTCCCGCCTGCTGCGCTCCGTGGTGTACTACTGCGTGCTGTGCGCCACCTTGCAGGGGCTGCTCACCCCATCCGTGGCCCACGATTTCCCGTCGTGGACGTACTTCGCCTTTTTCCTGTCCCACGGCGTAACGGTCATCACGGCCCTTTACCTGCCGCTGGCCCTGGAATGGAAGCCGGCGCGGTGGGATTTCCTGTGGGCCCTTCTGCTGGCGAACGTATATCTGGCCGCCGTCCACCCCGTCAACATGCTTCTGGAAACCAATTACGGGTTCACCGTGGCTACGCCTGCGGGCGGCTCCGTGCTGGACCTGTTCGGGCCGTGGCCCTGGTACCTGCTGTGGATGCAGATTCCGGCGCTCGTGCTGATGTACCTGCTCACGCTTCCCTTCCGCCATTATCCCAGGGGACGCACGGGCAGTTCCCTGTTCCATCATTGAGAAAGGCCCCACCATCCGCGCCAGGCTGTTCATGCCGGAACTACTGCGAAAGAGGAAAGGCGCGGACTCCCGATTCCGGGCAAGAAGGGCCGGAACGAGCCTTTATTGGACAATAGGCTTGAGGATGCCGATGTAGGTGTCTGACGTTCCGGTTCCGCGATAGATGGAATCTATCCTGATCTTGATGGTGTGCACAGGCTGCCTGTAGTACGGCGGCACGACGATCTGGGGCGTCCAGTCATCCCGCAGCGTGGCGTCAAAGGTGTAATTCCCGTTCAGCGTTACCTGGATGACTTTGGGGCGGCTGAACATGGAATAGGCTATGTTCGGATGCCGCCGCGCTTCCGTATCCCTTTCCGGATTGGTCACCGGGGAAATGCCGGTTTCCAGCATGATGCCCAGCAGCCGTCCCGGATTCTTGAGCTTGATTTCCAGGGTTTCCCCCTGCCCGTCTCCGGAAACGCCTTCCGCCCAATAGCCGGTGCCGTTCTTCAGGTTATCCGGGGAGCACGGCGCGCCGTAGGGGTCCTTCTCCAGAGTAGAGCTGGCCGTCACATCATACTGGTCCGTCAGGGTTCCCTTTTCACCGCGGATGGTGACCTGGCCGTCCTTGTCCAGCACCCAGCCGGGGCCGGGCGTCAGCACTACGGAGGAAGCATAGGGCCTGCCGTCCGCTCCCAGCAGGGACCAGGTATAAACGCCTTTGGGCGTAGTCACAATGGATTTGGCATCTGCGGACGGGTCCAGCTTGACGGATTGGTTGGTCATCTCCGAGCTGTATACATTCACGACCGCCCTGGGGGTGCCTCCCGTCCAGGTCATCACCGGAGAGGCGAGCAGCGTCAGACGGGGTTCCCCCATGTTGACCTTCGGTTCCGGCGTAATGGCAATATCCTGCGTATAAGGCACGGAAAACTGGAAGGTAAGCACATGAGTACCCGCCTTGTTGGGAACTTGGGCCACCAGCCAGTGGGTGATTCCGGCAACGGGGGACATGGTGGGAGCGTCCGCCTGAAGATGCCGCCCTTCCACCAGGGAGGAATCACATTTCAAATCGTCCACGGACGTCACGACGTCCTGCACCGCCTTCGTAAAAGGCAGGTTGCGTATGGGCTCCGGCTTTGCGGCATTGGCCTGTTCATCCGGCGGATCATACTGGAACGGCACGCCCACGGAGATGGTCTTGCCCTTGACGCCTTTGGGGATGTCCAGCGCGCAGGTGTAAATCAGAAAGGCCTGGTGCTGTTTCAGGGACACGGTAACGTCCAGGGCGTTCAGCCGGATTTCGTCCGCCTGCGTCAAATCCATGGGGACCGGCAAGCCGGGCGCCGGAGCAATGCATTGAAGGGAGACGTTCCGCGACCGGGGCTGCGGGGCCTTTTCTGCGGCGCTCTGTTCCTTATGCTGAGGGTCTGCGGCCAGGACCGGCATGCAGCACACGGCGCCGGTCAACCAGATCAGGGTAGCCAATCTCATGGCCGTTAAAATAACGCCTTGCAGCACGTTCATCAAGGCTCATTTGAGGCAGATGGAAAAGCCTTTTTCCTCCTCATGCTTCCCGCCTTAAAAACAAGGGAGAAGCCATTTTTAATCCGTAAAATACGTAGCAGGCAGGCATTCGTTTCAAGCCCAGGAATGTTGTCCCATGTTTTTTAAAAGGGCTTGTTGAGACTTTTCCGGAACGACTTTTTGCCGGATGGGTGAAGAGCGGCGCCCTTGTGAAGGGGAGCAGAAGGAGGCCGCTCCCAACCGGATAGAAAACCGGCATGGACATCAGATGCTTTACCATGTTATTAATCAACAAAATTCATTCACTGGTAATAATCAACAGGAATTTTTACATAACAGGAAATACACGCTGCAATATCCATCCATCCGGCCCCTTAACGCCTTCTTATTGCCGGGGGTTTCCCATGAAAAAGCCCCCTCCGGGAGAGGCGAATAACGTTCTGCAGGAAGGCGCCCGTCAAGCAAAAAAAATGGAGTGTCAGGCAGACAAAAAAAATTCACGCAAGACAGGAGCAAAATTTCTCGGAAACCGGGATAAAGCACAACATGTGGGATACAGAAAAAAAGACTGTACAATATTTCCTTTTCATCGCGATTATTTTTCAGTAGATAATGCAAACGCTACGCGCCGCCCCAACCCCGCGACGGAGCGCTGCCTCACGGGATTTCTCCCAAACGCTTTCTACTTCGCAAGCCATGACTATAGACAACTCGCAAACCATACTCAAACTGCGTACAGGACAGGAAATCATCCTCCCTCAGAGGAAGGACCTTCTGGGCGGTCTGAAATTCACCAGAAGATTTTCCCACAACGAAGTCCATCCCTATGATGAAGTGGACTGGACCCGCCGCGACGTCCGCATCATGGATTGGAAGACCGGCAAGACCATTTACGAGCGCCTGGGCCTGGAAGCGCCCGCGCACTGGGATGACAACGCCGTCAAGATCACGGCGGACAAGTACCTTTTCGGCAGTGAACCGGGGTCCCTGGAATATGAAGACAGCTTCCGCAATATTTACGACCGCATTTCCAACACCTACACCGTATGGGGCTGGGAGGAAGGCTACTTCGCCACGCTGGAGGACGCGGAGATTTTCAACGAGGAAATCAAGGCCATGCTGGTGCAGCAGATTTGGGCTCCCAACTCTCCCGTATGGTTCAACATCGGCCACTGGGAACAGTGGCGCTGGGGCCGCCCGGACCTGCGGGAAAGCTATACCGGCCACGGCAACAAGGCCTACCACACCAAGGGCACCAAGAACAACCTGAAGACCTTCACGGTCCAGTCCACGTATGAATATCCCCAGTGCTCCGCCTGCTTCCTGACGGAAGTGGGGGACAGCATGGAGGACATCCTGGATCACCTGACCACGGAAGGCCGCATTTTCGCGTCCGGTTCCGGCGTGGGCATCAACCTTTCCACCCTCCGTTCCTCCAGGGAACCCATCAGCGGCAAGGGCCGCTCCTCCGGCCCCATTTCCTTTGACCGCGGCTGGGACCGCATGGCCGGAGCCATCAAGTCCGGAGGCAAGACGCGCCGCGCGGCCCGCATGGTGCTGATGTTCAGCGACCACCCGGACATTTTCGAGTTCATCAGCACGAAGAACCGCCAGGAAGACATCGCCAAGGTGATCCTGCGCGAGCATAACGTGCATGTGGAGCTGAAGCAGATTGCGGAAACCAAGCTGGTGGCGGGAACCCCGGCGGAAAAAGCCGCCGCGCGCCTCATTCTTTCCCTGCCCCTGGCTACCCGGAACAGCTTTGACCCGCACATGGACGCCCTGCTGTACGGGGAAACGCTTTCCCACCAGAACGCGAACCATTCCGTCTCCCTGAAAGGCGACTTCTGGCAGGCCCTCGCCAACAACGGCAATACCTACACGCGCTGGGTCACGAACCCGGCCCACATTGAACAGACCTTCCGGGCCCAGGAACTGCTGGAAGCCATGGCGAAGTCCATCTGGGACAACGGGGAGCCCGGCGTGCACAACAATGACGTGATCAACCTCTGGAACCCCGTCAAGTCCATCGGCTCCATCACTACCTCCAACCCCTGCTCCGAGTACGTCTTCCTGAACAATACGAGCTGCAACCTTTCCTCCTTCAACGCCTACCGCTTCCTGACGAAGGATGAGGACGGCAAGCCCGTCTTCGACGCGGACGCCCTGACCCATGCCGCGCGCCTGGCGATGGTCTGCGCGGACCTGAACGTGGAACGCGGCGGCTTCCCGATTGAAGAAATCGCGGAAGGCACCTACAAGTACCGCACCACGGGCATCGGCTTCGCCAACGTGGGCGGCTCCCTGATGGCGCTGGGCGTTCCGTACGATTCCGACGAAGGCCGCTGGATTGCCTCCCAGCTTTGCAGCGCCCTGACGGCGGCCTGCTGGACGGCGTCCGCGGAGATGGGCGCGGAGCTGGGTTCCTACGTGGAATACCCCGCCAGCAAGAAGGACCTGCTGGCCGTGCTGCGCCTGCATAACGCGGCCCAGAAGCTGGCGACCGCCCTGCCCGCCCAGAAGGATTCCAAGACTTTGGACGACCTGATTGAGAACATCATCGCCAACGCCGGCGGAGTGCTGCCGGAAGCGCAGGGGCTGACCGCCTCCTACGCCCTGCACGCCTATCTCAAGAGCTTCAAGGCTCCCACCCTGATGAACAAGGAGCGCATCGCCCCCGCCGCCAAGCTGGCGGAAGCCGCCTCCGGGATGTGGGCCAAGGTCGCCAAGGCTACGGCGCACCGCAACGCCTTCGTTTCCGTGATGGCCCCCACGGGCACCATCTCCGCCCCGCTGGGCTGTTATGATGAAGGCACCACCTCCATTGAACCGGATTACACGCTGGTGAAATGGAAGCAGCTTGCGGGCGGAGGCTCCCTGAAAATGTTCAACCGCCTGGCCCTGGAAGGCCTGCGCTCCCTGGGCTATGCGGAAGACTTCGTCAATGAAGCCGCCCTGGAAGTGGCCGGCCTGGACGGCCTGATTTCCGCGTTCCAGGGGAATATGGACGCCGTCGTGAACCAGCTCATCGTGGACCCCTGCAACGACCAGGCCGGACCCGTGCGCCTCGCGTGGCGCCGCCTGCTCTCCGGCACGGAATCCCGCAGTGAAATCCAGGAAAAGGTGGCCTATATCAGCAACCCGGCCAACATGTCCGTGCTGACGGCGGATGAACTGACCGTCATCAATGGCTCCGCCCACATTGAGTCCATCCCGTGGCTGGACAAGAAGGATCTTCCGGTCTTTGACTGCGCCGCCACCAACGGCAACGGCATCCGCGCCATCTCCCCCGCCGGCCACGTGCTGATGCTGGGCGCCCTCCAGCCCTTCATTTCCGGGGCGTGCTCCAAGACGGTGAACATGCCCGTCTCCGCCACCGTGCAGGAAGTCTACGATTCCCTCATCATGTCCCATGACCTGGGCGTGAAGTGCATCGCCATCTTCCGCGCCGGCTCCAAGGCGAACGCCGTTTACGTGGTGGACACGCCAGAAACCCGCATGTTCAAGGCCAACCATGTATGGGAACAGCTGGTGAACGCCGGAACGGAAGCCATTGACGAAATTATTGCGGAAGCGTCCAAGCCGCGCCAGCGCAAGCTGCCCGGCCGCCGCCTGGGCCAGACCGTGAAGTTCTCCGTGGGCGGCCAGCTCACGGGCTACCTGACGGTGGGCGTGTATGCGGACGGTACCTGCGGGGAAGTCTTCGGCCGCCTGGGCCAAGTGGGCTCCTTCGCCTCCGGCATGTTTGAAGCCTATTGCAAATTGCTCTCCACGGCCCTCCAGTTCGGCGTGCCGCTCAAGGAAGTGGTCAAGGGCTTCCGCAATTACTCCTTTGAGCCCTCCGGCTTCTGCCGCGTGGGGGACGATACGGAGGCGGATACCTGCACGGAAATCCGTTCCTGCGCCTCCGTGGTGGACCTGATCGCCAAGATTCTGGCGTGGCTCTTCCCGGAAAGCAACGGCTACCGCCTGCGGGACGTGTTCTCCATCCCGAGCGTCAGCCTGCCCGGTCAGGCTCCGGACACCACGGTGAGCGTGCTGCCCCCCCGCATCATCACCGCCCCGGTGCACCTTGAAACCCCGGCGCTGCCGGAGGTTCCCGCCGCCGGCAAGGCGCCGGAAGGCACCATGCTTAACGGCGCTTCCCTGTGCCCGCAGTGCCATTCCCTGGCCTACGTGCAGGACGGCAAGTGCAAGTCCTGCCGCTCCTGCGGGTATAAGGATGGCGGCTGCGGGGAATAAGCGGATTATTCCCGTACCTGTTATTTCAAGGCGGAACCCGGCCAGCTTCCGGGTTCCGCCTTGCTGATGCTTTCCCCAGCTCCAATCCATCAGAATCAATCAAATGGCTATGTGGAACCCATGGCGCGGATGCCACCGGTACAGCGCCGGGTGCAAATTCTGTTATATTCATCAAGCCGACAGACGGAGGGGAATGAATACGGACGAGATCGTGAAAACAGACAATTTTCATGCCCCCGTGCTGAAGAATAAAAAAGGGAGATTACAGAATGAAACCCGGCCAGACCGTGTATCTGGGCTTCTCCACGGATTTTCTCATCCGGGAGGCGGACCCATGGCGCGGCGAATGCTGGGAAATGATCCGGGAACGCCGGGACCTGAATTTTATTTTCCTGACCAAAAGAATTGAACGGTTCATGGAATGCATCCCCGGTGACTGGGCGGACGGCTATGACAACGTCACCATAGGCTGCACGGTGGAAAACCAGGACAGGGCGGATTTCAGGCTCCCCATCTTCAACAAGCTTCCCATCAAGCATAAAAACATCATTTGCCAGCCGCTTCTTGAGCAGGTGGACCTGGCCCCGTATTTGAACCAGATTGAACTGGTCGTCGCAGGCGGAGAATCCAACAGCTGCGCCAGGCCCCTGAATTATGAATGGGTCTTATCCATCCGGGAACAATGCATCCGGAGCAAGGTCCATTTTGAATTCAGGCAATGCGGGACAAACTTCATCAAAGACGGGAAAATGTACCGTCTTCACGTCAGGCAGCTATGCAGCCAGGCGAAGAAGGCCGGCATCAACTGCTGACCTCCCGTCCGGCGTGCGGCAGAAAAAAGCGCCTCCCCCACGCGTTCCGGACTATGAGGCAAAAACCACCCGGAAGAAGGAATGATAGGCGTTTGCCTTGAAATCCGGCGTAATTTCATTCATAGTACAGCGTGAACGCCTGAGCCCGTTCCTCTATCTTTCCATGAAACCCTACTACACCCTGGCCGATCTTCTGGATGAAGAACATCCGTTTGATGCCGGAGAATCCGTTCCCGCCAGACTGGCCGTGATCGGCTTCCCCATCGCCCATTCCAAATCTCCCGCCATGCAGCAGGCCGCTCTGGATGCCGCGGGCATCCGTGCGCGCTACATCCGCATCCAGGCTTCTCCGGAAGAGTTTGCGGACGTGGTGCGCCTGCTCCGGGAAAAGGATTCCTGGGAGCCAACGTCACGGTGCCCCACAAGCAGGCCGCCTGCTCCCTGTGCCATGATACGGACGCCCTCTCCCGCGCTACGGGTTCCGTCAATACGCTCGTCTTTCAAAAAGGACGGCTCCGTTTCCGGCTTCAATACGGACGGTCCGGGCTTTGGACGCGCCATCCGGGAAGAATTTTTCCGTGGACCTGCGCGATTTGAAGGTAGTGCTTCTGGGCGCCTGCGGCGGGGCCGGGCTGGCCCTGGCCTACACCTGCGCCATGCAGCACTGCGAGCGGCTGACGCTGGCAGGCAGGTCAGAAGAAAAGCTCCAGGCCCTTAAGGACAAACTGAGTTCCTTTTTCATTGACGAACACAGGCTGGAAGGACCATCCGACCGTCTGGCGGCCCACCTGAACAACACGCCGCGGTTCAATTCCGCCGTGGCGGAAGCGGACCTGATCGTCAACGCCACGTCCCTGGGCCTGAAACCTACGGACCCCTCCCCCGTGCCGTCCGCCCTGCTTTCCGCCCACCACCTGGTGTATGATTTACAGACGCATGACGACGCTTTCCAGATGGAAGCCCGCTTCCAGGGAGCCAGGGTCTCCAACGGCCTCTCCATGCTGATTCACCAGGGGGCCCTTTCCTTTGAACGCTGGTTCGGCATCAAGCCGGACATTTCCGTCATGCGCCAAGCCCTTGAACAAAAGCATGCCTGACACCAAACCCGATTTTGACATCCGGGCTTTCCGGAACGCGCTGGTGGAGTGGTTCCGGCGGGAGGGGAAGGATTACCCGTGGCGCCGGACCACGGACCCATGGCACATCCTGGTTTCCGAGCTGATGCTGCAGCAGACCACCATTCCCACCGTTCTGGGAAGGTATGAACGGTGGATGCGCCAGTTCCCCACTCCCGGGCACCTGGCCTCCGTGGACGAACAGACGGCCCTGCGCTCCTGGGAGGGGCTGGGGTATTACCGCCGCGTGCGTTCCCTCCAGGCCATCGCCAGGGAGATTGTCCACGAATTCGGCGGAGAGTTCCCGGACAACCCGGAAGGGCTGAAACGCCTGCCGGGCATCGGCCCGTATACGTCTGGGGCCCTGCTTTCCTTCGCCTTCAACAAGGCCGCCCCCATCGTAGACGCCAATGTGGCGCGCGTGCTGGCCCGCATTGACAATTATTCCGTGCCTGTGGATTCCACGGAAGGGTTGAAGTACCTGTGGACCCGCGCGGAAAATCTGGTGGATCCGGAACATGCCCGCGAATTCAATTCAGCCATCATGGAATTGGGGCAGACCTACTGCAGGATCAGCGCGCCGGACTGCCTGCTCTGCCCCGTGCGCCCATTCTGTTCCGCGGAGCAGCCGGAAATGCTGCCTGTCAAGAATCCCAAGCCGGAAATTACCCGGGTGGAACACCACGACGTTCTCTACCTCCGCGGTAAATCCATCCTGCCTGAATTCCCCCGTCCTCGGCAAACTGCTGGACCATATCAGATGAATCCCAGACTGACACCGGAACTGGTTCTTTCCGCCTACTGCCAGGGGTGTTTTCCCATGGCGGACCCGGAAACGGGGGAAATTTCCTTTTACGAACCGGATCCCCGCGCCCTGATTCCGCTGGACGAACGCTTCCACATCCCTCACGGTCTCAAGCGCGTCCTGAATAAAAAACCTTTTGAACTCCGGATGGATACCGCTTTTCCGGATGTGGTCCATGCCTGCGCCCGGACGGACGAACCGGAGGAACAATGGATAGACGGGCAGATTGAGGAAGTGTACGGCAGGCTTCACGAGATGGGATTTGCCCACAGCGTGGAATGCTGGGATGAGGAAGGATTGCAGGGGGGCCTTTACGGGGTCTCCCTGGGGAAGGCGTTCTTCGGGGAGAGCATGTTCCACCGGAAAACGGACGCCAGCAAGATTGCCCTGGTGGCCCTGGTGCAGTACCTGCGTGCGCACCAGTTCCTTTTTCTGGATACGCAGTGGACTACGCCGCATTTGCTGAAGTTCGGAACGTACGAGGTTCCGGCAGGGGAATACCGGAAGCTGCTGAAGAGGGCGCTGGAGGGGTGAGGAAGTTTGGTATTTTATTATTTTAATGGACAAAATGGGAATAAATAGACAGGATGAACTCCATGGACGGAATGTCTCATGGATTTATTCCCAAGCATGGAGGATACAGGAATCTGGTGGTGTACCGGATTGCGGAGATCATTTATGATTTCACCTTCCGGTTCTGCAATAAATACGTGAAAAACCAAGGACGGACTTATGACCAGATGGTTCAGGCAGCCCGTTCCGGCATGCAGAATATCGCGGAAGGGAGCGTGGATTCAGGAGTCAGCAAAGCGTCTGAATTGAAACTGACGGGAATCGCCAAGGGAAGCCTTCAGGAACTAAAGGAAGACTACCTTTCCTATCTGCGCCAGCGGGGACTGGAACAGTGGGAAAATAACAGCCTTTACGCGCAAGAGCTGATCAGGGCCAGGTTTCCTTCCGCACAGGAAGTTATCCGGTGGGTGGGCAAGCACAGGAATTTTCCGCCCGGACCATTTTGGGGCAAATACAGCCGTTATCCTCATTAACGTAGCCCTTGGCCTGCTTGCTAAATTGATTCAAGCCCAGGAAAAGGATTTCATGCAGAACGGCGGCATCCGTGAACGCATGACCCGCGCACGCATGGAGCAGCGCAAATACCGGGGCAAATAATCTTCTTATTTGATATTTGGTCCACTCCGTCCATCAAGTCCCTTTAGTCCATCCCTCCCCGTCTCTACAAAAGCCCGTGGTTCCGAAGAACCACCCGGACGGGTGGAGCGGCCGAGTTCCACGGCAATCTTCATCAGCTTGCCGATGCCTTCCTGGTCGATGGAGGCGAAGACGTTCTTCTTGATGATTTCCAGTTCCTGGTACTGCGGCAGGAAGGAGCCGGAGTCGTCGCGGCTCATGCCCAGGCCCGTCTGGGTCAGGTCATTGGTGCCGAAGGAGAAGAACTGGGCGGTTTCCGCGATTTCGTCAGCCGTGACGGCGGCGCGCGGGATTTCAATCATGGTGCCTACGAGGTAGTCCACCTTGGCGCCCTTTTCTTCAAATACCTGCTTGGCCACCTTGTCAATGATGGCTTTCTGGATGTCAGCTCCTTCTTGAAGGCCACCAGGGGAACCATGATTTCAGGCACCACGGCGAAGCCTTCTTCCTGGGAGACTTCCACAGCGGCTTCAAAGATGGCGCGGGCCTGCATTTCCGTGATTTCCGGGTAGGCGATGCCGAGGCGGCAGCCGCGGTGACCCAGCATGGGGTTGAGCATGATGACTTCCACGGGCATGCCGATCTTCTGGGCCAGGTCAAGCTGCTGTTCCTTCGTCTGGGGAAGAGATTCGTGCAGGGGCGGGTCCAGCAGGCGGATGGTGCCCGGCAGGCCCTTTGAGCGCCGCGAAGATGCCCTTGAAGTCGCCCTTTTTGGTAGGGAAGGAGCTTGGAAACGGCGGCCACGCGGTCGCTCTTCTTGGTGGAAGGATCATTTCACGGACGAAGTCGATCCGGTCCCCTTCAAAGAACATGTGCTCCGTGCGGCAGAGGCCGATACCGGTAGCGCCGAAGGCGATGGCGGTTTCCGTCTGCTTGGGGGAGTCCGCATTGGTGCGCACTTTCATCTTCGTGCAGTCGTCGCACCACTGCATGAGCCTGGCGAAGTTCTGGTAGGTGCGGCTGTCTTCCGGCTTCATGGTCTTGGAGATCAGAACCTGGATGATTTCAGAGGGGAGGTTTCCACCTTGCCGGCGTACACACCAGGCCGCTCGTTCCGTCGATGGACATGTAGTCGCCTTCATTGAAGGTCATGCCTCCAACGGTGACGGTGCGGTTGTTGTAGTCCACGATGACTTCATCAGCGCCGCAGACGCAGACCTTGCCCATCTGGCGGGCAACGAGGGCCGCGTGGGAGGAAACGCCGCCGCGGGCGGTCAGGATGCCTTCAGCGGCAATCATGCCGCGCAGGTCTTCCGGAGAGGTTTCCAGACGGACCAGGAGCACTTTTTCACCGTTGTCCGCAGCTTCCCGCAGCGTTCCGCATTCAGGTAGATGCGGCCGGTGGCGGCGCCGGGGCCGGCGGGAAGGCCGCAGGTGAGCATCTTGGCCTGCTTGATGGCTTCACGGTCAAAGATGGGGGTCAGCAGCTGGTCCACCTGGTCCGCGGGGATGCGGCGCACGGCGGTTTTCCAGTCGATCAGGCCCTGCTCCACCATTTCACAGGCGATGCGGAAGGCGGCCACGCCGGTGCGCTTGCCGTTGCGCGTCTGGAGCATGTACACGGTGCGGTCCTGAATGGTGAATTCAAAGTCCTGCATGTCGTGGAAGTGGTTTTCCAGCACTTCGCGGATGCGCATCAGTTCATTGAAGGCGGCGGGCATCACGTCGTGAAGGGCCGCTACGGGAGCAGGCGTACGCACGCCGGCCACCACGTCTTCACCCTGGGCGTTCATCAGGAATTCACCGTAAAATTCGTTTTCGCCGGAAGCGGGGTTGCGGGTGAACGCCACGCCGGAACCGGATTCTTCACCCGTGTTGCCGAACACCATGGCCTGCACGTTGACGGCAGTGCCCCATTCGGACGGGATGCCGTATTTCTGGCGGTAAACGATGGCGCGGTCATTGTTCCAGGAACCGAACACGGCGCCGATGGCGCCCTGGAGCTGTTCCCAGGGGCATTCCGGGAATTCATGGCCGGTGCGTTCCAGCACCAGCGCCTTGAAGCGGGAGACCAGTTCCTTCAGGTCATCCGCGGAGAGCTTGGTGTCTTCCACGTCCGCGTTGCCGTAGCGTTCTTCCTTGATGGCGGCGATGGCGGCTTCAAAGGGTTCGTGGTCTTCATCCGGGTTCTTCTGCACGCCCAGCACCACGTCGCCGTACATCTGGACGAAGCGGCGGTAGCAGTCCCATGCGAAGCGGGGTTGCCGGTGGCCTTTACCATGGCTTCCACGGATTTTTCATTCAGGCCGAGGTTTAGAATCGTGTCCATCATGCCGGGCATGGATTCGCGGGCGCCGGAACGTACGGCTACCAGCATGGGCATGGCTTCCGTATCGCCGAACTGGTGCGTCCCAGGATCTGTTCCATCCTGGCAAGCGATAAAGGTGGCGAAAAGTTGTTCACGCCGTCGCGGAGCTGCTGCACATAGGCGTGCTGGTCCGTGGAGCCCTTGTTGCCGTATACGGAGATGCCCTGGCAGACTTCGTTGCCATCAGGTCCAGCCGTTTGCCGAGGGATTCCATAATGAGCTGCTGAAGGTATTTGGAGAAGAGCACCAGGGCATCCTTGTGGGGGAGAACCACCATGTCCTTTTCCCCCCTTGCCGTTGGTGGCCTTGTACCAGGCCAGCGCCAGCTTCATGGCGGCGTTGCATTTCACGCAGTCCTGGCGGGTCTTTTTCATCCATCAGGCGCGCGCCTTCCAGCGATTCATCCACGTCCACGCCCACCCTTCCGCTTCCAGCCGTTTTGTCCAGTTTGGGCCCACCCCCGTGACGGCAACCGCCTGGGCTGAATTCCACACCGTTCTTTTTTAAAGAAGTCCTGGGCCACCAGCATGCC
>VOFI01000404.1_pt1 | contig 76001 bp, 115 predicted proteins | sample 5384131 | NCBI WGS metagenome assembly VOFI01 (sample SAMN12384728, study PRJNA508395) | human gut metagenome | isolation source: healthy gut H | host: Homo sapiens
TAAGCCTTGTCTTACCTGCACCTGCGCCTGCTTCAACAAGGATATTCTTATCATAACTGTCTTTGTCTATTATATAGCTTCTTATATGTTCTTCACTCATTCTGTTGCACCCCTGAGCAAACTTCTTCATAAGCAGGACAAAACGTGCATGGAGTAATTTTATCATTCTTATTCACAATACACTTTTTAAAGCCCTCTTCTACTATTTTCTTAAATGTTATTGTTATCATGTTTTCGATCACAGAATTATTCTTATTGTTAACTACATGGCAATTCCCTTTTTCAAGAATGAAAACATAATCTGCGGAAACGATATCACTTTCGCTCACTTCGCCCACAGGCGTAAGACCTTTTTCAAGTGCAAGGGCATAAATATGATCCTGCGGGTCTTCTGGAAGCTTCTCCCTGAATTTTTTGATATCCTCCGTCTTGTAGTCAACTATCTGATATGACACATTGCCTTCTATTATCCTGTCAAGGCGGTCTATCCTGCCCCTTATGGTGACATTATATTTGCCTATTTTCACATCGCCGACAAATGGATACTCGACCTCAACGACCTCACGTTTGCCTGAGTGTATATCGCCGTGCAGTTCGTCAAGATATGCCTTGACACAGGTGTAATATTCATTTCTCTCCCTCTGCGCAACAGTCATATCCACAGGGGGATAGTTACGTAGATAGTTTTTAGAAACGCTCTCGAATATCTCATCAAGCATCGCCTTGTCAACAGTTTCAGACACCTCAGCCGCACTTTTGCCTTTAAGCACAGTCTTGGCATAATTCTCCATTATCTCATGTATATACATTCCCTTGACATTGCCTTTGAGCCATGCACTGCGGTCTATATCCACCTCCTGCGGCTTTTTCAACATGAGCCGCAGAATACCGCCCCATAAGACAGCAGGTAACAGCGCCTTTTGATGCAGGCAAAGAATACCTTGCGTTCTCTGCAATGTCGGTGATCTCAGTCATTGCTTCCTGCAAGCTAAGTTTCTTGTCATAGTCTGCATAAAATCTGTATCTGCCTATCAAAGCGTCCTTAACACTTGATATGGAACTTCTCTGCTCAGCGTTTGTACCTCTCACATACTCATTCACCAATTTCAGCACGCCACCGTAAAACTCTTTTGCGCTGACATTATCTTTTTTTAAAGACATCATAAAAAGACCTTGAACACCTGACTATCCCTTGTGCTATACCATTCAATGCCCCAGCCGTTTCCAGAGTTCTGAGCTTCAAGGAATATCCTGCCCTTGCTTTTGGTCTTGCCGTCCTCTATTTCTTTCTCATAATGAAAAACAGGAGAGAGCATTACATCTCTGAATAGGTCAAAAGAATGCATGATCTGCGACTGTGTATCTTTCAAGCCTTATAACAATATTTTCACCGCTTGCGTTCTCCAACATTCTCTCGGCGTTGAGATAATCATTACATATGTAAACCTTTTTAGTCAAAGGGTCTGCTTCATTACAGTCTTTGAGCCACTCTATAAAAGTCATTACGCTTTCTCCCCTAACATAAATTATCATAATAACATTTTACCATAGCAGAAAAATCTTGTCAATCTACAATTAGCGTGTTTGTATACTTTTTTTGAAACATAATATTAAAAGAAATTTATTGACAAAAACATACCGCTATGTTAAAATATATTTTGTAAAACTTGCGTGGATTTTTTTCCTGACAGTATGTCACTTTTCGCCACACAGCAGACAGGCTGTGCGGCTTTTTTTTTCTGCCCACAGACAAAGGAGTGTAAAAAAATAAATGAACAGTGATTTCATGAAAACAAGACCGATCTTCCCTCTTCTGCTTTCAATGTCCCTGCCAATGGTGATATCAATGCTTGTAAACTCTCTTTACAATATCATCGACAGCTTTTTCGTGGCAAAGATAAGCGAGGACGCAATGACATCGCTTTCACTGGTGTTCCCTGTGCAGAATTTTATAAGTGCCACTGCTATCGGCTTTGGTATCGGCATCAATGCGGTCATTGCCATATATCTTGGTGCAGGCAGAAAGGAAAAAGGCTGACATTGCCGCAACTCAGGGGCTTGCCCTTTCGGCTTTGCATGGTATTGTGCTAATGATAATATGTATACTTATAATGCCTGCATTTCTATCTATGTTCACAAGTAATAAAAACGTTGTAGATCTTGGCGTGCAGTATTGCAACATTGTATTTACATTCTCTCCTGCATTAATGCTTGCCATTGCATTTGAGAAGATATTCCAATCTGTCGGCAGAATGAAGATATCAATGTTCAGTATGCTCTGCGGCTGTATTGCAAACATAATCCTTGACCCTCTGCTTATTTTTTGGCGTTGGATTTTTTCCTGAGATGGGTATAAAGGGAGCGGCACTCGCCACCGGTATCGGTCAGGTGCTGACCCTTGTCATATACATAATAGCATATCTTCGCTGTGAACTTCCTGTTAAGCTTTCCGCAAAACACAAACGTCCTGACGGCATGATAATTGCAAAGATGTACTCCATAGGCATTCCTGCAACACTTAATCTTGCACTGCCGTCACTTCTCATATCCGCCCTCAACGGCATACTTGCGGCATATTCACAAAGCTATGTGCTTGTTCTTGGAATTTACTACAAGCTCCAGACCTTTCTTTATCTACGCAAACGGTGTTATTCAGGGTATGCGACCAGTTATCAGTTTTAACTACGGAGCAGGCGAGAAGGAGCGTGTGAAGAAAATTTACCGCATTGTTCTTTACATGACAGGTGTGATATTGGCGGCAGGAACTATCATATGCGCACTTTTCCCAGCCAAGCTCATAGGGCTTTTCACGGAAAACGCTGACACTATCGCCATAGGCAAACAGCACTGCGCCTAATTTGTATCGGCTTTGTTATCTCCGCAGTATCCGTCACCTCATCAGGTGCGCTGGAGGGACTTGGCATGGGCATTCCGTCGCTTATGATATCTCTGTGCAGATTTATTGCGATAATACTGCCACTTGCGTTCTTCCTCTGCAAGCTCACAGGACCAACAGGCGTATGGAACGCATTCTGGATAACAGAAGTCGTCACCGCTTTGATATCTGTATTTATCTCCAGATTTTCAGTTTCAAGGCAAAAAGATTTAAAATAAACACCGTTGCCATTCCACAATTACCATTTTTTTCTGTTTAACAACTTGTAATTTGCAAAAAAGCGTTGACATTTTGCAAAAAAGTGTTATAATATATCTTGCATGCCGCTGTGGTGGAATAGGCAGACACAAGGGACTTAAAATCCCTCGGGGTAAAACCCGTACCGGTTCAAGTCCGGTTAGCGGCACCAGAATAAAAGCTCTTAGGTCGTCTTGCGATCTAAGAGCTGCTATAGCAAAAAAATCGACGGCACTCACACGAGTACCGCCAGTTATCCTATTCTTCTTCCTTTTTGATCTTGAAAATAAGCCTCATTAAACCCGATATGACCTTTGGACTTTTTACAACTACAACTTTCATAAGTATTACCTCCCGAATAGTTATAGTTTATATTATTCAAAAATCAAAAATCGGTTACCATTTTTGACTGTACTGACAGCAGATAGCCGCTTTTGAATGATATCTCAGCGTATTTTCTATCCTGCCCATCAAAGCCTTTAACCACGTTTGATATGCCAAGTGGGAAAGCATTGGTCAGCAGACAGTCCTCTACTTCATATTTCGCACCCTTTATGGTCAGACCCTCTACCTTATCGGTATATGCCACCAGCGAGAACGAAAAGCCCTCACGGTCATATATCCTGTAACTTCCTGCACGATAAAGCCGAATTATCTCCCTATCTGCGGCTATCATTCCCTCACCGCCACAAGATAAAATATATCCCAGAGATTGGATATTTCCAAGTAAGTGGTCTACTCGTCCGCCTGTTGCACCGAATATGAGAAAATCATCACAACCCGACTCAAAGCCCTCCTTTATGGCAAGCATAAGGTCGGTATCGTCCTTTTCTGAGGGGAAGATCTCGATATTATCAAAAACAGGTTTTTCAGCAGAATCAAAATCGCCCATAATAATGTCCGACTTTACGCCAACTGCCTGTGCAAGCTTATAGCCCTTGTCAGCGGATATCACAAGAGAATCGTCAATAAAATCTTTGTATTCTGCCACACATTGAGCCGACACCGCTTCACCGCCTGAAAAGATAGTGCATTTCTTAGTCATTTTTGTATTCCCACTCCTTAAGCTGCTTTGCCTGCTCGTACATTTCCACATAACTTTCATGCCTTGACTTTGCGATCTCGCCATTTTTTACCGCCTCTATGACCGCACAGCCCTTTTCCTTTGTGTGGCTGCAATCAGGAAATCTGCACTTGCCCTCGTATTTCTGAAACTCAGGAAAACAGCCTGCAAGCTTGTCCTTGAAAATAATATCATATCTGTTGGTATCAAACGACGAACGCCCTCCAGCTTGTAAAGCTCTACATGGCGTGTGGTGTGCTTTCCTCTGCCAAGCTTTTTGCTTATCTCGTTGGTGGCAAGCCCCAATGCAGGAAACATATTATTGAGCAGTGACGATTTGCCAACGCCCGTGTTTCCTGTAAATGCCGACAGCTTGCCCTCCAGCACTGCCTTAACAGCTTCACTGCCCTCACCGGTGGTATTGTCAACCTGAAAGGTCTTTATCCCTGCACCCTTGTATATGTCCACAAGCCCGTCACAGCTTTCCTTGTCTATCTTTGTAAAAACTACCACAGGCTCTATTTTTTTTTGAAAACAGCTATTGCAATAAACTTATCAAGCAACAGCAGATTAGGTCTTGGTTCGCAGGTAGACGAAACGAACACAAGCATATCAAGATTTGCAAGAGGCGGTCTTATAAGCAATGAGCGTCTTTCCTCTATCTTCTCGATAACTCCGCTTCCGTCGTCCTAATGAAAATTCAACTCTGTCGCCGCCTACAGGAGAAATGTTCTTTCTTCTGAATACTCCTCTTGCCTTACATTCATAAATGCCGTCGGAGGCTTCTACATAGTAGATGCCTCCGATAGCTTTAACGATTATTCCATTCATGAACTACTGACCCTGCTCGTCTGGCTCCTGAGGCTCCGGTGCAGGTGCTTCAGTAGTGGTAGTTGTAGTAGTTGTTGTGGTCGTAGTTGTAGTTGTTGTGGTCGTTGTCGGAGTAATGTCGATCAGACCGCTTTCATTCAGGCTTCCGCTAAGAGTAGCTGTCTGCTTATCATAATCTATGTCATATACTGCATAACGGCACTTCTGCTGATTTTCGTCATTTGTGATGAAGATAGTCAGAGTTTCTGTCTTCTTGCCCTTTACCGTTACATTTACAGAACCGCCTGCAACAGATTCTCCACTACCGATCTTCTGTGTATATGCAACGTTGCCGTTATTGTAGATGTCTATAGAATATGAGCCGTGGATACCACTTGGGAGTGGCAGTGAGAATGTTACCTCAACAGGTGAAGTTTCTCCGGTCGAAACGTAAATAGTAACAGTTGTGTCACGCTCAACATATGTGCCTTCGTCTGTATCCTGCTCGATGACCTTGCCCTTATCGCCCTCATGCTCTATCTCCTTGACCTCAGCCTTGAGCTTGTTCTCCTTGAGCATTGCAACTGCCTTTTCTTCTGTAAGACCTACAACGCTTGGTACTTTGACTCTTGTTTCAACAGGACCCTTACTTACAAACAAAGCAACAGTCGCACCTACGGCATACTGCTCGCCTGCTGCCGGCTGTGTTTTCACAACAAGACCTGAAGCTATATCCTCAGACCATATATCTCTCTTAACGACCATAAATCCTGCAGCCTTAAGCTCGCTTTCAGCCACAGTGCCGTCTTTCTTCACCATGTCAGGGATAGTTGCCATTTTTTTACCCTTACTTACAGTAAGTGTAACCGTGAAGCCTTCCTTACAGACTTTCCTGCTGCCTGACCCTGGAATGTGATTATTCCCTCGTCATACTGATCATTATACTCTTCGGTGATATCAAATTTAAGCTTATCCTTATAATCCTGCTCAACCTGAACGATATTCTTGCCCACAAAGTTTGGCAGTGTAACTGTGCCTGTGTGCATACCGTTTGAACCGCTGAATGACTTGAATACAACTCCTACGATAACGAACGCTGCAATGATAACTACCGCAACTGTCACAGCAAGGAGTATCGGAACAACGTAAGAACGCTTCTTTTCTTCCTCTTCTTCCTCGTCATCGTTTTCTTCGTCATCGTCCTCATATTCTTCATCGTCGTCATAGTTCTCACTATGCTCATCGTCAAAATATTTGTTATTGTTATCAGCCACAGGGATAGGAACAGGGCTGTTCTTATATCCGAAAACAACAGATGGATTGAGCTTGAATGTGTCTATATCCTTTATCATCTCTGCCGCTGACTGATAACGTCTTGCAGGATCTCTCTCCATAGCGTGCATAACTATTTCTTCAAGAGCCTCTGGGATAGAAGGCATGATCTCTCTTGGCGGAACTGGATCCTCCTGCATATGCTTGAGAGCGATAGCCACAGGATTTTCGCCGTCAAAAGGCTTTCTGCCTGTGAGCATCTCATAGAGCATAACGCCTACAGAGTATATGTCAGATCTTTCATCTGTCATATCGCCCCTTGCCTGCTCAGGTGAGATATAGTGAACAGAACCGATAGTCTTGTCAGAAAGTGTCTTTCCGTCGATCCTTGAAAATCTTGCGATACCAAAATCCATGACCTTGATAGTTCCGTCAGGGAAAAGCATTATGTTCTGCGGTTTGATATCTCTGTGAACGATACCCTTATCATGAGCGTGCTGCAAAGCACGGAGTATCTGAGTTACAAAGTGCAAAGCGTCTTTCCATCTAAGCACGCCCTGCTGCTCGATAAACTCTTTAAGGGTGATGCCGTCGATATACTCCATCACGATAAACTGTATCTCGTCAGAAAATCCCACGTCATATATCTTTACGATATTAGGGTGAGAAAGTACAGCGATAGCCTTGCTCTCGTTTCTGAAGCGTCTGAGAAATTCCTCGTTCTGTGAAAACTCAGGCTTAAGTATCTTTACCGCAACAGTACGGTTTTCCATAACGTCAACTGCCTTATAAACGTCAGCCATTCCGCCCACGCCGATAAGCTCGGTTATCTCATATCTGCCGTCTAGCTTTTTGCCGATATTAGAATCCAGGTAATTCAACTCCTATATTATTCATGTTTTATTGTCATTCCATTAATTTGCTATTACCGCAGCAGTAATATTATCTTTACCGCCGCATTCGTTTGCGAAAGCAATAAGCTGTTTTATAGCCTCGTCAAGATTATTGCCAAACACAGTTTCATATATCATATTGTCTGTGCAATAATTGGTCAGCCCGTCAGAGCAAAGCAGCACCGCAAAATTATCATTTTCTTCAAGCTCGAAATAATCGACCTCAACATCTGATTCAACGCCCACAGCCTTTGTGATAACGTTTCTCATATGATGATTTTTCGCTTCTTCTTTGGTTATCTGACCCGACCTATAAAGCATTTCCACATAAGTATGGTCAGTGGTTATCTGAGCTATACCGTCCTTGGTAAGAAGATATCCACGGCTGTCGCCCACGCTCACCATATAGACGGTCTTATCCACCACCAATGCCGCAACGCAGGTAGTACCCATACCGTTTTTGTCAATATCCTCCTTGCTCTTGCCATACACGATCGTATTCGCATAATGCACTGAAGTGAGCATAAGATTTCTTATGGAATTTGGTTTCATATCTTTTCGGAAATTTTCCTTGATACGTTTTACTACTGCGTCAATGGCAAGCTGACTGGCAACTCCGCCTGATGACGCTCCGCCCATACCGTCACAGACCACCGCAACGGCAACATTGTCAGCAAGAAAATCAGCATGCACTCTGTCCTGATTTTCACTGCGTTTTTTTCCGATGTCTGTATCAGACGCTATAAACAAGCGATTCACCACCTTTTATCAGATCTCATATTCTCGTCTTAGCTGACCGCAGGCAGCGTCTATATCCGCACCCAAGGTCCGCCTCACAGTAGCGTTTATCCCAAGCTTCTCCAGATATCCTCTGAATCTGTTGGCTGACTTTCTGTCAGAATGATAATTACGCTCCTTTATCTTATTAACAGGGATTATATTCACATGACAGACAAATCCGCCCAGAAGCTCCGCAAGCTCTCTTGCGTCCTCCATAGAATCGTTATGCCCGTCTATCAAAGCATATTCAAAAGAAATTCTCCTGCCTGTTACCTTAAAATAGTATCGGCAGGCGGCAAGAAGCTCGTTGATATCATACCTGTCATTAACAGGCATTATCTCGCTCCTGCTCTTATTATTGGAAGCGTGCAAAGAGATAGACAATGTTATGCCCAGCTTTTTCTCTGCAAGCTCATATATCCTCGGCACAATGCCGCAGGTAGACACCGAAACGTGCCTTAGCGACATATTAAAGCCCTTTGGACAGGACAGCACTTCAAGGAAATTCACCACATTATCAAAGTTATCCATAGGCTCGCCTATTCCCATAAGCACCACGCCTGATATCTTTCTTCCGCTGTCACGCTCAGAAGCGTATATCTGCCCCAGTATTTCCGACGAAGTCAGATCACGCTTGAAGCCTGCAATAGTTGACGCACAAAAGCGACAGCCCATTTTGCAGCCCACCTGAGTTGACACGCAAATGGTGTTTCTGTAGTTGTATTCCATTATTACGGATTCCACATGATTTCCGTCCTCAAGCTCATATAGATATTTTACAGTATTATCGGTATGAGATTCAAGCTTTTTTTGACACAAATAGTGATTTTAAACAAAATTTTTCATTGAGCAGATTCCTTAATTGTACAGATAGATTAGTCATTTCATCAAAACTTGACACTCGCTTTACATGAAGCCAGTCAAATATCTGCCCTGCACGGAACTTCTTTTCTCCAAGCTTTAGTATCTCGGCTTCCAGCTCGTCAGGCAGAAGCCCCAATATATCTATTTTTCCATTATCATCAAATGCTACCAAAAGATCACCTCAGCCTGATAAACTTAGCAATAAAAATCCGTCTGAATTATATTTTGCAGGTGTGATAGACATTCTGCAAAGACCGCTGTCGCTACCGAAAGCCTCGTCTAGCGGTGCAGGCTCAAAATCAGGGTGTTCAGCCAAAAATCTGTCTGCCACCTCATCATTTTCCGCCCTTGACAGCGTGCAGGTGGAATACACCAGCGTTCCGCCGACTTTTACATACTCCGCTGACGTTTTCAGTATATCATACTGTATTTCAGGAAGTCTGTCGAAATCTGAGGGTTCTTTATACTTTATCTCAGGTTTTCTTCTTATTACGCCAAGTCCCGAACAAGGTGCGTCGCAAAGCACTTTGTCAGCCTTTGGCATTTTCTCATCAAAGACCTTTGCGTTGTTGACACCTGCGCTTATGCAGTCAAGCCCAAGCCTTTTGGCACCGCTTTCAATAAGCCCTGCACGATTTTTATGCAGATCAAAAGCAAGCACTCTGCCCTTGTTGTTCATACGCTCGGCAATTGTAAAGGTCTTTCCACCAGGTGCGGCACAAAGATCAAGAACTGTATCGTTCTCCTTAGGATCAAGAGCCGCACAGCAAAGCTGGCTCGAAAGATCCTGAACGTGTATCCTGCCCTCTTTGTAAGCCTTAGTATGCTCCACCGCCCCTGCACCGCATATCCTTATGCAATCAGGCAGGACGGACATCCTTTCAAAGGTAATGCCCTCCTCAGCGAGCATATCCAGTGTGCTTTCAAGAGAATGAAAGACCGTGTTCACTCTTGCGGTGACAGGTACCTGTCCCACAGAGGTTTTCAGCATTTCAAGGCAGATGTCCTTACCATATTCCCTTGTCCACTTCTCCGTCAGCCATACAGGTGCGGAGTATTCTATAGAAAGCTCCTCGGTAGCATTTCTGCCCTTGGAAGCTTTTTGTCGTTTCTTATAAACTCCCTTAGCATTGCGTTCACAAAGCCGCTTGCCGCAGGATTTCTGTTTTTCTTCGCAAGCTTCACAGACTCGTCCACAGCCGCATTGTCAGGAACGGAGTCCATATATAAAAGCTGATAAAGACCCATTCTCAGGATGACTCTGACCTCAATACCAAGCTTATTCTTAGGGTTGCGTGAATATTCCCGAATAATGTTATCAAGAGTTATCTGTCTTTCCAAAACGCCGTAGAAAAGTGCTGCGGCGAATTTCTTGTCCTGAGGGGAAAGGTCAGACCTTTCAAGACCATCGTCAAGAAGTATATTTGAATATGAGCCGCTGTTTTCAAGCCTTGTAAGCAGCCTTAAAACCGTTTTTCTGGCGTTTCCCATAGTTCCTCCGAATTATCCCAGCACAGTGCCGTTCTCGATATGTCTGCCTCTGAGAAAATCAGCGGGAGCCATTCTCTTTGAGCCCTCAGCCTGCACCTGAGTAAATCTTATAACTCCGTCTGAGCAGGCAACGGAAAAGTCGCTGTTATCCACCACAGTGCCCGCAGGCTTTCCGCAAGGCTTTGTGGAAGCTATCTCAGATCTATATACTTTCAGCCTTTTGCCCTCAAGCACTGTAGTAGCGCATGCCAATCAGACAGACCGCATATCTGCTTGTGTATCTTTCTCACTGGCTTTGTGAAAGCTATAGGGCAAAGCTCCTTTGAGAGCATTGGTGCATAAGTCGCAAGGCTCTCGTCCTGCTTAACAGGGGTTATCTCACCCTTATCGAGCTTTTCAAGGGTATCAACAAGCACCTCTGCACCCATTTCAGCAAGTCTGTCAAAAAGCTCAGCGGCTGTTTCGTTCTCGCCAATAGGTGTAGCCTTTTCCACAAGGATATCTCCTGTATCCATGCCCTCGCCCATAAGCATCGTTGTAATTCCAGTTTCAGCTTCGTCATTAAGCACAGCCCACTGTATCGGACCTGCTCCACGGGAAGCAGCGAGCCATGGACGTTCACACAGCCAAGTCTTGGTATATCAAGCACCGACTTAGGGAGCATTTTGCCATAAGCCGCCACCACGATACAATCAGGGGCAAGGTCATTGATAATTTTAACATATTCCTCGCCGTCTTTTTAAGGCTTTGCGGCTGATAAACAGTTGTGTCATGCTCCTGCGCAAGCACCTTGACCGGCGGCGGAGTAAGCTTATATCCTCTGCCCTTTGGCTTATCAGGCTGAGTGAAAACAGCCTGCACCTCATATCCGCTGTCATAAAGCTTTTTCAGCGTTGGTACGGCAAAATCAGGCGTACCCATGAAGATTATTTTCATTAGTCCTCGACCTCTACAAATTCTTCAACTATCTCAGTAAACAGATGACCCTCAAGGTGTGCAAGCTCATGGCAAACGCACTGTGCAAACAGCTCTGACACTTCCATTTCGTACCATTTGCCGTGTCTGTCCTGCGCCTTAAACTTAACTCTCATAGGTCTTGTAACATAGCCCCACTCGTTCGGGCATGAAAGACAGCCCTCCAGAACTCTCTGCTTTTCCTCGCTCTGCCATGTTATCTCAGGGTTGATAAGCTCGTAAACCTTATCGTCGATTATTATAACGACCACTCTTCTCAGCTTTGCCACCTGTGGACCTGCAAGACCAACACCGTTGGCGTTCTTGAGTGTTTCTGTCATATCGTCAAGAAGCTGACCAAGCTTGTCGTCAAACTCTGTAACAGGCTTGCAGACCTTGTGAAGAATCTCGTCGCTCTTATTAAGTATTTTTCTGAGTGCCATTTATTTAACTATCCTTTCTTAAAGCCCGATATCGCCGTTTATGTCGGCATAGATACGAACTGTCTGATAATCTTTATTTTTATAGAACTCGCCCAGAACGTGCTTTATCATCTCACGAAAATCCGCAGTACTGCGTGTTTTCAGGATAAGTCTGTATCTGTAGCGATTATTTATCATTTCAAATGTGCATGGTGCAGGGCCTAGCCTGAGGGGAAATTTCACCCTATGCTGTGAGATATACTCTTTTATAAGCTGAGTCACCCAGCGTGAAGCGCCTATTACCTTGCTTTCAAGGGGTGCCGAAAAGCCTATGACGCATATATCGCAAAAAGGCGGATATGTCAGCGACTTTCTCAGTGCTATCTCCTCTTTATAAAACTCATCATAATTTTGCTCCGCCGCAAGGTTCAGCACATAATGGTCAGGCACAAAGGTCTGAATGTATGCGACCCCTGGTTTATCTCCTCTGCCGCTTCTTCCTGCCACCTGAGTGAGCAGTGAGAATGTTCTCTCATAGCTGCGAAAATCCCCTGTGAAAAGTGCCTTGTCAAGGGATATGACACCCACCATTGTGACGTTCGGGAAATTAAGTCCCTTTGCTATCATTTGAGTGCCGAGCATTATATCATACTCGCCTTTCTCAAACGCCTTGAAATTCTCCTCATAGGAATATCTCGAAGAAGTGGTATCAGCGTCCATTCGCAGAAGCCTTGCCTGCGGAAAAAGCCTTTCAAGCTCGTCCTCCACACGCTGAGTTCCCACACCGCTTGATTTGAGCCGCTGTGAGCCGCACTGTGGACAGTGCTCTATATTATCCATGGTATATCCGCAGTAGTGGCACATATACCGATCATTTTTCTTGTGATAGGTCAGGGGTATATTGCAATTAGGGCAAGCCACAGGCTGTCGGCAGTCCATGCAAGTGATATACGTTGTATAGCCACGTCTGTTCAGAAGCAGGATAGCCTGCTCTTTTTTTTCGCAAGCACATCTGTGAGCTTATCACACATAACACGGCTGAGCAAGCTGTCATTGCCCTCTGCCGCTTCCTCCTGCATATCGACTATCTCGACTGCCGGCAGGGGCGACTTTGAATATCTGTTTTTAAGCTCAAACAAGTGATATCTGCCCTTTTGAGCGTAATAAAAGCTCTCCAGCGACGGAGTTGCAGAAGCCATCAACAGCACGCAGTTATTATATCCGCACCGCTGTATGGCAACATCTCGTGCATGGTATCTAGGCGTTGAGTCCGACTTATATGACGGCTCGCCCTCCTCGTCCATGATGATTATTCCCACGTCGGTGACAGGAGCAAATATTGCACTTCTTGTGCCAATAACTATTCTTGCTTCCCCACGCATTACACGTTTGAACTCGTCAGTACGCTGTCCCAACGACAATGAAGAATGCATAACGGCTATCTTATCACCGAAAAGTGACTTGAATTTGCCGAGCATCTGCGGTGTAAGGGATATTTCAGGCACGAGCATGACCGCTGTTTTACCCATATCCATAACGCTTTTTATAAGCTTTATGAACACAGACGTCTTGCCGCTTCCCGTAACGCCGTAAAGCAACGCACCTGCGCTTTTCAGCTTTTATAAGCCCCATTATGCCCTCATATGCCGCTGATTGTTCATCATTTAATATGATATCGTCAGGGTCCTGCCTTTCGCCAAGCTCGCCTATGGCGTCACGCATGACCTCGTATTTATACTGCACTATAACTTTCTTGTCAGCAAGCTTTTTAATATGCTTGAAGTGCAGTTGGTCATATAGCAGACCTCTTTCACAGAGGCACAGCCGCCCTCTTCAAGCAGCTTCACCACAAGGGTCTGCTTCGGGGTAAGAGTGGTCTGTATCTCCCCTGACACATACTCGTCAGAAAGCCTTACCATGCTGACATTCTCATCACCAACTTTTCTTTTCAAAGCGTCGCTGATCTCAACATAGCCCTTATCCACAAGAGAGTCGACAGTTTTTCTTCTTTCGTGCGTCATTATGCACGTCAAGAAAGCTGTATATCTCCCTCTGACTTTTTGCACATCGGAGAAAGTCCACCACATTTTTTCTCATCTTCATTTAAAGTATCCTCGTCAATGTAGGTATTGACAAGGCTGTAATGCTGTGAAAAAGTGTAGGAAAAGCCTGTAGGCACAACGGATTTATAAGCGTCATAATAGGTGCAGAAAGTGTTTTCTTTCAGCCACATTATTATCCTCATCATTTCCTCGGTGACAAGGCTTTCCCCCGTCCACCACGGAAATAACAGGCTTCAGCTTATCGTTATACTGCCTCCGTATACGTTCTCGCAACAAATCCTACGGCTTTGCGGTTTCCTCTGCCAAAAGGCACAAGCACACGCACTCCGCTTTTCACTTTCTGAGCCAGCTCCTCCGGCACACTATAGCTATACAGTGCGTCAAAGCTGTATGATGCACGGCTTATTGCAACCTTTGCCACGATAAAAACTCCACGCACAGCCGTACACCTCCCCATAAAAAGCCTCGATTATTTTCTGAGGCTTGGATCCTCGATTATCTTGTATTCGCCATTATAAAGCTCGTCAACTGCTGTCTTTACTGGCTTTTCATCAAGCACCAGCTTGTTGTCAAAAGCGTCGCTCGTGATCTCTCTTGCTCTCTTTGCAACTGCGATAACTAGAGAATAATAGCTTTCATTGTTCTTCAAAATCTGGCTTACGGCCGGTCTAAGCATCATAATTAAGCACCTCGTCAATTAATTTCTTTGTATCATCATTTTCTGATCTGAATTTATCCGCCTTGCCGTCCTCGGCTTTCACGGAGTTCATAACTGCAACAAAATCTTCCACAGCGTCCTCTAGTCCGTCGTTCATTATCACATAATCATAACCGCCGGCTTTGCCGATCTCACCGGCAGCCTGACTTACACGGTCAGCAATAACATCGTCAGACTCAGTTCCACGCTTTCTAAGCCGTCTGTCTATCTCCTTAACAGACGGTGGAAGTATAAACATCAGCACAGCTTCAGGAAAGGCTTTCTTCACCTGAAAAGCACCGTTAGTTTCAATTTCAAGTATAACATCTCTGCCCTGCTCAAGATTAGCGAGAACAGGCTTCTTTGGTGTTCCGTAATAATGACCAACATAGCCTGCGTGTTCAAGAAATTCACCGCTGTCTATCATTTTCTTAAAGCTGTCATCGCTTATGAAATGATAATGAACGCCATCCTTTTCGCCCTCTCTGGGCTTTCTTGTAGTGCAGGATATAGAATAGAACACATCTCTGTTTTTAAAGACCTCTGCAAGTATAGTTCCCTTGCCACAGCCTGAGGGAGCTGATATAACAAACAGCTTTGCATTGTTCTTATACATTGTCATCGTCCTCCTCGTCAACAGCGGCACGTCCGCCTACAGTTTCAGGTGCAACTGCCGACAGCACCACATGGTCGCTGTCCATAATAAGCACCGCTCTTGTTCTTCTGCCGTAGGTGGCGTCTATAAGAGTACCTTTATCCTTAGCTTCCTGAATGATACGCTTTATAGGCGCAGACTCAGGGGAAACTATGGCAATGACTCTTGCGGAGGACACCATATTTCCAAAACCGATATTAATAAGCTGCATATCTCACACCGCCGTTATTCGATATTCTGTATCTGCTCTCTGATCTTTTCGATCTCAGCCTTAAGATCCACCACCATTTTTGTGATAGTGAGATCGTTAGCCTCCGATAGTATTCACCTCACGGTTAAGCTCCTGCACAAGGAAGTCAAGCTTTCTTCCCACAGGCTCGTCCGACTTGATAAGCCCTCTGAACTGTGAGATATGGCTTCTGAGCCTTACTGTTTCCTCGTCTATTGCCACCTTATCGGCGAAAATAGCCACTTCTGTAAGTATCCTCTGCTCGTCTATGTCCTTATCGCCGAGAGTTTCCTTTATCTTTGCATAAAGTCTTTCTCTGTAGCTTTCAGTAACGCTAGGTGACTGATCTTCTATCTTGCCCACAGTTTCCTCGATATAATCAAGTCTGCCGCTGATATCGTCATACATCTTGACGCCCTCAGTTTCACGCATCTGAACAAATCTGTCCAACGCCACCTGAGCCACGTCCTTGACCTCGTTCCAGATAACTTCCTCATCATCTGTTTTCTTCACAACAGTGAACACATCAGGAAGTTTCATGATATGTGACAGTGTGATATCGTCATCAAGGTCAAGCTCAGCCGCACCTCTCAGTGCGTCAAGATAGCCCTTTGCAACAGCCTTGTTAAGCTCTATCTCAGCGTCAGTACCCTCCTGATTATAGATAGAAACAGACGCCTCTACCTTACCACGGGAGATACCGCTTTTAAGAAAGCCTTTCAGCTTTTCATCAAGATAGCCGTAGGCTCTCGGAGTTCTCGAAGTAAATTCATAATATCTGTGGTTCACAGAGCGTATCTCAACGATTATCTCTCTGCCGTTTGCCACGATATGCTCTCTGCCGAAACCGGTCATGCTTTTTTATCATAGCATACCCGTCCTTTCATATAATAATATTTATGTTATCCGCTTGGTACTTAACATAGTACATCAAATTATATTATAACATCAAGCTCCGTAAATAGCAATAGTTTTTCACATTTATTTAAAATTATATTTACTTAAAATTTATATATTCTGAAATATATCCAACAGTGACGAGCCGATATAGATATGAGGGTATTTTTCAAAATCCTCTTTAGTGGTAGAGCCAGTTGTTACTCCTGCAAAATCCACCCCTGAATTGAGTGCAGTTCCGATTTATCCGCACCGAAGCGCTCTATTATCAGGTCAAGTCCCTGCGGGTCAGGCTTTGCCCTTGTGACGTCCTCTCCGCCAACTATGATATCTACAGGCAAAGAGCCTGCCTGCTCATTGAAAGAATTGACTATCCTATAGCGATATTTCGTGGAAACTATGCCGACTTTTACCCCTGCGTTCTGCAAGGTCTGCAAGATTGCGATAGTATCGTCATAAAAATATGTTTTTCTTCACCATTACCTCGTCTGCCTTTTTTTACATACGCCTTGCGCATATCCTCACGCTGAGGATTGTCAGGCATATCTGTCAGCAGGTCGAAAGCGTCAACAAGCGTCATGCCTATGGTGTTGTAGATAGTCCTGTCGTCCTTTGGAGGATAGCCGAACTCTTTTAGGACGTGCTTGAAACACTCCAAAATGCCCTCGGAAGAGTCAGCAAGAGTAAGGTCAAAATCGAAAACAAAATATCTATATTTGCTCATAATAAACTCCTTTTCAAACAGCAAGGGCAACCCTTTGCGGATTGCCCTGTATTTTATTCAACTGTAACTGATTTTGCAAGATTTCTCGGCTTATCAACGTCATTGCCTCTGAGAACTGAGGTATAGTAAGCGATAAGCTGCAAAGGAACCACTGTCAGCATAGGCATGAGCAGATCGTCTATTGTCGGCAGACCGATCTTATAATCTGCCACCTCATCGTCAACGTTGATATATCCGTGAGTAACAAGAACAACGTATGCTCCTCTTGCCTTGACCTCCTTGACGTTGCTTATGGTCTTGTCAAGAAGCTCTCTTTGTGTTGCAACTGCGATAACAGGCATATTGTTTGTTACCAGTGAGATAGTGCCATGCTTAAGCTCGCCTGCGGCATATGACTCAGAGTGGATATATGATATCTCTTTAAGCTTCAGTGAGCCTTCCATAGAAAGCGCATAGTCAAGACCTCTGCCTATATAAAGAAGATTTTCCTTGTTTACAAGCTGTGAAGCAACATACTGACAATTATCAGGTGTTTTAAGGACAACTTCAAGCATATTAGGAACGTTCTGAAGCTCTGCTGTAAGTCTCATGCACTCCTCTTTTGAGATAGCTCCGTGAGCGTATGCTATAGCAAAACTCAGCAGATAGAATACAGAAAGCTGAACGATATATGCCTTTGTGGAAGCTACGGATATCTCAGAGGCCTGCATGGGTGTAAAGCACCATATCAGACTCTCTTGCGATAGACGAGCCTTTTACGTTTACGATAGAAAGTGTTTCAGCTCCCCTCTCCTTAGCCATTCTAAGGGCTGCGAGAGTGTCGGCTGTTTCACCTGACTGTGAAACAAGAATAACAAGATCTCCCTTTGCAATGATAGGATCTCTGTATCTGAACTCAGAAGCCATATCCACTGTAACAGGTACCCTGCCAATCTTTTCAAGCACATACTTGCCCACAAGACCTGCGTGCATAGCAGTACCAGGCAACAACGAAGATGTTGTTATAGCCCTTGAGTCTGTCATATGTAAGACCACACTCTTCAAGGTTTGGCATACCGTCAACTATTCTTGGTGTGATAGTTGTTTTTATAGCTGTTGGCTGTTCGTGAATCTCTTTGAGCATAAAGTGAGCATATCCGCCCTTCTCAGCGGCTTCCATATCAAAGTCAGCAACAAGCATCTCTTTCTCAACTGGCATTCCATGAACGTCAAAGAACTCCACCTTGCCATCGTCGAGGACAGCTATCTCGTTCTCGTCAAGAAGATAGTAATTCTTCGTATATTTCAGTATTGCAGGCACATCAGAAGCTATAAAAGCTTCGTCCTCGCCAACTGCAACGATAAGAGGAGAATCCTTTCTTACTGCATATATTCTTCTTGGAAAATCCTTGAATATGATACCCAGAGCATATGAACCCTCTATCTCAGCAAGAACCTTCTGTATTGTCGCCATAGGGTCGCCCTCATAATAATAATCAAAGCTTTGCAACTGTTTCTGTATCTGTCTGAGATTCAAAGATATATCCCTTTTTTCAGCAGAAAATCCTTGATAGTTCTGTAGTTTTCAATGATACCATTATGAACGATAGAAATATTCGCATTTCCGTGAGGGTGTGAATTTATATCAGACGGCTCGCCGTGTGTAGCCCAGCGTGTGTGACCTATACCGCAAGTACCGTTGAGCCAGCCCTCTCTTTTAAGCTTTTTCTTCAAGGTCAGCAAGTCTGCCCTTTGTCTTTTTTGTCTTGATAGCATCGTTCTCAAAAACAGCTATTCCTGCTGAGTCATAACCTCTGTATTCAAGCTTTGACAGTGAGTCAAGCAGCACCTTTGTACAATCCTTTTTTCCCACATAGCCTACTATTCCGCACATGTATAAGCAACTCCTTTCATTCTCATTTGTTAAAATCATTAAATTTCTTATATTTTTCCAAACCATATCCACATAAATATAATATATCATAGCATATTTTGCATGAAAAAGCAATAGCAAATGCAAAAAAGCGAAAAGTACTGTTAATCTTACAAAAAATATGTTATAATTAGTCTGGTAAAACTAAAACGCTAAAGCTTATCATAATATAATATTTTTACAGGAGGTCAACTATGTCAAAGGTAACAGAACTTAAAGACAAATTCGTTGAGATCTACACAGAAAACATAAAGCGCCCGGGTTCGGAAAAGCTGCTCAATTATCTGCTTTCAGAAAGCAGCGACTTCTTTGTTGCACCTGCTTCTACAAGATACCACGGAGCATACGAGGGTGGCTTGTGCGAACACAGCATACACGTTTATGAGTGCCTGAAAAGCTATCTGGAGCGTGAGCGTGTAAAGGAAGATTACAACATGGAATACTCTGACGAGAGCATTGCTATCGTTTCACTGCTTCATGACATCTGCAAGGTAAATCTTTACAGAGTAAGCTACCGCAATGCCAAGAACGAACAGGGCGTGTGGGAGAAAGTCCCATACTATGAATTTCACGAAACACTGCCATATGGTCACGGTGAAAAGTCATATAGAATTTCATAGAAAATTGTGTTACAATCAAACTATAGTTTTATAGAAAAGAGGTTTTCACAATGAACATAGACAAGATTTTAAAGGAACTCACACTTGAAGAAAAACTTCATTGTGCTCAGGCTCTGACTTCTGGCACACTGAGGAAATAAAAAGGCTGGATATACCAAGCATAATGGTGTCTGACGGCCCTCACGGACTTAGAAAAATGCGTGATGATACAGACAATCCTAACGAAGCTATCAAGGCAGTATGCTTCCCATGTGCCTGCGCACTTGCCTGCTCTTTTGACAGAAAGCTGCTTACAACTCTCGGCAAGGCTCTTGGCGAGGAGTGTCAGGCTGAGGACGTTTCCGTTATACTTTGGCCCTGGCTGTAACATAAAGCGTTCACCACTTTGCGGCAGAAACTTTGAATACTTTTCAGAAGACCCCTTATCTTGCTTCACAGCTTGCCACAGCACACATAAAGGGCGTTCAGAGCAAGGGCGTAGGAACTTCCCTTAAACACTTTGCCATGAACAATCAGGAAACAAGACGTATGAGCTATTCCGCCAACGTTGATGAGAGAACGTTCCATGAGATATATTTAAGTGCCTTTGAAACACCAGTCAAGGAAGCAAAGCCTTGGACAGTGATGTGTTCATACAACCGCATAAACGGTGAATATTCCTCACAGAACAAGCTTCTGCTCACTGATATACTCAGAAACGAATGGGGCTATGATGGACTTGTAGTAAGCGATTGGGGCGCAGTTGATGACAGACCTCTTGGCGTTGCCGCAGGTCTTGACCTTGAGATGCCTACCAGCAACGGCAAGAATGACGAGCTTATCATAGAAGCCGTAAACAACGGCTCGCTTTCAATGAAAGACCTTGACAAGGCTGTGAGAAACGTGCTTACGCTTATTCAGAAAGCCGAGGACGGCTATGCCCCTGCAACAAAGTGGGATAAAGAAAAACAGCATGAACTTGCAGGCAAGATAGAGTCCGAATGTGCGGTACTGCTCAAAAATGATGATAAGATACTGCCGCTTGACAAGTCTGCGAAGATAGCTTTCATTGGCGAATTTGCCGACAAGCCACGTTATCATCATTTAAGGTAACATCTGCTCTTGAAGCTGTCAAGGGCATGGATAATATCACATACGCACAGGGCTTCGTCACCGACCGTGACGAAACTGTTGACGAGCTTCTCGATGAAGCTGTGGAGCTTGCCAAGAACAGTGATGTTGCCGTTATCTTCGCAGGTCTGCCCGAAAGCTTTGAGTCTGAGGGCTTTGACAGAAAGCATATGAGAATGCCTGATTGTCAGCTCAAGCTTATTGATGAAGTTGCTAAGGTAAATGAAAACGTTGTTATCGTTCTCCACAACGGCTCGGCTGTTGAAATGCCGTTTGCAGATAAGGTGAAGGGCATACTTGAAATGTATCTTGGCGGACAGAACATCGGCACTGCAGAAAAGGCCCTGCTTTTTGGCGAAGCTAACCCTAGCGGAAAGCTTGCGGAAACTTTCCCTGAAAAGCTTTCACATAATCCGTCTTATCTTAATTTCCCGGGAAATATGGACGATGTTGACTATACCGAGGGAACGTGGGCTACAGATATTATGATGAAAAGGGCATAAAGCCACTGTTCCCATTTGGTCACGGACTTTCATACACAACCTTTGAATACAGCAATCTTACTGTTTCAGAAAACGAGATAAAAGACGACAAGACCCTGACGGTCATGGTGGACGTAACAAACACAGGCGACAGAGATGGTATGGAGATCGTTCAGCTTTACGTTTCCGACAAGGAAAGCTCAGTGCGCAGACCTGTCCGTGAGCTTAAGGGCTTTGAAAAGCTTTTCCTTAAAGCTGGCGAGACCAAAAAGGCTGTGTTCCACCTTGATAAGCGTTCATTTGCATACTACGAGCCTGATATACACGATTGGTTCGTTGAATATGGTGAGTTTATTATCGAGGCAGGCTCTTCTTCAAGAGATATCAGACTTTCGAGCTATGTTCGAGGACATTTTAAGCAAAATAGACTGCGGTTTTGGCGACACGGCTTCCGACGATCTTGGCGCTTCTGCAAAGGAAATGATGGAAGCAATGATAAGAGATATGCCACTGAGAACCCTTGTTACATTTACAAATGTTCCAGACATCACAAGAGCGAAGATGTCAGAAATGGTGGAAAATCTCAACGAAATGCTTGCAGAAAAATAATCAATTATGGACAGCAAGTTAGACAGCAACAAAGACGAAAAATCGAATGTGACAGAAAATGATGCTTCAAAAGTAGAAACAAGCAGAATAAAACTTTTCGTAGGCTTGATCGCAGTTGCGATCGCCATTACTACAGCGATCGCTTCTGCACTTGTTAACAGACCACAGCGTGATGATGTGGTGATACTCACACCGCCTGCTGACAGCTCTCAGGCTGACAAGGTGGACAATTCAGGCAGTGAAAAGGTCACACAAGCAGTATTGATGAAACCAAAGAGGAATACTGCTTTCCTGCTGACATAAACAAAGCTGACAAGGAAATGCTCATGGCAGTGAGTGGCATAGGCGAGGTAACAGCCGACAGGATAATAGCATATCGTGACAGAGTTGGTGTTATCAGCAACATGGATATGCTTCTTGAAGTAAACGGCATCGGAGACTCTACACTTGCGCTTCTCAAAGGCTATTTTTATGTTGACAGCGCAGACTACCATGATATGCCGCAGGAAACGAAAGTCACAGAAACTCAGCCTGTTCAAACAGAAATCCCTGCTGATACTGTAACAGAGCCTACGGCCACAGAGGAGCAAACTGTTACAACGGCTGAAACTACTGAGAAAGTCAGGCAGAAGGTGAACATAAACAAGGCTGACGCTCAGGAGATATCAGACAAGCTGCTAATTGATATGGACAAAGCGAATGCTGTCATAGAACTTCGTGAGCTTATATCCTATTACGAAAGCCCTAACGAGCTTCTTTTGTGCAAGGGCTTTACAGAAAAACTTGTTTCCGAGCTTTGGGATTATATTGAAATATAACTGTATTTTATATATCTGCTACATAAAAAAGAACTCGCACATTTTCGTGCGAGTTTTTTTTGCTTAATAACGCCAATGCAAACGGCGAGCCTTATGAATATCAGATCATTTATCCTTTGTTCTTTTTGACACGCTTACGGCAACGGCACCAAGCAGCAACATTGTCAATGCTGCACCTGCTCCTAAGCCTGTGTTAGGTGACTTATCACCGTCTTTGTTTACATTTTGAACTGCTGTCTGTGAACTGTTTTGTAAGCTATCATCTTTTTTACCAGTGCTGTCTGGTGATATATCTGATGAACTTTCAGGTGCTTTTGTACCAAGGACATAGAAAGGTGCATCGTCTGTGACAAAGGATATTTCTGCATCAGACTCTTCACATTTAAGACTGCTTACTGTACCATCAGCTTTAACGGAATTTACCTGATCTTTGTCTATGTTTATCGTTACCTTTATTCCATTTGCCGGCAGAATAGAATCTCCGTCAATGTAATAAATATGAAATGCTACGGTGTTTTCAGACTTTTTTCCCATGACGCTGTTTAACCAGTCAAGAGCTTCTTTCTCTGTGACCTGATCCACCACAAGATTTTTATCTTTATCGGCATTCTCGATCTTCACGCTTGTGCCATCTGGAAAATCAATAACAGCATTTCCATCGTCGTCAACAGGCACACTGTTCCATGGAACATCTTCTGTATAGACCGCATAAACATTTCCATTTGCAGTTGTATTATTATCATCAAGCTTTGACTCGGCCGCATAAGCACCAGAAGGTATGCTTAATGCAAGCACAAGAGCAAGAAATGAAGTCATTTTTTTTCATTGGTCTATTTGACCCCCCTATCTGTGTATTCAAAGGAAGCCGCACCTGCACTATAATAAGTGTGCGGCTCGTAACCCATGATCTTAAGCTTTATCTTTGTACCGACCTCCAGCGTCTTTGAGAGCGTAACATATTTCACATACTCGTTTGGCTTGATAAGACCCGTTTCTCCAAGCATATTTCCCTGTTCGTCAAACACTCTGAGCTTTATCCAGGCATTGTTGCCCTCAATATTTGTAAGATATACTATTGCCTTATCGCCTTCCATAGTGACGTTTCCGCACACCGCAAAATCATAGCTCATATCATCTCTGTTCGGAGAGCTATAGCCTAAATTTTCTGAAACCTCAGGCTTGCCATACTGTGCTGTGCTTTCAAAAGGCGGTTGAGTAAATTCTGCACTTTTTTATCATTTGGACGGCACAATGCAAATATCATCACGCCAATGGTAACTGCAAAACAGACCATAAGCACTGATACGATCAGCTTCCCGTCATTTTTTTGCTTATCCATCATAAGCCCCCTGATATGAATACTTTTTATTACGCTATCGGTACAATCCCAATATCATTGTTTCTTACTACCCTCCATGCTCCACATAATAAAGAGTTGTATCAACATGAGTAGAAGCAACCATTGCGTCAGTTACTTATTGAATGTCTTCAGAGATCGTTACTGTGATAGTGCCAAGATCCGTATTGTTTGTTTCTATTCCTGCTCCACTTACGCTGAAATGTGTTGAATCTTTAGGTGCGGCGTCAACAGTAGTGCCTTCGGCTGTTTCCAATAAAATAACATCTTCATAAAACATGCCGTTAAGTCCTTCGACCTTTGATGCAAAATTCATCTGTGCTTTAATAGCCGAATTTGAATGGTTTGTTACAGTTATCTCCTTAGGCTCATCCCACCAGCATGCAGACTCTGTGGTATAGCTATGTGTTTCAGGATCCCATACCTTATGTCCGCCAAAGTAGGTAAAATTCATTTCCTCCCACTCAACGTCCACAGACATTGTCGTTGACTTGGAATCAATATAGCTTCCTGTAACCTTTATATTTGTTGGTTCGCTGCCGTCATTTTTTCTGAATTTACCGCATATGCTGTAACCACGCTAGTGCTTGCAAGCACTAATGCGGCGATGATCGCCAATTTGTTTTTCATGATAAATTCCTCCGTTATTTATTTTTCAACAGTGATAGTTATTTTTGCCACCGTATCGACCATTGCTTTTTCACCTGATTGCGGATCATAACTTAAAACTCTGAAATTTGCGTCTGTATAAGTGCCTTCACTAAGTTTGTCCGCCTCGCCCTCAAGCAAAGGAAGCGTTTTAAGCTGATTACCTGGTTTTATAGTACCTGAGCGTGCGATGATCTCACCATTTACCTCGATACAAAGCACGATATCCTGAGTTGAACTGCTTGGATGCTTATAACTAAAATAAGCTGTTTTATCAGAAAGCTTGATATTCACTGTATTTTCGTATTCAAGAGTAATTCCTCCGCCACCCTCAGGCACATCAAGACTTCTGCTGTTGTCCTCCAAAGGTTCAGCATTCTGCTCTGTCTGCTGAGGTGCATAATCAGGTACTAGAGATTTTCTGGCTTTCTGAAAAACACAGCCCAAATCGTAATGCCTATGCAAAACATCATGCCCATAATAAGTGCAGCTATTATGATCCTTTGTTTTTTTGCTTTGTTCTCATTATTCTCCATTATTTTCCTCCTGCTTGTGCATTAGCCAGACATTCCTGCTAAATAGCATTAATGTTCACAATAATCATACATTGTTATTAACAAAAAGTCAACAACATTTGCACAAGTGGTAAAAACAATGCACAAGCGGTAGTTTTTTGATACATATGGCATTCATTTTTTGACAGTCCAACATCTCCGTGACCGTTAAAGCACAACAAAAACGATAGCTCTTATAAAAACACCGTTACTTTTTTATTAATAGATAATACTTGAAATCTTCGGGATAATATAGTATAATAACTTTATATGTTGTTATCCTGACAGGAAAACTCAGGCAGAAGGAATGGTGATAGTATGAAAAAAGGAGTTATCTCTGTGAACTCTAATGACGGAATATTTCAAGCGTTACCGCAGTTTTGTTGCAAGCTGTCTTGAGGATAAAGACTGCGACTTTGCAAAGCTCCTTGATTATCACAAAGAACATATCGCTTTTTTTCAGCACGAACGGCTGATACATCTTATCGTGACGGTGCTTTTTGCACTTTGTACTGTCATGACGTTCATTGCCATTGCAATTTGGCAGGTCATGATACTCATACCCCTTGCCATTGCGTTTCTCGTACTGCTTGTGCCTTATATAAAGCACTACTATTTTCTTGAAAATCAGACTCAGCTTCTTTATAAGGACTATGACAAAATATACAGACGAGTACATAATTTTGGACTTGACAACGAGAAAGGCGTGAAATAATGGAGTACACAAAATACACCAAGGAGCAGTGGAAAGGCAGCGTCATAACCTCTCCTCTGCCACCTACTCTCGTTACCTGCGGCAGTATGGATAAACCCAATGTGTTCACAGTTGCGTGGACAGGCATTCTCTGCACTCAGCCGCCTGTTACCTACATCTCCGTCAGACCTGAGAGATATTCCCACGAGCTTATAACTCAAAGCGGTGAGTTCGTCATAAATCTGCCGACCAGAGAGCTTGTGAAAGCTGTGGATTGGTGCGGTGTGAAAACCGGCAGAAAAGTGGATAAGTTCAAGGAAATGCACCTTACCGCAGAACCGTCCGCAAAGGTATCGGCACCTTTGCTGGCAGAATCTCCTGTGAATATCGAGTGCAAAGTAAGAGAGGTCGTGAGCCTTGGAACGCATGATATGTTCATTGCGGACATTGTGGGGCTTGACGTTGCAAAAGAATTGCTTGACTAAAAAGGAAAGCTTTGCCTTGACAAAGCGGGGGCTTCTTGCCTACGCTCACGGAGAGTATTACGGTCTTGCAAAAAGCTTGGCACGTTCGGCTACTCAGTAAGGAAAAAGAAAAACAACAAAAATATCAGAAAAGGAAAATAGAGTTATGAAAAAAATTCTCACAGCCGCAGTTGCGCTGGCTGTATGCTATAGGCTCAGACCTATCAAAGCGTACGCATGGAGCGGCACTACTCACGAGGACATTGTAAAAAAATCACTTGCACTTCTGGAAAAGGAGAAAAAGCAGAAGCAGGTGACATTCTATAAAGACTATCACAGCGGATACTCAAGGGCTGCACACAGCCTGACGAGGAGAACGATATGGACAAAGGTCATGGCAAGCATTATTACTCCTGCGTTAATCCAAAGGGCAAGGAGCTTCCTGAAACTAACGGCTATTACCGCAACCGCTTTGGTGACCTTGCAGTGAGCGCAAGAACTTGCCTCGAAGAAAACTACACCGCCGCAGTATCTCTTTACAAAAGCGGTGACATAAAAACGCCATGCGTGTTCTCGGCAGAGCCGCACATTTTATTTCAGATATGGGATGCACTGTTCACGTTGCAAACATGAAATATCAGGACAAGGCAAACAACGTGCATTACGCTTTTGAGAAGCACGTTTCCACCACCTGCACAAGACACACAGCCGACAGCTTCGACAAGCGTCTGCTGAAATACTACGGCAAGGATAACTTTGGCGAGGCTTCAAACAAGCTTGTAAAATACGCAGGCAAGTTCGTTGACACCATTTCTCACCTTGACCCAAGAGCTTTTGATGACGTTGCAAAGAACACTCTACCGGTCACACAGCAGAATGTCACAGCGCTTCTTCTGAAATTCTATGACGATTGCACCGCTGACGCTGGCAATTACATACTTGACGGCAAGGCTTACACTTTCAAAAACGAGATATCGGGACTTATCCTCACTGTTACCCCAAAGGGATTGCAGCTTGAAAAGCCTGACAAGGAGCTTGAACAGAAGCTGACGGTCTGTCTTACAGAGGACGGCACATTTGGTTTAAAGATAGGCGACGGCGGATATGTAAACGCTTCATGCAAGGGATATGACTATCTGAAAATAGACGGCAAGCCTGTTCAGTTCAGGGTCACTGCGCTGGGAAAAAGACGTTTCAGAATATCCACTGAGTCCACAGACTATGTAAAGGTGCTTGCAAACTCAAAGGGCGGAAAGCTCTCATTTGCTGACCTTGAGCCTGAAAACTCAGCTCAGATCTGGATACTTAACTAAAGATCACAACACAAAAAAAAGGCAGACTCATCGTCTGCCTTTTTTTTTACTGCAAATTATGTTTGCGTGTTATTATGAAGTTTGTCAGCAGGAAATATGCCAAAATATATGCGAACTGATACATTGTCATAAACACAAGTCTTAGGTTGAATGCCACTTCTGTATCGGGCAAGCGTGACGTTGGCATAAAGAGCATATTCCACAGAGAAAGGTCGCCTGCCAGATTGCTTATCATCGAGGATAACATATTGCAAGCGAAGATTATGGCGAAACCTACAAGAACTTTATGCTTGAAACAGTTCTTCAGCAAAGCCGTTGCCCAAAGCGTTTATAAAATCTCCAACAGAATCAAGATACTCTGTTGGGTCGATAAGCAACAGCGAAAGCACAAAAACGATCATGCTTGCCGCCGACCATATAACAGAAGAGATGAACTTTGTGAAAATGTGATAATATGGCTTGACAGGTATTGTCAGCATAAGATAGCCCTCGTCAGTGAAAAGGGTCTTGTGAAAGTTGGTCAGCGATATGGTAAAGCCCACAGTGAACAACGCCCCCACGGCAATACCATAGGCAATGCTCACAACAATGAATATCATCAGAAAATTAGGGCTTTTAACGCTCTCACCGTAACGGAGCATAAGAGAAAATATCAGTGCAACTATCATATATCCCAACACAAGAGGGAAAAACTTTCTTGCCGAGCGTTTAAGCTCATATTTCAAAAAGCTTGCCTAACATCTGTACACCTCCCTGAAAAGCTGATCCACAGACTTGCCGGTTTCGTTATGGATAGCGTCAACAGATTTATGCAGCCTTAGCATACCATTTTGTATCATCACCACGTCGTCAAGAACAGGTTCGATATCTGCAATAAGGTGGGTGGAAATTACCACAGCCGCCCCGCTCGTTGTAATTTGAAATTATGGTGTTGAGGATATAATCTCTTGCCGCAGGATCAACGCCTGCAATTGGCTCATCAAGAAGATAAACGTCAGCCTCACGGCTCATAACAAGACAAAGCTGTACCTTTTCTTTTGTACCCTTTGACATTGTCTTGAACTTTGCCGCAGGGTTTATCCCCAGCCTGTTCATCATATCCTGAGCCTTTGCTACATTGAAATTGCTGTAAAAATCCTGAAAAAACCTGAGCATCTCATTTACTTTCATATCGTCAGGTATGAAATTTCTGTCAGGCAGATAGGAAACCACTTTTTAGTTTCCACGCCAATAGGCATTCCGCATATGAGTATATCCCCTGCCGTAGGTTTTATAAGTCCACAGCAAAGCTTGATAAATGTTGTTTTTCCGCTTCCGTTCGGCCCTAGCAGACCGATAATTTTACCCCTCTCCAGCGCAAGGTCAAGATTGCTCAGCGCTGTAAAGCTTCCATACTGCTTTGTAAGCCCATAAGTCTGCAAAACAGTTTCCATGCTGTCCCCTCCTTTGTAGCAAAAAGCAGCAAGACTTTAACACGCCTTGCTGCCGCATTATTATCTTTCTTCACAAATAAGCTTGATCGCAGTTCTTTCCTCACCGTCGATCAAAACGCTTGCAAATGCAGGGATACAAATAAGATCAATGCCCAATGGTGCAAGATAGCCCCTTGCGATCGCTATAGCCTTGATCGCCTGATTGGCTGCGCCTGCGCCCACTGCCTGTACCTCAACTGCACCGCTGTCACGGATAACGCCCGAAACTGCTCCTGCCACCGAATTAGGGACAGACCTTGAAGAAACCTTTAGAATTTCCACTTGAATACCTCCATAAGTAAATTCAAAGAATTTACCCCACTTATTATACACACTATATTATACTACATACATAATAAAATTTCAAGCTTTATTAATACTTTTCGTTATTATCGCTTAATAACACGCTGTATATTTGTTGCTTTTCCCGATTTTTCATCAAATTTTACCACAACTCCGTTTATAAAGCAATCGTTGATGCTTTCTGAAAACCTCACAGGGGTGCGATATTTGAACTTATTTATGACTATATCACTGTCTACACCAAGTACGGAAAGCTCAGGGTACCTGTCATTCCAACATCGGTGATATAGGCGGTATGTCCGCCTAAGATCATTTCATCAGCCGTCTGAACATGGGTATGAGTGCCAAGCACAGCAGTGCATCGTTTTTGCAGATAAAAGCCCATAGCCTTTTTCTCAGAAGTTGCCTCCGCATGAAAATCAACGATTATATTAGGCGTATCAATGCTTTCAAGAAGCTTGTCAACATAGTTGAAAGGATTTTCCACGGCTTCCATATACATCGTTCCCATAAGATTTACCACGGCTATCTTATAAGGACACATATCGATATAAGTCACACCATGACCCATAACGCCCTCAGGGTAATTGGCAGGTCTTAAAAGTTGCTCGTTTGTGTCATAAAGCTCCTCAGCCTCACGTCGTCTGAAAGAATGATTTCCTGTCGTTACAACGTCAGCCCCCATATTGAGAAGCTGTCTGTAAGACTGCGGAGTGATACCATTGCCCTGAGCGGAATTTTCACCGTTCACCACGGTCACATCTATATCATATTCACGCTTCAGCTTATACATTCTGCTTTCAAGAAAATCGCAGCCGCTTTGTCCCACAACATCTCCGATAAAAAGTAAGTTCATTTGCTATCTCCGTTCTATACTGCATTTTACAGTTACCCTTATTATACACTATCCTAACTGCAAAATCAAGCAGACATCACAAAAAAAATCAGACGCTTTTACACGTCTGATCTTTCATATCAATTATCGTCAACTGAAATATCATCAACTATCTCAGGAGTATCCTGGATTTCTGGTGTTTTATCAGGTTCGCCCATAAACTCGCTTTCTGTAAGCTCGCCATTCATAAGCTTCTCAAATGTTGCACCGTCAACCTTTTCATACTTCATAAGATACTTAGCCACAACATGAAGCTTATCCATATGCTCGTTGAGTATCTTTTCAGCGTCAGTAAATGCACTTTCAATAAGAGTTCTTATCTCATTATCGATCTCAGCCGCAACGTTATCAGAGTAGCTTGGCGTATTAGTGTAATCCCTGCCAAGAAATACTTCATGATCGCCCTGACCGTATACAACTGGACCAAGATTGTCACTGAAGCCGTAGCGTGTTACCATGTTTCTAGCTGTGGAAGTAGCTCTCTCAAGGTCATTTGAAGCGCCTGTTGAGATGTCGTCAAGGATCAGCTTTTCAGCAACACGTCCGCCAAGAAGAACCACGATATTTTCGTACATCTCGTTCTTGCTAACATAAGATTTATCCTTGACAGGCAGGCTCATTGTGAAACCGCCAGCCTGACCTCTAGGTATGATAGATACCTGATGAACTTTATCCTGTGATTTGCTGTAGTATGTGCAGAGTGCATGACCGCCCTCGTGATAAGCGGTAAGCTTCTTTTCGTCCTCTGTGATGACCTTAGACTTTTTTTCTCAGGACCTGCCACAACCTTGATAGAAGCTTCCTCAAGCTCATCTTTTGTGATAGCCTTTTTATTCTTTCTTGCCGCAAGGAGCGAAGCCTCGTTCACAAGGTTTTCAAGGTCTGCACCTGTGAAGCCTACAGTTGATTTTGCAATAGTTTCAAGGTCAACGTCAGGAGCGAGCGGCTTATTTCTTGTGTGAACTTTCAGTATAGCTTCTCTGCCCTTAACGTCAGGATAGCCCACAAGTATCTGTCGGTCAAATCTGCCCGGACGAAGAAGTGCAGGGTCAAGTATGTCACGTCTGTTTGTTGCAGCCATAACAATAACAGAATCGTTATCCCCAAAGCCGTCCATTTCAACAAGAAGCTGGTTAAGTGTCTGCTCACGCTCGTCATGACCGCCGCCAAGGCCTGCGCCTCTCTGTCTGCCCACTGCGTCGATCTCATCTATAAAGATGATAGCAGGAGCGTTTTTCTTAGCCTGCTCAAAAAGATCTCTTACTCTTGAAGCACCGACGCCCACAAACATCTCAACAAAGTCAGAACCTGAGATCGAGAAGAATGGAACTTTTGCTTCGCCTGCAACGGCTCTTGCGAGAAGCGTTTTACCTGTACCGGAGGGCCGAGGAACAGAACGCCCTTAGGTATTCTCGCACCGATCTCGGTATACTTCTTATTATCACGGAGAAAATCAACGATCTTCTTAAGCTCTTCCTTTTTCCTCGTCTGCACCTGCAACATCATCAAAGGTAGCTTTCTTGCTGCTTGGCGCCATTTTGGCATTTGTTTTTCCGAAAGATGACATCTTTCCGCCGCCTGCATTCTTCATCATGAACACAAAGAAGAATATCATAACGCCCAGCATAAGCAGCGTCGGTATCAGATTGAGCCAGAAGCTGTTATCCGATATTGGTATAAGATTATACTGCAAAGGATCGTCTGGATTTTCAGTATTATATTTCTTACGATAGTTCTCAGCGTCCTCACCGCCAAGGACTTCATTTGCAAACAGTGAAACATTTGGAACTGTATAACTATATACCTTATCCTCGCCCTTGAGCTTATACTTAAGCTGTCCGGAGCCGAGATCAAGCTCAAACTGTGACACGTTCAGGCTGTCAAACTGTTCCATTATCTCCGAATATTTTTTGTCGGAAGATTTTGTGCTCATGCTTGTTAGCATATAGACCAATCCGCAGATTATGGCAACCGATACCAGCAGATAGATCAACAGGGTCTTTCCATTATTATTGTTTTTCAATCGATCACAACCTTTTGTTCTGTATTATATTTGGCTCCTTATTCGGAAACTATACCGATAAAAGGAAGATTTCTATATCTCTCATCATAATCAAGACCACAGCCAACAACGAATTTGTCCTCGATCTCATAGCATTTGAAATCAGGTGTTATGTCTGCAACACGTCTTGACGGCTTATCAAGCATAACAGCTATCTTAACACTTGGCGCACCCATTGACGCAAACTTCTTTTTTAACTCGCAAAGCGTTCTTCCTGTGTCGAGAATATCCTCAACCAATAAAAACGTCCCACTCTCTCAGGTCAAGACCCATAAAATCATGATCTCCTGAAATTGAAACATTTCCTGTTGAGCTTGTGCCAACATAACTCTTTGCAGTAATAAAAGCGATCTGCATATCGTTGTCGATACTTCTTACAAGATCAGCAGTAAACACGAACGCTCCCTTAAGAACGCACACAACAAGAAGCTTTTTCCCTTTATACTCTTCAGTTATCTCTGCTCCAAGCTTTTTCACAGACAATGCAAGCTCTTCCTCAGAATAAAGAACCGATATATTGTTCATTAACTAACAACCTCTCTGATTATATATTATCAATGTGACAGAAAAGTGAAAAAATACAAGTTCACAAAAAACTTTTCAGCTTAGGGTGATATTCATCTCACTTTATGGTAAAAGCCAATATTTTAACGGTTTCAGAGTCTATCTTCACCCTTTCAGCCGCACCGCTTCCTTCAACGAAAACAACGCCATGACTATCTTTTTAGGATAACGGCACTGCTCCTGTCCTCAAGTCTGAAGGACTTGTTCACCAGCTTTCGCACATCGCTGTCAAAATCTCTGTTCACAAGGCGTATCTTCTCGCCCTCTCTGCGATTTTCGACAACAATCTCACCCTTTATTTTATCATAATCCAGACAACAATTTGCAAACTTTTTATGAACATTTGCGATTTTTCCGTCAAAAGGATATATTTTGAACTCTATCCCCCTATTGCCAAACTGATAAACACCCTCGTCGCTTACCTTAACGCTCCTGAGAGTGCTGTTTTCAAGCATCTCGCCCTTTACAAAGCTGAGCACACCTTTTTGAGCAGACCGCAAAGACTCCGCCCTTGATGTTCGCCTTGCCAACGTCAAGTATCAGCCTGTCGATATCCTTGATACTGTCATGGCTCACAGTAAGCCCCTCTTTCTCAAGAATGTGCATTATTGCACGACGGCGTACACTTTCGTGGAGCTGTCTTAGACACAATGCGTCATAGCCCTTTGGCAAGACCGCTTTCTCAAAGGCTTCAAGCCCCTGACTTTCAAGATAGTCACTGTCTGTTCTAAGCCTGTCAGCTGTCATGGAATATGAGCCAAAAAGCGAACTATTAAGCTCCGCAAGCCTTGGCACAACAAGGTGGCGAATCTTATTTCTGGTATAATCGTCAGTAAGATTTGTGGAGTCAGTAACAAAGTCCTGTCCTCTCTCTTTGAGAAAGTCCTCTATTTCCTGACGAGTACAATTTATAAGCGGTCTTATGATATTTCCCCTCACAGGCGGTATTCCGCAAATACCTTTCAGACCTGTACCTCTTGCGAGGTTGAATATGGCAGTTTCAAGGCAATCCGAAAGACTGTGAGCCGTGCATATCTTATCTGCGCCGATACTGTCGAAAAAGTCATATCTAAGCTTTCTTGCCCCCTCCTCAGTGGATACAGAATGTTCCTTGCAATAGCCCACAACATCGGCATGAAACACCTTCAGCTCGACCCCAAGCTTCTCGCAAAGCTTTTCACAAAAATGCTGATCTCTGTCGCTTTCCTCCCCACGAAGGTGGTGATTGACATGACAAGCGCATACATCATAGCCCAGCTCATATAAACACAAAAGGAGCGTAACGCTGTCGGCACCTCCTGAGAGGCACACAAGCAAGCGTTCGCTCTTATTTGCCATATTAAATTTCTCTATGGTAGAAGCTACCTTTACAAGAAAATTATTCATCATCTCTCCTGAAATCAAGACCTCTGAACAGGGTATATTCACCTATCCAGCCAAGCTGCACCTTATCTGTCTGTCCGTGACGGTTTTTCGCAACTATACACTCAGCCACCGACTTGTCGCCCTCATCGCTGTAGTAAGCGTCACGATAGAGGAACATGATGATATCAGCGTCCTGCTCGATAGAACCTGATTCTCGCAGGTCTGAAAGGATAGGTCTTTTATCGTCACGCTTCTCTGAGCTACGGGAAAGCTGTGAAAGTGCGATAACAGGCACATTAAGCTCCTTAGCCATAAGCTTCAAGGAACGTGTTATCTCAGACACCGCCTCAACACGGCTGGCGTTTTTATTTGCTGATTGCATGAGCTGTATGTAGTCGATGACCACAAGTCCAAGATTTCTCATTCTTCTGAGCTTTGCTTTCATCTGCGGCACTGTACAGCCTGCACCGTCATCAAAATATATAGGAAGCTGTGACAGCGTATCTGCCGCACCTGCTATCTTCTCCCAATCGGAAGGCTCAAGATTGCCCGACCTAAGCAGAGTATTATTAACAAGCGCCTCTGAAGCGAGCATACGGGACACGAGCTGTTCCTTACCCATTTCGAGAGAGAGAATATAACAACGTCACGCTTTGTCGCCTTGCAGGTATTCACCGCAATATTAAGTGCAAATGCAGATTTTCCCATTGCAGGACGTGCAGCGATAATGATAAGGTCAGTTCTGTTAAGACCTGTTGTGATTGCGTCAAGCTGGCCAAAGCCTGTCTTTGCGCCAAGATGTTCACCTGCGTCAGGACCTGATATCTCCTGCAAATGCTCGAATGTATCAACGATAACGTCGCTTATTCGTGTAAGACCCTGAACATCTCTGCCCTGTCTTATCTCAAATATAGACTGCTCGGCAGCGTCAAGCTGCGTCTGAGAATCCTCACCGCCGTCATATGCCTTTTCAAGGATCTGATTAGCGGCATTTATAAGCGACCTTACCCTTGCTTTTTCCTCGATTATCTTGCAATAGCTCTCGATATTATCCGTTGACGGCACCATTTCCATAATACCAAGAAGATAATTCTTAGCCATTGCAGACGTTTCAAAAACACCCATTGTGACGGCTTCATTAATTACCGTGATAAGGTCCTCTTTGCTGCCTGTGGTGAACATTCTCATTATTATGGAGAAAAGCTGCTGGTGCTGTGGACGATAAAAGCTTTCAGGCTTTAGTATCTCAATGACCTTCGGAAGCACCGAAGGATTCCTCCCAGAACGGCTTCCTCAGCCTCCTGAGAAAATGGCAGCTCCCTGCCAAGGGTCGCTCCTGTGGTAAGCCCACGGAAATTATCAGCCATGATTACTCCTCAACGACCTTTACTTTAATGCTGCATGATACGCCATGAGTAAGCTTTATCTGTGCAGTATAGTCACCGAAAGCCTTTATCTCGGCTGTAAGATTGATCTTCTTCTTCTCGATAACAACGCCGTACTGAGCCTTGAGGCAATCTGAAATAACGTTTGCTGTAACTGCGCCAAAGAGCTTTCCGCCCTGACCTGCCTTAGCCTTTACCAGAACTTCCTTATCCTTTATTTTCTCTGCGATAGCTTTATTGTCGGATGTTTCAACATCTATCTTGTGCTGAGCGGAAGCCTTTTTGCCTGCAAGGTCATTAAGGTTTTTAGCTGTAGCTTCAAGTGCAAGACCCTTTCCGATAAGAAAATTTCTTGCATATCCGTCTGCAACGTTGATGATATCTCCCTGCTTGCCTGAACCCTTTACATCTTTTAACAAAATAACTTTCATATTATTCACTCTGCCTTTCTTTTTTTTATTCCTGCGAATTATTTTCCCAGTATTCGTCAATGGCGTCAGCAAGGCGCTTTCTCGCCTCATTCATTGAACAGTTGAGCTGAGTTGCCGCCATAGTAAGATGACCGCCGCCACCCAAAGACTCCATGACGATCTGCACATTACAAGCACCCATGCTTCGTGCAGAGATATTTATCACACCGTTCGTTTCATAGATAACGAACGAAGCTTTTACGCCTGTTATACCAAGCAGCTCGTCTGCCGCCTGTGAAGCCGCTATCCTTATTTCAGAGAAGCTTTCCTCTGTATAAGCCACTGCACACTCTTTATAAAGGTGAGCACTGTTTATAAGCGACGATTTTTTGATGATAAGTCTCGATAGAGTTTGCAAAAAGCTTTTTGACAGCTATGGTATCAGCGCCCTTTTTCTTCAAAAATGCTGCCGCTTCAAAAGTGCTTACGCCTGTTTTCATAATGAAACAGCATTATTCCCGCAAGCAGAGCTTCCGCCGCATGGACTGTGATGTTGGAATCCTCACCGAAATACTCGATAAGAGCGGTCACAAGCTCGCAGGCTGATGACGCATTCGGCTCTAAGAACGACATGATAGTCGGCTCGATTCCGTTCACCATTCTTCTGTGGTGGTCGATAACTACCACATTTTTCGCCCTTGCAAGTATCTCCTTTGACTCCACCAGTGCAGGGTTATGGGTATCAGTTACCACAAGAAGCGTGTTATCGTCAAGTCTTTCAAGACCCTCCTGAGGGGTTATGTAATAATGCTCTGACTCGTTTTCGTTTATGTAATTTATAAGCGTTTTCGACAAATTCTGCTCAGGGTCTACCACAACGTAAGCTTCTTTTACCATGTTTCTGATAGCACAGCAGAAGCCTGTTGCAGAGCCTACGCTGTCAAGATCGCCAAATCGATGACCCATTATAAGCACTTTATCGTGGTTGCAGATAAGCTCCAGCATAGCCTTTGCCACCATACGGATACGGGTCTTATTGTTCTTGTCAGGTGCAGAAGAAATGCCGCCGAAGAATTTTCCTCCTTGACAGCCGCCTGATCTCCGCCACGTCCAAGGCACATTTCGAGAGCCTGCTTTGCAAACTTCTCGCTCTCCGCAAGGTTTGCACCATCTCTGCCAACACCTATGGACAAGGTAAGGTTAGAACGCTCGCCAACGGCTATTTTTCTTGCCTGCTCGAGTATCTTAAATCTCTGCTCGATTATAGGTGCAAGGTGGCGTTCCTCCATATAAACATAGAACTTGTCGCTTGCTACTTTCTTTGACACCGCAGTGGTGTTCTCCAAAAATTCCTCTATAAGCTTTTCTATCTCAACAACAACGTGAGCTTTTTCGCTCTCTCTGATATTTGACATAAGCTCGTCAAAGTTGTCGATAGTTATGATTATTACTGCTTTATGAGACATTCTGAACTCATATTCAAGCTCCACATAATCGGTAACGTCATTGAAATAGACCATTGAAAGCTCACCGTTCACATCGGTGTGTATAGCCTTCGCCTTATAAAAATGGGCGTTTATGCACACAAGGTCGCCGTCAGAGGAATATATCTTGTCCATATCAATGTTCATAAGCTCAGTGAGGTCGATTCCGTAAGCCTCTTCCTCAGAGTAGACCTGTCTGCCAAAAAGTCTGTTATACCACACAATGACGTTTTCGCTGTCGATTATTATAGCAGGAGCAGGAAAATTCAGGAGAGAATCTCTCTCCGTCTTTGAGATCATCGTGGAAAGCTTTGCCACATACTTGCGAGTGTGATTGTGGAAAACCACTTCTTCAAGCACCCACAATACAGCCGCCGCCACAGACACTAGGATAAGCACACTGCCCGACTCTCTGTGAGACGGAGTAGAATGCAGCATAAAAGCGCCTATAAGTGACGAAAGCATGGTAACGCACACTGTTATTCTTATTATGATCTGTAATCCGTTGTTACTTTTCATTTTAAAGCTCCTGCATTTCTATAAACAGCCGCACTGTTGTCAGGCGGTCATAATTCCATTATTATCGGCAAAATCATAGGACTTCTCTTTGTCTTTGTGAAGATAAAGTCCGAAAGATTGTCCTTCATTCTGCCCTTTATGGTATTCCAATCCTTCATATTTCTGTCAAGACAATCCTGAAGTGTTTCGGTAAGAAGCTTCTGAGCTTCGGTCATAAGCTCCTCGCTCTCTCTTACATACACAAAGCCTCTTGAAACCACGTCAGGCCCTGCAAGGATATCTCCCGAAGCCCTGTCTATAGTTGCCACGGCAATGATAAGTCCGTCCTGAGCAAGATGTTTTCTGTCACGGAGAACTATTGCGCCAACATCGCCAACGCCAAGACCGTCCACAAGCACCTTTCCAGCAGGCACTTGTCCTGTTATCTTCATGTCAACGCCGTCTGTTTCGATAACGTTGCCTATATCAGCAATGATTATATTGCTCTCAGGGATTCCCACAGAAAGCGCCGTATCTCTGTGCTTCATAAGATGTTTATACTCGCCGTGTACAGGGATAAAGAACTTTGGCTTTGTGATAGAAAGCAACAATTTCTGCTCTTCCTGACAAGCGTGTCCTGAAACGTGCACCTCGTACATTGACTCATATATTACCTCTGCACCCAATCTCATAAGGTCGTTTACTACCTTTGTGACATACTTTTCATTGCCGGGGATAGGATTAGCCGAGATTATGATAAAGTCCATAGGAGTGATAGTAACGTTCCTATGCTCGTTTGCCGACATTCTTGTAAGCGCCGACATAGGCTCGCCCTGACTTCCCGTTGTGACGATGACCATTTTTTCAGGTGCATATCTCGATATAGTGTCGATATCCACAAGCACACCGTCAGGCACTTTAAGATAGCCAAGCTCGATGCCCTTTGAGATAACATTCACCATACTTCTGCCTGACACAGCCACTTTTCTGCCATGTGTGACAGCGTTATTTATTATCTGCTGAACTCTGTGAACGTTTGAAGCGAAAGTGGCAATGATTATCCTCTTGCCCTCAGCCTTGTTGAAAAGCATCAGGGATAGAGTGATTTACTCTTATAAACTCCACCGCCATACAGCCAAGCTTAACTGTCTGTCTTGGCGTTACAACGTTGAGTTTTACAGTTCCTAAAAGCCCATGCTCTTTCAGCTTGCCCTCAACAAGACCAAGCGTAAGCCTTGTGCCGTAAACAGGCACGTTGAATTTTTTCAGAAAATATGGCAGACCGCCTATATGATCCTCATGACCATGTGTAAGCACAACGCCCCTGAGCTTTTCCTGATTTTTCTCGACGTATGAGAAATCAGGGATAACAATATCAACGCCAGGCATTTCACTGTCAGGGAAAAGCTAATCCGCAGTCGATAACGAACATATCGTTTGAACACTCGATAACAGTGAAATTCTTGCCTATCTCGTTAAGACCGCCAAGAGGGATTATCTTCACAGGCGTTCTTCTTACAGGCTCTTTCACTCTGTTCGCCGCAGGTCTTGGACGTCTTTGCTGAGTATTCTGCGGTTTTCTCTGTGGAGTTTCATTTCTCGGCTGAAGCGTTTTTTTCACACTGCCCGAAGCTCTCTGACTTTTTACACGGTCAAGCTCTTTTTGAAGCCTGAGCCAGAGGTATCTCGCTCTTATTCTGTTTTTTCCTGAAAAAACGTTTTTTTGTGTAGGACTTTTTACTGTGTTGTTCTTTCCGTTCATAAAATAATGTACTTTGCCCTGCTGTACTCTGCTTTTAAGCCTTCAAAGGCACAAAATGCCGCAAAAAGCAGCACAAACATACGGCAGGAGCAATTATCTCCTTCCTGCTGCATTTTATCATGCTCAAATAATATTCGATTTTTCCGTTTAGATTCAATATACCGCTCCGTTTGGGCTTTATTATCATGTGCTGTCAAAAACGCTTAAAGCCTCAAAGAAAGACAAAATGGTGTGATGAACGCAGTTTAAATACAGCGGCATGAGCCGCCTTTGTCCCGAACAAAAATATCTGATTATATTGTACTCCATTTTCGTCTCAATGTCAATAGCAATTTATTACATTTATCTGAATATGCCCTTTATCCTGCTTGTTATATCCTCGCAAAAAGGCAGCCGCCTGCTCGCAGCTCACACTTTCTGCAAACACTGTTATACCTTTTTTATCCCTCAGCGATCTGATAACTGCGTGTGTCTTGCCCATTGTTATCTCACCCTCTGCCGAACAGCCAAGCTCTGAAAATATCTTTTCCTTGTTTTCACGGCTCATTGTTATGCCCACAAATCGGCTTGAAGTGTATGCGTCAGGCACATCACAGAGAGCTTTTTGTAGCGTTATCCCCTGCTCTGACAGATAAGACGTCACCGCTGACGCAAGGTAAAGTCCGTCATAGACAAACATATTATGGGTCGAAACGGCAACGTCCTTTGCTATGTCAGCATTGTTTTCGTATCGGTAAAGCCTGCCACAGTGGTCTTCAGCAGCGGCATCGGCATTAGAGGGGAAATTCTCAGGCAATGCCACCGCAAGCCCCTTTTCAAAGCACACCCCTGCATACATTGCCACCAGCTTTTCCCACATGACATAGCTTTGTTTTCTCACTGTAAGCTGATACTTTTGTGCCGTCTGCGGAAAGATTGAATATTATACGCTCACCGTCTATATCGTTCCTGCCGTGAAAGAGTCTGTCGGCAAGGGTCGCCTTTTTAACATCATATGTGCGGATATCCACATTTACGCCTTTAAATCGGTCAGGGAGTATTTTTTCAAGCTCTGCGACGTATATCTCCCTCACCGCTGAAAAATCTGTCACACAACCCGCCTGAGAAAGCCCCACACTGCGATAAGCTCTGTCGTCAGATATGCTTCCAATGCGGTCAAGAAGCTTTTCATCAGGCAACATTCCCCCAGCCGAAATAAGCCTTGCATGACCTGAAATGTTTGCGCCTATGAGTATGCCGAACTCTCCGCCAAATCTGTTCACAGCATAAGAAAGCTCTGAAATGCCTGCTCTGCCTATACTGTACACGTTCACTCCTGCCTGACATATGCCGCAGTCAAGGGCTTGTTTGAGCAAAAGGCTTTCGTCAGAGCCATAGGCTGTCACTATACTTCTGCCTTTTTTTGCAGCGCTTGCGGCACAAAGTCCAAAAAGCATAGCCTTTTGCGCTGTGGCTTCACCGCCCCACAAACTGCACTCGCCGTTTTCGTCTATGACCAGTCGGCTGTCAGATGATCTTTTCACGTTTTCATAAAGCCTTGCGCCCTTTTCAACAGTTTTTCCAGACCATATGCCCACGCCTTTTTTCAATGACGGCTTCACTTGCGATATGAGCCTTTTCACCTATGACGGAATATTCACCGCACTTCACACCGCTGTCAAGGACAGCCCCACGGCATACCACTGCACTGTTTATATCACAGCGTTCAGATACCACCGAGCCTATGCCAACATATCCGTTCACCTTGCCGCCCTTTACAACAGCGTTATTGTCTATGACGCTTCCGCTTTCTATGACCGACCCTGACATGACAGAAACGTTCTCTCCTATATAAACAGGCTCACCTATTGCCGCACCGCTGAAATTATTTTCCGTCAGCCTTTGTGACATATTTTCGTTGTAAAGCATATGCCTTTGACAATTGAGAAAAGCCTCAGGCGTGGTTATCCTTTTATAATAGCCTTTTCCGTCAAGCAGGACAGCTTCGCCACTTTTCACAGCCTCGGGGATAATATCCTCCGTCATATCCATAGGCTTTTCAGGATTAAGGCTTTCAAAAAGCTCTCTTTTCAATATATATATGCCAGCAGGTTTGTTTTCAGTATCATAAGCCAGAGCCGTACAAAAGGTATCGTGGCTCAAATGAACTTTTATAATCTCATCAAGAGGGTGAGTGCAGATACAGTTACATTCCACGGCAAGAATTTCTGTTTCATCGCACATTGCTGTTCTAACAGCCTGCGCAGTGCTTTTGCCTGCGGTGTTTATCATATGGAGCTTTATCTTACCTGAGTATTTTTCGTCAAGAAGCCTTTCTACCTGTTCAGAGCCATAGCCCACTGCAAGGACAGCTTCTTCAAAGCCTGCTTTCTCCAGCATTTCAAGAGTAAAAAGCAAAATTTCTTTTCCGCATAATCTCAGAAGAGCAGCAGGTCGCCTGTCTGTCATGGGCATCAATCTTTCTCCACGTCCTCCGCATAAAACAACAGCTTTCATATATGTTCCTCCGTTCATAATATTTGATTTAATGTATTATTGGAAAACATACCCACTGTTATTCATGTGAAAAAAATTTGCCGCCGCCCTTTTCAAGATAGAAAAAATATGCTATAATGTAGGATACGGCATAAAAGAAATTTTACGGAGGTGTATATAATGGAGCAGTTTACGGCTCTTAAAAGAAAAGCACTTGAAAAATATTTTTCACGAATGAACGACCAACAGCGCAAGGCTGTGTTCAAAATAAAAGGACCTCTCCTTATACTGGCAGGAGCAGGAAGCGGCAAGACCACTGTTTTGGTAAACCGCATCGCAAACATGATATACTTCGGCAACGCATACAACACAGAGCAGACCTACGGCACGCCCTCTGAACAGGACATACAGTTTCTCAAAGACTACATTGACGGCAAGACAAATGACGCTTCTACCCTCGCAGACATTGTGGCATATGACTGCATAAAGCCGTGGAGCATACTTGCTATCACGTTCACAAACAAGGCGGCAGGCGAGCTTAAAGAACGTCTTGCAGGAATGTTGGGAGAGGCAGGTCAAGGCATAACGGCGGCGACTTTCCACTCCGCCTGCGCAAGGATACTCAGGCGAGAATGTGACAAGCTTGGATTTTCAAAAAGTTTCACCATTTATGATTCTGACGATTCTCAGAGGACTCAAGCGAGCGCAGTGAAGCAAAATTCGTGGCTGACACCATTTTAGAGGACATAAACAAGGGCAGAAAATACAACGACCATGCCATTCTCTACCGAATGAACGCACAATCGAACGCTTTGGAGCAGACGTTCATACAAAGTGGAATACCATATAAAATAATAGGCGGTCTGAAATTCTATGACAGAAAGGAAATAAAGGATATCCTCGCTTATCTTTCTGTAATAAACAACCATTTTGACTTTCTACGTCTGAGAAGAATAATCAACGAGCCGAAACGTGGTATCGGTGAAGCCACTGTAAACGCTCTTGAGCAGATAACCTCAGACCTGGGGATTCACCTATCCACATCATGCAGGAAGCCGATATGCTTGCTCCCCTTGTGAAGCGTTCAAAACAGCTTATGCCTGTGGGCGATATGCTCTCAGAGCTTACTGAGCTTTCTGACACTCTGCCACTTGCGGAGCTTTTGGACAAGCTAGTTTTCGTGGTAGGCATGGAGGACAACATCTTCCCGTCATCAAGAAGTCTTGAATCGGAGGCTGACACGGAAGAGGAACGCAGACTTGCCTATGTTGCGGTGACACGAGCAAAGGAAAAGCTTTATCTTACCCATGCAGAGGAACGTATGCTTTACGGTCGCACTGACAGAAACAGGATATCACGCTTTATAAAAGAGCTTCCTGCCGATTGCATAGAAAAGCAAGCCGAGGAAACTAAGGCTTCACCTTATCTCAACGGCTATGAAAAGCCTCACAGCATGAGCCTGCAACAGCAATTGGCTCAGCGAAAGGCTGATAAGAGCAATTTTTCTGTTAATACCGAAACTTTCGCACCAGGCGACAGAGTTTTTCACAAGATATTCGGTGAAGGCACTGTTTTAAGCTCAAAACCTATGGCTAACGATACTCTTGTTGAGATAGCATTCGATAATCGTGGCACAAAGAAGATAATGGCAAATTACACGAAGATCAAAAAGATATAAGGATATAAGATAGAAAGATCCGCAGGGCGAAACAAAACGCTCTGCGGATCTTTTCAATATAAAAGCCGTACACCAAAAAATGTACGGCATATTTTATGTATCAGATAACATCGTCTTCCTGATTTGGAATGTTAAGCTGTTTCTTTGGAACACGCTTGATAGGATCATAGACCCACTTCTTACAGCTATAATCAGCGTCTACCAGACCCTGCTTCTCACAAAGGACCTTATTTCCTTCTCTTGATCTGTTGCCGAAAAGGCAGTAAGAACATGACGGTGAAATTCTGTTACCAAAATAGCTCTTCTTTGCCATGATTTATACAACTCCTTTAAGATAAGTTAATCTTTTTTCTTGTAACAGAAGTCAAAACTGAATCAGGAATAAAGAAAGGATAGATAAAACGGCATATGACAGCAGACAAAAAGGCTGATGTCAAACGTGAGATAAAAAACGGCACAAGGGAGAAATCCACGCCAAGTGCAGCTATTTGTATAATCACACACAGACCACCGAAGGAGCAGACAGCGGATATAAATGGCAGAAGATAAAATGGACTTCCCGAAAGCTCAGTGAGAGAAGTTATTTCAAGACAGCTTTTCACAAGCACAAGCTCGTTTTCCGACAGTGAAAACGCATTTTTCAGAAAGCTGAACGCTCCGCAGTATTCAAGAGAGGACATAAACGCTCCGAAAAAGACTATCATAACGCAGATAACAAAAAAGTGACTTTCCTGCCGAGATAACGCTGTCGGTGAACATTCTGCCGTCAAGTCTGAAAGTCGGCTTTGATGTTTTCTTATCCTCATTTATAGCTCTGCCGAGAACAAGCGCAGTGAGAAAATTTGCCGCTAGTATGGATACGAACACTGCAATGCCTGCTCCTGTACAGCCAAACACCGCAAGACCCACTGTACCCGAATAGAAAGCAGGCCTCCCAGCAGCAAAAGCAGGACATTATCTTTGCAGTACGCTGGGATATTATCTTTATCTGACACAGATCTGAAAGAAGCTTCACTCCCACAGGATAGCCTGCGGTATTGCCAAGAAAAATACAAAGAAAAGCTGAGGCGGTATGCCCATTATAAATCTCGATATAGGATAAAAAGGCATTGAAACGCAGTAGTAAAGCCCACTTGAAACAAGTATCTGCGACAGCGCCATAAAAACAAACAGCGACGGGATTATGATATTCATACAGCGGTCAATGATATGGTGATAATGCAGAACCATATGGCCACCCCCGCAAGTATGTATATGCAAAGCTCCTTTGCAAGTCTTTTCAACATTTTTATTACCTCCCTACTTTTTAAGTATATGTCAGTCTGTCCAATAATATAATTAAGCATAAGACAATGAACGGAGGACGCAAAAATGAAGAAGATACCATTTTTAAGCTTTTTCGGCATGACAAAAGAATTGACCGCACTAAGCTCATACATAAGCATAACTGACGACAGAGCCGCCGTTATCGAAAACTGCAAGCAGATAGTTGAGTGCAGTGAGATAATGGCAAAGGTGCTGACAGGCTCTTTTGAGATAGAGATATGGGGCAGCGGACTAACAATGTCAAATTTCTGCTCCGACAGCGTGGAGATAAGAGGAAAAATAGAGTCGGTCAAGCTTGTGTCAAGAAGTATCAGGGAGAGAGGATAATGATTTTCGGTTATATAGACTATGTTATCACAGGTGACAGCTTCACCAAGTTTCGTTAGCACAATGTGTGAAAAGAACGGAAAGCTCACTTTGCGTATGCCTGCGGAATACTGTAAGGCACTTGAAAGACTATGCGATGAACTTGGGCTTGAATACACCGCCACAAAAACGTCACGGAAGCGAAAACTCTCGGTCAGAAAAGATATGTTGAAGCAATAAGGAAAAAGACTATCGTCATGGGCATTGGTCCTGCGGGAACGGGCAAGACTTATCTTGCGGTGGCAATGGCGGTAAAGGCTTTCAAGGCGCACGAGGTGGAGAAGATAATCCTCACACGTCCTGCGGTTGAAGCAGGAGAAAAGCTGGGCTTTTCCGGGCGACCTGCAATGTAAGGTAGACCCATATCTCAGACCGCTTTATGACGCACTTTTTGAAATGCTCGGTCCTGACACTTTCGCTAAACAGCAGGAGCGTGGCTGTATCGAAGTTGCTCCGCTGGCATACATGAGAGGACGAACTCTTGACGATTCTTTCATTATCCTTGATGAAGCGCAGAACACCACTCACGAGCAGATGAAGATGTTCCTCACACGTCTTGGATTCAACTCAAAGATAGTCATAACAGGCGATATAACGCAGATAGACCTGCCTGACCAGAGAAAGTCAGGACTTATTCAGGCAATGAACGTACTCAAAGGCATTGACGATATATCAATAAACAGATTTACCGACAAGGACGTTGTCCGTCACAAGCTTGTGCAGGACATAATCCTTGCTTATGAAAAAATATAACAAGAAAAGGAATGTGAAAAAGTAATGGGCAAGGTAAAAGTAATGATAACCAACAACCAGACAGAGGTAAAGATACCTGTTGGCATAAGGCTTTTGTAAGACGCTGTTGCCATGCTGTTTTGGAATATGAGGGCCACAATGATGATTTTGAAGTTTCTGTATCTTTTGTGAATGACGAGCAGATACATGAGCTTAACAAGGAGCATAGAAACATAGACCGCTCAACAGACGTGCTGAGCTTTCCTCTTGGCGAGAACGGTGATTTTGACATGAACCACGAAACAGGTGCTTTCCTGCTGGGAGATATAGTCATAAGCCTTGAAACGGCTTACCGTCAGGCTGAGATATATGGTCACTCTCTTGAAAGAGAGATAGGCTTTTTGACAGTACATTCAATGCTTCATCTCCTTGGCTATGACCATGAAGAAAGCAATCTTCAGGAGAGGATAATGCGTGAAAAGGAAGAAGCTATACTTGGCAATCTGGGCATATCCCGTGACGCCACTTTCTTAGGCGAGCATGAACACAGGTAAAACAGGGATAGGACGTTTCTTCAAGGGCTTTGTTTATGCCTTTGAGGGCATTGTGAGCTGTATAAAAACAGAGCGCAATATGCGTTTTCACATTGGCGTTGCAGTGCTTGTGATACTGCTAATGCGATTTTATGGGCTTAGCGCCGCCGAAACTGCCGCAGTTTATATCTGCATAGGGCTTGTTATTTCACTAGAGCTTGTGAACACGGCTGTTGAAGCCGCTGTGGATATGGCGTGTAAAGATAAAAACCCCTTGCTAAAAAAAAGGCTAAAGACTGTGCGGCAGGGGCTGTTCTCATTGCGGCGGTAGCTTCTGTGGCTGTGGGAATAAGGATATTCTGGGACTATTATGCTTTTATGGCGATAGCCTCTTATTTTGCAAGAAACATATGGCTAGGGATAGCTTTAGCCGCAGGTGTGATACTGTGGCTCGTATGGGTGTTCAAAACGCCTGCTGACAAAGATAAAAAAGATAAGGAAAAATATATATGAACAAGAAAAATGCAAATTCAAAAAATGCGTTCGTCACCATTGTTGGACGTGCGAACGCAGGCAAATCCTCATTGCTAAACGCACTTGTGGGCGAAAAGATAGCCGCAGTGAGCGACAAGCCGCAGACAACAAGAACAAAGATAACAGGTGTTCTCACAAAGGGAGAAACGCAGTTCGTTTTCATGGACACACCTGGTATGCACAAGGCTAAAAACAAGCTTTCCGAGCATATGCTCAACGCTGTGAACGAGTCTGTTGCAGGGGTTGACCTTATTATACTTATGGCTGACTGCACAAAGAAAATATCCGAAAACGAGCGTGAGCTTGTAAAGGGCTTCAAGACAGGCAAGACTAAGGTGATACTTGTGCTGAACAAGATAGATCTTCTTGAAAACAAAGAGGATCTTATCGCAGTGATAGCAGAGTATTCAAAGCTTTTTTGATTTTATAGATATCGTACCAGTGAGCGTTCTTGAAAAGGACGGTCTCGATATTATTATGGAAGATCTTGAAAAGAATGCTGTGGAGGGTCCGCACTACTTCCCTGATGATAAATTCACAGACCAGCCTGAAAAGGTCATAATGGCTGAGATAATAAGAGAAAAGGCACTCAATAACCTTAATGACGAAGTTCCTCACGGCATAGCTGTGACTATCGAACATCTTAATGAGCGTGAAAATAGAAACGGTGAAGCTATACTTGACGTTACCGCTACTATTTACTGTGAGAGAGAGTCACACAAGGGTATCCTTATTGGAAAAGGCGGCTCTATGCTTAGAAAGATAGGTCAGGAAGCAAGAGCTGACCTTGAAGATTTCTTCCAGATAAAAGTAAATCTTCAGTGCTGGGTTAAGGTAAAAGAGCTGGAGAAACCGTGAGGGCATGATAAAGAATTTCGGTTTGGAATAAAGGCAACATATTTTTCCGCTTATAATGACCGTCAAAAAAGCTGATAATATCAGTAAGGCGGTGAATATCATGACTTTATGGGACAAGTTCTTTGAAAGCGGCAGGATAGAGGATTATCTCACATATGCCGCACACAGAAAAGAGGATACTGACAATGCTGACCTTTATGGGACTGATACTGAGGGAAAATGACAGGGGTGAAACAAGCAAATCCATCACTGTCCTCACAGCAGAGCGTGGAGTCATAGATATATTTGTTCGTGGAGGCAGGAAAAGCACGAAAAATGCGTCATCAACGCAGCTTTTTGCATACTCTAAGCTGTGCGTTGAGGAAAAGAAGAACGCTAAAGACCAATCAATGTTTTTTCTCAACAGCAGTGAATCAGAGAAGCTTTTTTTACAACATCAGGCTCGACCCTAAAAAAAACGGCTCTTGCCTCTTACTTTTCTGAGCTTCTCATGTATATACGAACAGAGGAAAGCGGCTGTGACGAGATAATGCGGCTGACGCTGAACACACTTTTTATTTTCTCGATAAAGGCGACAGGGATAACGAACTTCTCAAATCTATATTTGAGTTTCGTCTGCTGTGCGAAGCAGGATTAAGACCTGCGCTTCTTGGCTGTTCGGTTTGCATGGCATATGAAGCTGACATTATGCACTTCAATCTGTCAACAGCTGTCTTGGAGTGTGACAAATGCTGTTACAATCCTGACAGTATTTACGATATTGAATTAGACAGGACTATGCTATACATAGTCCGATTTATTGCACTGACGGAATATGAGCGGCTTTTTGCTTTCAAGATAAGCGAAAGATATCAGAAAAAACTGACAGCTTTTACAGAGCGGTTTGTTAGATATAATCTGAAAGGCAAGTTTCCGTCGCTTGATTTTTACAGACTTTTGTAGGCATTGCGTAGCTTTGCCTATTGTCATATTTTGAGGTATATATAATGGACGAAAGATTTTATGATTCATTGAGCTGAACAAAATTCTTGAAATGCTTTCAAAAGAATGCTCCAACGAAAAAACGAAAAAAATGGCTTTGGGGATAAAGCCTTGTTCTGATCTTTACACGGTCAAGAAAGAAACAGGCAAGACCGCCGAAGCACTTGAACTCAGCGTGAGATACGGCACGCCGAATTTCTACAACATAAATGACGTATCAACTTACATCAAAAAGAGCCGAGGCAGGCGGTGTGCTTTCTCTCGGAGAGCTTATCCAGATAAGACGCTTGCTTGCGCAGACCTATGAGCTTCACCACTGGTATGAGCAGTGTGAGAACAAGGACACTTCCCTTTCATATCTCTTTGAAATGCTCTATCCAAACAAGTATCTGCAGCAGAGATTGGAAACGGCTATCATAGATGACACAAAGCTTTCTGACGACGCAAGTGCGGAGCTGAGAAGCATAAGACAGAAGATAACACGTTCAGGGCTTAAGATAAGAGAGACTCTTGACAAGATGATAAAATCCCCGAGCACTCAGAAATATTTGCAGGAGAGCATTGTCACAATGCGTGACGGACGCTTCGTTCTTCCGGTAAAGACTGAGTTCAAGGGCAATGTCAGCGGTCTTGTTCATGACACCTCCGCAACAGGCTCAACACTTTTTATCGAGCCTATGTCAGTTGTGGAAGCCAACAACGATATCCGCATTTTGCAGGGTCAGGAGCAGGACGAGATACACAGGATAATCGCTGAATTTTCCATGGAATGTGCCGAAATGAAAGACCAGCTCATTTCAAACTACAATGCGGTAACAGAGCTTAACCTTTATTTTGCAAAGGCAAACCTCGGTGCAAAAATGAGAGCAATGCTCCCTGAGATATCCAATGACGGTGTTATCGTGCTGAACAAGGCACGTCACCCTCTTATCGACCCCAAAAAAGGTCGTGCCTATAAACTTTTCTATTGGCACTGACTATCACTCCCTGATAATAACAGGTCCTAACACGGGCGGTAAAACAGTTGTGCTTAAAACTGTGGGTCTGCTCACGCTTATGACAATGTGCGGTCTGCTTATCCCTGCGTCAGACGGAAGCAGGATATCAGTATATAAAAACGTGCTCGTTGATATCGGCGACCAGCAGTCTATAGAAAACAATCTGTCTACCTTCTCTTCTCACATAAGCAGAGTAAAAACCATACTTGACGAAGCGGACAGCGAAAGCCTTGTGCTTCTTGACGAGCTTGGTTCAGGCACTGACCCTGTGGAGGGTGCTGCGTTGGCGGTGGCTATAATCGAACGCATAAGGATATTCGGTGCGACGCTAGTTACAACTACTCACTATCAGGAGCTTAAAATGTACGCTATCGACACTCCTGACGTTGAGAACGCTTCATGCGAGTTTGACGTGCAGACTTTGCACCCGACATACAGGCTTATCATAGGCTCACCCGGTAAGTCCAACGCTTTTGCTATCTCTGAAAGTCTTGGTATCGACAAGGATATAAGTACGCTGAGTCGCTTATTTCTGAGGATAACAGAAAGTTTGAAACTATCATAGACAATCTTGAACGCACAAGAATGCAGCTTGAAGAAAACAACAGGCTTGCGGAGAAATACCGTGCCGAAAGCGAGGCTCTCAGAAAAGAGCTTGCAGAGCAGAAAGAAAAATTCTACGATCAGAAAGAGGCAGAGCTTGAAAAGGCAAGACGTGAGGCTCAGCAGATCGTAAATCGTGTTCAGCGTGAGTCGCAGGCACTTATTGACGAGCTTGACAAGCTGAGAAAAGAGAAAGAAAATCCAAACTTCACTCAGAAAGCCATTGACGCAAGGCACAAGCAGAAGTCCACAATGAACAAGCTTTACAGCGAGGCTAACCCTGTTTCTGAAAGCAAGAGGAACGAGGGGATATGTGCTGCCAAGACCCTGAAAAGGGCGACAACGTGCTTATCGTTGACACAAACAGTTAAAAAAGGGTATCATTATGACACGAAAGGTATCCACCGAGCTTGATATCAGGGGACAGACGAAGGCGTTCGGATTTGAGCGTCCACAAGCGTTCTTTCAAGAACAGAATTTCATACATAATTCTTGCTGTCGTTATTATTCTTGCACTGCTCACGACTGTGTTTTTTGCACAGCTTTCAAGGCACATCAGCGAAATAAGCGAGTTTGAGAGCAAGCAGGCGGCACTTGATGTGATAAATGCGGCCATAAGCAGAGAGCTTGAAAAACTGCCCCAGAGCAGTTATATAAAGATATCTGAAACATCGGCACACTTTCAGGAATAAATATCCTCACAGGCAGAGGTTTTGACATACCACTGCGGCTTCATCAGATAGGTGCGGCAAAAACAGAGCTTAAAAGCGATTTAACGGAAGCAGGGATAAATCAAACAAAATACAGCCTTTATCTCACTGTGACCATAGAAATGACAGCCATTCTTCCTGCACACTCTACGGATATCGTGGTGAGCTATGACTATCCCGTAAGCGAAACTGTTATCGTAGGAGAGATACCTGATATGTACTTAGACAAGGGAAAAGGCTGATTTTTTCGCAGTTTATAGAAAAAAGGCTTGTATTTCACCAGCAATTATGGTATAATATAAAGGGCAATACCGCATAAGGCACGCCTAACGGCTTTGCACGCAATCTGCTTGCAGATTTTCCGTTATCTCGCACAGAAACTCCTTGAAATACGGAAGTATTCCTGCGTCGTTTCTATACAAGCTAACGAAAAATCTGGCTACGCATCTTGCGTACAATCCTTATGTGGTATTGCCCTGCGTATGATATAACGTAAAAAGTTGGCAGAAATGGAGTTGTGTTATTTTGAACGAACAGGAAGCTAAAAAACGTATAGACGAGCTTGTGAAGCTTTTGAATTATCACTCTCAGCTTTACTATGTTGAGGACAGGAACGAGATCACAGACTATGAATACGATATGCTCCAGCAGGAACTAAAGGGTCTTGAGGAGCAGTTTCCGCAGTTTATCAGAAGCGACTCCCCTACTCAACGTGTAGGTGGCAAGGCGATATCAATATTTGAGAAAGTCACACACCGTGTGCAAATGGGTTCTTTGCAGGACGTTTTTTCCTTTGAACAGGTGAGAAGCTTTATTGAGACAGTTCAGCAGGCTGTGGATAAACCGCAATTCGTTGTTGAGCCTAAAATAGACGGGCTTTCGGTATCCCTTGAATATCATACGAGGAACTGCCTTTGATAGAAGTCAGAGGTGAAACATATATGCCGAGAAATGTTTTTCTGAAGCTTGTTAAAGAGCAGGAGGATAATGACGAGCAGCCTTTCAAAAACCCTAGAAACGCCGCCGCAGGTTCTCTTAGACAGAAAGACCCTAAGATAGCGGCAAAAAGAAAGCTTGATATTTTTGTGTTCAATGTTCAGCAGATAGAGGGCAAGGAACTTACTTCTCACAAGGAGTCACTTGACTATCTGAAAACACTGGGATTCAAGACTATCCCTGATTACAAGCGTGTGTCTACCGCTGATGAGGTCATAGACTGCATAAAGGCTATCGGAGAAAAGCGTTTTGACCTGCCATTCGATATTGACGGCGTTGTTATAAAGGTCGACGATTTCAGACAGCGTGAGATACTTGGTGCAACTGCAAAAGTGCCAAAGTGGGCTGTGGCTTACAAGTTTCCGCCTGAGGAAAAGACCTCAAAGCTGCTTGATATAGGCTTAACGTGGGCAGAACCGGTGCTATAACACCTGTGGCCGTGTTTGAGCCTGTTTTTCTTGCAGGCACGAGCGTTTCAAGGGCGACCCTACACAATCAGGATTTTATAAGAGAGAAAAACATTTCCGTTGGGGATATCATCAAGGTGCGCAAGGCTGGAGATATAATCCCTGAGGTACTTGGCTCTGTGGAAAAGCATGGCGACGGAGTTTTCACGCTCCCTGAGTGCTGTCCTGTATGCGGAACAAAGCTTGTGAAGTCCGAGGAAGAAGCGGCGGTAAGGTGTCCGAACGTTGAATGTCCTGCGCAGATATTCAGAAGCATTGTTCACTTTGCTTCAAAGGGCGCAATGAACATTGACGGTCTTGGTCCGCAGATAGTTCACACCCTTCTTGACAACAAACTTATCACCTCTGTGGCTGACCTTTACACTCTGAGCGAAAACAAGCTTTTTACAACTTGACAACTTCAAGGAAAAATCAGTGAACAATCTGCTTAGTGCTATAGAAAAGTCAAAGTCCAATTCTTTGGACAGATTGGTGTTTGGTCTGGGCATAAGAAATATCGGACAGGCTTCTGCGAAGCTTCTGTGCGACAAGTTCGGCGACCTTGACAACATCATGAACGCCTCCGCAGAGCAGATATCCGAGATAGACGGCTTTGGCGGCGTAATGGCGCAAAGCGTTTACAACGCTTTCCATGAAGAGCATATGATAGAGCTTATCCAAAGGATCAAAGAATGTGGGATAAACACAAAGTATGAGAAGATACAGATAGACGACCGCTTTGCAGGAAAGACTTTTGTTCTCACAGGCACTTTGCCGACACTGAAAAGAAGCGAAGCAAAAGCACTTATTGAGAAATACGGCGGCAAGGCAAGCGGCTCTGTGTCCAAAAAACGGACTATGTTCTTGCAGGTGAGGAAGCAGGAAGCAAGCTTGATAAAGCTCAGCAGCTCGGTATCAAGATAATCACCGAAGAACAGTTCAAGGATATGATAAAATAAGATAATATCTTTTTATATAAATAAAACAGGAGGAATGTAAAATGAACATTGACATTAAACACATTGCCAAGCTGGCAAGACTTCGCATCGAAGACGATCAGCTTGATAAGTTTGAGTCAGAAATGGAAAACATCGTGGGAATGGTTGAAAAGCTCCCCGACATTCAGGACGAAATGACCCTTGACCCTGACAACCCGATGATACTCAGAAAAGACGTGGCTGTTCAGGATAAATTCACAAGACAGGAGCTTATGCAGAACGCTCCTCAGGTAAAGGCAGGCTGTCTTGTCGTGCCTAAAACAGTAGAGTAAGGAGTGTTATAATTGGAACTTTTTGAAAGAAATGCCTGCGACTTGTCAGAAATGATAAAGAACAAGGAAATAAGCTCCGCAGAGCTTACAAAGTCTGTTTTTGACAGAATAAAAGCAGTTGAGGGCAAGGTAGACGCTTATCTGACACTTGACGAAGAAAATGCTATGAAAAAAGCCGCTGAGATAGATGAAAAGCTTGCAAATGGCGAGGAGCTTTCACCTTTGGCTGGTATACCTGTTGGTATCAAGGACAATATCTCAACAAAGGGTCTGAGAACAACTTGTGCATCAAAAATGCTTGGCAATTATGTTCCGCCTTTCAATGCAACTGTAATGAACAAGCTTGACGATATCGTTGTAACAGGCAAGCTCAACATGGACGAGTTCGCTATGGGTTCATCAACCGAGAACTCACATTTTAAGCCTACTAAAAACCCATTTGATACAGAGAGGATACCTGGCGGTTCATCAGGCGGATCTGCTGCCGCTGTTGCAGCAAGAGAGGCTATCGTTACTCTTGGCTCTGACACTGGCGGATCTATCAGACAGCCTGCTTCATACTGCGGCGTTGTAGGTCTGAAGCCTACATACGGCAGCGTTTCAAGATACGGTCTTGTTGCTTTCGCTTCATCACTGGATCAGATCGGACCTCTTGGCAAGTGCGTAAAGGACGTTGCTATGGTACAGTCCGCTATCGTTGGTCATGACAAGTATGACGCTACTTCTTCCTATAGAGAGTATCCTGATTTTGCGGCTGACCTTAAAGCTGACGTAAAGGGTCTGAGGATAGGTATACCAAAAGAGTATTTCGGCGAGGGTATCGACCCACTCGTTAAGCAGTCTGTAATGAACGCTGTGAAAGAGCTTGAAAAGCAGGGCGCAACTGTAAAGGAGATTTCTCTGCCGTCTACAGATTATGCACTTTCATCATACTACATCATTTCTTCTGCAGAGGCTTCTTCAAACCTTGCAAGATTTGACGGTGTAAGATACGGCTTCAGAGCTGAAGAATATGACGGACTTGTTGATATGTATGAGAGAACACGTTCTGAGGGCTTTGGCGACGAGGTAAAGAGAAGAATAATGCTCGGCACATTCGTGCTTTCATCAGGTTTCTATGACGCTTACTACAAGAAAGCAAAGCTCGTGACGTTGACGTTATCGCTACTCCTACAGTTCCGTCAACAGCTTTCAAGATCGGTGAAAACACTGACGATCCCCTTAAAATGTACGCAAACGATGTCTGCACTGTTACAGTGAACATTGCAGGTCTGCCTGCAATAAGCATTCCTTGTGCATATGACGACAAGGGTCTGCCTGTTGGTATGCAGCTTATCGGCGGAAAGTTTACAGAGCAGCGTCTGCTTAACACAGCTTATGCTTATGAGCAGCTTGTTGGCGGATTCAAAAATGCCTGAGCTTTAAGGAAAGGGGTCACAAAAATGGTAAAAGGCTACGAAGTTGTAATCGGTCTTGAAACTCATGCTGAGCTTAATACCGAGTCTAAAATATACTGCGACTGCAAGAACCAGTTCGGTCTTGAAGTCAATTCACAGGTTTGCCCTATCTGCATGGGTATGCCTGGCACATTGCCTACTCTTAACGAAAAGGTAGTTGACTATGCAATAAGAATGGGTCACGCACTCAACTGCGAGCAAGCAGGACAGAAAGAACTATTTCTACCCTGACCTGCCAAAGGCTTATCAGATATCACAGGCAGAAGTTCCTCTCTGCGGCAAGGGTTATGTTGATATCCTTGTTGACGGCGAGGAAAGAAGAATAGGTATCACAAGAATACACATCGAGGAGGACGCAGGTAAGCTGCTCCACTCTGACAAGTTCCATGGTGTATCACTTGTTGACCTTAACCGCTGCGGTGTTCCGCTTATCGAGATAGTTTCTGAGCCTGATATGCGTTCCTCACAGGAAGCAAAGGTTTATCTTGAAACACTGAAATCTATCCTACAGTATCTTGGCATATGCGACTGTAAGATGCAGGAAGGCTCTATCAGATGTGATGTAAACGTATCTGTTCACAAGCCTGGCGAGCCATTCGGCACACGTTCTGAGATGAAGAACGTAAACAGCTTCTCTGCCGCTGTAAGAGGTATCGACTACGAGGTAGAAAGACAGATAGCTGTTCTTGAAGCAGGCGGAAATCTGATGACAGCGCACTTGAAAAGATCGCTGACGAAGTTCTTGCCGCAAACGAAAAGTCTGTAAATGACTACAAGGGCGGAAAGACAAATGCTCTGGGCTATCTGGTAGGTCAGTGCATGAAGGCTTCAAAGGGCAAGGCTGACCCAGGAAAGATGAAGGAGATAATCCTTGCAAAGCTTGGATAAGCCTGAGTATATTTGGATATGCAGTCCTCTTTTTTTGTACTCATATAAGTTTTCCGTAACAAAACTCGCCATCTGACGAGGTTATTTCTATCTTTAAAAGCTGTCGCCTTAAGGAAACTTCTTCGCTTGTCCTCGGTATTTTAACTGTCACATAATTTGGTGCATGACCTTGGTGCCACTGAGGGCTTGTTTCCTTTTCAAACAAAACCTCCTGCACTGTGCCAACAAGGCTTTTTGAGATACAAAGCCTTTGTTTCGTTGCATACATCTGCCATTTGAGCCGCACGACTGTGCTTGGTCTTGCGGTCGAGCTGACCTTTCATTTTGTCGGCAACAGTGGTAGGTCTGCGTGAATACGGGAAAATATGCGTTTCTGCAAAAGATATCGTCTTTGCAAATGCCAGCGACTTTTCAAATTCCTCGTCAGATTCCTGGGGAAAGCCCACCATTATGTCGGTGGTTATAGCGCAGTTTGGAAAATGCCTGCGAAGCTTCTCACAAAGCTCAGCATACTCCGCCGTATCATAATGGCGGTTCATGCGCTTCAAAGTTTCGTCACAGCCACTTTGCAGGGAAAGATGGAAATGCGGACAGAGCTTTTCAAGCTTTGACATTCGCAGGATATCTTCATCTGAAATAAGCTCAGGCTCAACAGAGCCGATACGCACTCTGTAATCGCCATCACAGCCGCAAGCGGCTTCAACAGCGTCAATGAGCCGTGTGCCGTTTTTTAAGTCTCTGCCGTAACAGCAAAGATTTATGCCCGTGAGGATTATCTCCTTGTGACCTGAGTCAACGAGCTGCTGAACTTCGGGAGCGATATCCTCCAAAGGTTTTGAGCAGATGTGTCCTCTCGCAGTGGGGATAATACAGTAGGTGCAATACTGATCACAGCCGTCTTGAATTTTGATATACGCACGAGTTTTTTGGTCAGCACCTGAGTTTGTCATTTTCTCAAAAGCCTCTCCCCTCTCACGAGGAACTATCCTGATAATACGCTCGCCACTTGTGATATATCCTTTTTATAAGGGCAGGTATCTCCTTTTGCACCTGTGCCAACTATGATACCGCACTCGTCAAGAGCAGAAGCTTCCTTTTCAAAAGCCTGCGGAAAACAGCCTGCCAAAACTATCAGACACTCAGGATTGGCTTTTTTTATCTTGTGAATAAGCTGTCGGCATTTTGAGTCCGACTGAGCGGTAACAGTGCAGGTATTTACAACACAGACCTCTGCATCAGCATAATCCTCCGTGACCTCATACCCCTCGGACAGCATTGCTTCCTTTATATTTTCTGTTTCATATTGGTTTACCTTGCAGCCGAATGTATAGAAAAAAGGCTTTCATATTTGTTTTCCTTTCAGTAGCCAAATGTTTATAATGCACAATAAGTTGCAATAATATATGTGCATATTGCATAAATCCAAACTTTGATTTTTATCACTCTTGACTATTGTACCATATTTTAAATTTTTTTTGCAAATATCCATTGACAAATCAGAAAAATCGTTTATAATATAAATTGTAGAGAAAAGATCTACAGAATTTATGTGGGAATCAAGATCGGATATACCGATCATTCTGAAGGAGGAATATTTATGACAAAGGTAAAAATCATGCTCGATTCCATTGCAGCGGTAAAGAAGTTTGTAAGCGTAGTTTCTATGTACGACTTTGATGTGGATCTTGCGTCAGGAAGATATGCAGTTGACGCTAAGTCAATTATGGGTATTTTCAGCCTTGACCTTTCAAATCCTATCCAGCTCGTAGCACACACAGACGACGCTACTAAATTCCTTGACGAGATCAAAGAATTTATTGTTGACTAAACTTTGATATCACGAAAGCACTGAGTTTTAAAAGCTCAGTGCTTTTTTTTTGTTGCAAAATTTAAACGATTTCGCATTTTTGCAAAATATCATCATATAGTTCAATATATTTACGAATATACACTTTCTACTTTTGTTGTATTTTCATTCAAAACGCATATAAAACGTTTGAGATTTTCGTAATAAGAAAACTTTTAGCTAATTTGTTATAGCTTTTATATAAGTTCCACATTAACTAAAACGTTTTAACATGATTAATTATCCAAATTTTATATAATAAATTAACATGAAATAAGTAAAATTCATATTAATATCTTCGTATATAATATTTTACACAATATCTGTTTACTGTTTGTTCACACTGGCATATAATTATATATGGATTAAGATATGTGACATATAAGTATAGAACTGCTGTTGCCAATGTAAAAAGAAACGAAAATCTCAGAAATTTTCGGTTCTTTTTAGTTTTTTAGAGGTTATTATTGCGAAAGGAGGATATGCCAAAGGGCATAATCATGAACATGATCAAAGCTTATATCAGGATAAACGATCTTAATGACATCAAGACTTTGCATGAAGCGGCTTTAAGCTGCAAATACGATCTGGTGGTGCAGTCAGGAACAAAAATACTCAACCCAAAATCACTTATGGGTATTTTCGGTCTTGGCACAAAGAAAACTGTATCGCTGGTAGCTAAATATGACGACAAGCGTGATTTTCTCGAAAAATTCGGTGATCTGATCTCAACTTAGATCATTCCTTATAAAAGCGTTCTGCTGCTGCGGAGCGCTTTTCTCTTTTGCCCTTGTAATCACAAGAGCTATATGTTATAATAGTACAAAAAAGACAAGGAGATAACTAATGAGCGTAAAAATAATATTGCTTGCACTGGAAACTTTGCTGTTGTTTCTGTTTCTTGTACCATTACCTGTTATATGCTCGGGCAACCTGCTTGGCATCATCGTTTCGGTGATGCTAATGATCATAACGGCAAACTGGACAAAATTCTGCGGTATTATATCAAAAAAATATGGGGACATGGCGCAGGTAAATTCGGGCTTATCTTTGTAAGCACATTGATACTTGCTGGGATAATATATGTGGGCATTCTTTCCATACTTATGTACAAAGCACAGGAAAACCGCCCTGAAAAAGCCAATGTTATAGTTGTGCTTGGCTGTCAGGTAAAAGGCGAACGCCCCTCACGAATGTTACGCAGACGACTTGACGCTGCAATTACGGCTATGAACGACAATCCCGATACGCTTTGTATAGTTTCAGGTGGCAAGGGTGATGATGAGAAAATAAGCGAAGCCTTGGCAATGAAAAACTATCTGCTTGAAAAAGGCATGGACAGCGACAGGATAATAATGGAGGACAAGTCCACTTCAACTTATGAAAATATCCAAGACTCTCTCAAGATACTCGATGAACTCGGCATGAGCCATGATATGACTATCGTCACAGACGGTTTTCATCAATACCGTGCAAGCCTTATCGCAAAGGCTCAGGGCGTGGAGAATGTCACCGCTTATTCAGCCTACACCGAGCCACGATACCTGTTCACATATTGGGTGAGAGAGTGGCTTGGGCTAACGCACTTTTTCATGCTGGGCAGCTAACTAAATTTCACGAAAATTTGCACAAAAAGCTATTGAAAACAGCACAAAGGTATGCTAGAATAAAGTCATAAATAAATGAAAATCGGAGGTTGAATGAAAAATATACCAGAAGTAAAACTTGGCATCGTTGCAGTTTCAAGAGATTGCTTCCCTATGTCGCTTTCAGAATCAAGACGTATCAAGGTCTGTCAGGAGTACAAAAAGGCTTACGGAGATATCTACGAATGTCCTACAGTTGTGGAGAACGAGAATGATATGCTCAAAGCCCTTGACGAGGTAAACACAGCAGGCTGCAACGCACTTGTTGTATATCTTGGAAACTTTGGACCTGAGTCCTCAGAAACACTTCTAGCAAAGAAGTTTGGCGGTCCTGTTATGTTCGTTGCGGCCGCTGAAGAGCCATGCGGTGATGCACTTATCGACAACAGAGGCGACGCTTACTGCGGAATGCTCAACGCAAGCTATAACCTTGCACTGAGAAACATCAAGGCTTATATCCCTGAGTACCCTGTTGGTACACCTGACGAGTGTGCAAAGATGATAAGCGAGTTCGTTCCAGTTGCAAGGGCTATCCTCGGTCTTAAGGATCTATCTCATTCGGACCACGTCCACAGGACTTTCTTGCCTGCAACGCACCTATCAGACAGCTCTACAACATGGGTATTGAGATAGAAGAAAACTCAGAGCTTGACCTTTTCGAGTCATTCAACGCCCATGCCGGCGATGAGAGAATATCTGCTGTTGTGGCTGACATGGAAGCAGAGCTTGGCAAGGGCAATAAAATGGCAGGCATCCTTCCAAGACTTGCGCAGTATGAGCTTACTCTTCTTGACTGGGCAGAAGCTCACAAGGGCTCAAGAAAATATGTCGTATTTGCAAACAAGTGCTGCCTGCATTCCAGACACAGTTTGGCTTCGTTCCTTGCTATGTTAATTCAAGACTTACAAAGATAGGCATTCCTGTTGCCTGCGAAGTAGATATCTACGGTGCTGTCAGCGAATACATAGGCGTTTGTGTATCACAGAAGCCTGTTACGCTCCTTGACATCAACAACACTGTTCCTGCGGACATATACAATGATGATATCGCAGGAAAGTTCCCTTACACACATAAGGATACATTCATGGGCTTCCACTGCGGAAACACAGCTTCATGCCTTGTAAAAGAGCCTGAGATGAAGTTCCAGCGTATCATGAAGAGAAATCTTGAGCCAGACAGCGAGCCTAATATTTCAAGAGGTACACTTGAGGGCGATATCGTTGACGGAAATATAACATTCTTCCGCTTCCAGTCAACGGCTGACGCACAGCTCAAAGGATATATTGCAGAGGGCGAAGTTCTTCCTGTGGCAACACGTTCATTCGGCTCTATCGGTATTTTCGCTATCAACGAAATGGGCAGATTTTACCGTCACGTTCTCGTGCAGAAGAATTACCCACACCACGGTGCTGTTGCTTTTGGTCACTATGGAAAGGCACTCCACAGTGTTATGACATATCTTGGCATGACAGACATAGGCTTCAATCATCCAAAGGGTATGCTTTATCCAACAGAAAATCCGTTTGCAGATTAATATTTTAGGAATACCGCACTGTAATGGTGCGGTATTTCTGCTTTTATGAACTAAAAAATCAACAAGTGAGCCAACGCTTATTCACACATAATTATATGCCCTGCCGAATAATAAGAATTTTATTGACAAGTATGCAAAAAATGTAGTATAATAGAGATAACTATTATAAGGAGATGTAGCCATGTCTGTTTACCGTATTTATGTAGAAAAAAAGCCTGAATTTGCAGTTGAAGCAAATTCACTTATCGGCGGAATAAAGTCAGCTCTGGGACTTGAAAACCTTACAGGTCTGAGAGTTATAAACCGCTATGACGCAGAGGGTCTTTCAAGAGAGGATTTCGACCTTGCAGCGCCAGTCGTTTTCTCTGAGCCTGCTGTTGACGTTACTTACGATCACCTGCCTGCTGTAAAAGCTGACGAGTTTGTTTTTGCAGTTGAGTATCTGCCGGGTCAGTTCGATCAGAGAGCTGATTCCTGCGCACAGTGTATCTCACTTCTCACTGGAGGAAAAAGACCTACTATCAAGTCAGCGAGAATTTATATTGTTTCTGGCAAACTCACAGAAGCAGAGCTTGACCAGATCAAGCACTATATGATAAACCCTGTTGAGTCAAGAGAAGCTTCCCTTGATTGCTTCGATACACTCGATATCAAGTATACTATCCCTACCACAGTTAAGACTGTTGAGGGCTTTATCTATTCAACAGACGATGACCTGAGATTCATGCTCACAGACTTGGGTCTTGCAATGGACTTTGACGATATCAAGTTCTGTCAGGATTATTTCAAGAACGTTGAAAAGAGAAATCCTACTATCACTGAGATAAGAATGATAGACACATATTGGTCTGACCACTGCCGTCATACTACATTCTCCACTATCGTCGATAACGTTTCTATCGACTCAGACTACATAGCTGCTACCTTTGCAGACTATATCAACACAAGAAAAGACCTTTATGCAGGCAGAACTGACAAGCCTGTTACACTTATGGATCTTGCTTGTATCGGTGCAAAGCAGCGAAAAAAGCCGGTCTGCTCAAAGACCTTGACGAGAGTGAGGAGATAAACGCTTGCTCTGTTAAGATAACTGTTGACGTTGACGGCAAGCCTGAGGACTGGCTGCTCATGTTCAAAAAAACGAAACACACAACCACCCTACAGAGATCGAGCCTTTCGGCGGTGCGGCAACTTGTCTTGGTGGCGCTATCAGAGACCCTCTGTCAGGACGTTCATATGTATATCAAGCAATGAGAGTAACAGGTGCAGGCAATCCGCTGGTTCCTGTTGAGGACACTATCACAGGTAAGCTTCCACAGAGAAAGATAGTTGTAGGTGCGGCAAATGGTTATTCTTGATACGGCAACCAGATAGGTCTTGCTACCGGTCACGTTCACGAGATATATCACCCGGGCTATGTTGCGAAGAGAATGGAGATAGGTGCTGTAATCGGTGCTGCTCCTGCTGAGAACGTAAGACGTGAAAGACCTGAGCCTGAGGATATCGTTATCCTCCTTGGCGACAGGACGTGACGGCTGCGGCGGAGCAACAGGCTCTTCAAAATCACACAACCTCCACTCACTTGAAAACTGCGGAGCTGAGGTACAGAAGGGTAACGCACCTGAGGAAAGAAAGCTTCAGCGTTTGTTCAGAAATCCTGAAGTTACTTCAATGATAAAGCGTTGTAACGACTTCGGTGCAGGCGGAGTTTCCGTTGCTATCGGCGAGCTTGCTGACGGACTTTCTATCAACCTTGACGCTGTTACAAAGAAGTATGACGGTCTTGACGGCACTGAGCTTGCTATCTCTGAGTCACAGGAGAGAATGGCTGTTGTTATCGCAAAGAGCGACCTTGAAAAGTTCATGGCTGAGGCTGCAAAGGAAAACCTTGAAGCAACAATGGTGGCAAGAGTAACTGCTGAGCCAAGACTTAAAATGAACTGGTGCGGCAACACTATCGTTGACCTTACAAGAGAGTTCCTTAACTCAAACGGAGCTGAAAAGCACACAGATATCTCTATCCCTGCACCTGTTTTCGCTGCGGAGAGCAACGAGGAAGACACTGCTGACCGCTGGGAGTCTATGATATCAAACCTCAACATATGCTCACAGAAGGGCCTTATTGAGAGATTTGACTCAACAATCGGTGCAAACACAGTTCTTATGCCATTTGGCGGTAAATATCAGAACACACCTACACAGGCAATGGCTGCAAAGCTCCCTGTTCTTCACGGCAATACAAAGACAACGTCCATTATGGGCTGGGGCTATGACCCATATCTCTCATCTGTAAGCCCATACCACGGTGCAATGAGCGCTGTAGTTGAGTCTATCGCAAAGGTCATCGCAACAGGCGGTACATATGAGAAGTGCTGGCTCACATTCCAGGAGTATTTCGAGAGAACACAGAATGATCCTGAGCGTTGGGGCAAGCCTATGTCTGCTCTCCTCGGTGCATACAAGGCACAGATAGAACTGGGATGCGGTTCTATCGGCGGCAAGGACTCAATGTCAGGTACATTCGAGGAAATAGACGTTCCACCTACACTTGTTTCATTCGCTGTTTCAGTAACAGACGCAGACAAGGTAGTTTCACAGGAATTCAAGAAGGCCGGCTCTAAGGTAATTCTTATCAAGCCTGAATATGACGACAACAAGCTTGTGAACTTCGATTCACTGAAGGCAGTATTTGAAAAGGTAGAAAAGCTTATTGCTGAGGGCAAGGTGCTTTCATGCTGGGCTGTATCCTACGGCGGTGTATCTGAGGCTGTTGCAAAAATGGCATTTGGTAACAAGATAGGCTTTAAGTTCACAGACAAGCTCACAGCAGAAGAGCTTTACAGAGCTTGCTATGGCGCATTTGTTATCGAGCTTGCAGAGGGCGTTGACACAGACGAGAGAGTTATCGGTGAAACAACAGAAAGCTACGAGATAAAGTCAGACAATTACACAATAAGCCTTGACAAGCTCCAGACACTTTGGGAGGGCAAGCTTGAGCCTGTATATCCTGTTCATGTGAAAGAGCCTGCTGAAAAGCCTGAAAAGTACAGCTACAAGGCAGACAAGAGAGTTGCACCTGCTATCAAGGTGGCAAAGCCAAAGGTGCTTATCCCTGTATTCCCTGGCACAAACTGCGAATACGATACAGCAAGAGCCTTTGAAAAGGCAGGCGCTGAGGCTGACATCTTCGTTGTAAGAAACCTCACAGAACAGGCTATCAAGGAGTCTGTTGACGCAATGGAGAAGAAGATAAAAGAGTCACAGATAGTAATGCTCCCAGGCGGATTCAGCGGAGGCGACGAGCCTGACGGCTCAGGCAAGTTCATCGTATCATTCCTGAGAAACCCAAGACTTACAGACGCTATCCATGACCTGCTGAAAAATCGTGACGGTCTTATGCTTGGTATCTGCAACGGCTTCCAGGCACTTATCAAGCTTGGTCTTGTACCATATGGTGAGATAAGAGATATGAGGGACGACTCCCCTACACTGACATTCAACACCATTGCAAGACACCAGTCTAAAATGGTAAACACAAGGATCGCTTCCAACAAGTCACCATGGCTTGCAGGCTGTGAGGTAGGCGATATCCACAGCGTGGCTATCTCACACGGTGAAGGACGTTTCGTTGCAACAGCAGAGGAAATCGCACAGCTTGCTGCAAACGGACAGATCGCTACACAGTATGTTGACTTTGACGGAGAACCTACATTTGACATTCATTGCAACCCTAACACATCATTCCAGGCTATCGAGGGTATCACCTCACCTGACGGACGTGTTCTTGGTAAAATGGGTCACTCAGAGCGTAAGGGCTGCTGCGTATCAAAGAACGTTCCTGGTGAAAAGGATCAGAAGATATTTGAAAGCGGCGTAGCTTACTTCAAGTAAAAAAACAAAAATACAAGGGCGGAGCTTTTCCGCCCTTTGTTTATATGAGGACAAAGATATGCTGAAATACATTATAATATATCTTTCCGCAATGAGCCTTTTGACGTTCATACTTTTTGGTGCAGAGCACAAGGCAAGAGCACACAAATGGCGGATACCTGAGAAAATGCTCCTTGGTCTGAGCCTGCTTGGCGGCTTTACAGGAGGATTTCTGGGCATGGAATTTTTCCGTCACAAAACAAAACATTGGTATTTTTATATGGTGATGATAATTTCTCTTGCACTATGGGCATTTATCATATACAAGGTCATTGCAGAGTAGAATAAGTTCTTTAGGTAGTCGGTAACGGCTGCCTAATTTTTTGCCAATTCTGGTAAAAAGCATATAAAGCAGCGTAAACTTATTGGCGAAAAATAAAGTTGATCCTGTATAATAAAATTTGAAACATACAAAACAGTGCATAGTATTATACCAAAAAAGACTGCTTTCTACCCTTTTCCGAGGTAGAAAGCAATCTTTTTTCATTGTGCGTTTTTACAGCGGCTTCATTAAGTTCAGCTTCTGTGAAGATATAGTTGCTGCCGTCATTAGGAGCGATATACACCGTGATAGTTCCAAGCTTGCAATTTTCACTGATAGCACCACCAGTAATACCGAAGTTCATCGTGTCAGACGGAGCGGCTGAGCCTTCATCCAAATTCTTTATAGTGTCAAGCGCAAGTTTGTCAGTTGAGGTGCCATTTTTAGTGAAACTGCCCTCAATATCACCCTCGGGAGCAAAATTAAACTTCGCTATAATGCCCACATTAGAGTGATTTGTAACTGTGATAGCCTTTGTATCGCTAGTCCATTTGCCGTCTGCCTGATCGACCTGATGTGTTTCAGGATTCCAAGTCTTTTCGCCCTCGGTGTAATCGAAGGTCATATCTTCCCAAGTAATGTCGGCGGATATAGTTACAGGAGATTCCGCACCTGCCATATATTTGCCCTGCACGTCGGCAGTGGTGTCCGCAAAGGCAGGGACCGCCATAGAGGCTGTCATTGCCAGCGACAGTATGGATATACTAACTTTTGTCATTTTTCTGCCCTCCTTATTCCACTGTAACGGTGTAAATGCCGTTCTCATCAGGTCCGCTGACGGTGCATCCTTCTGCTAGTTGAATACCGCCATATCTGCCTGTTTCATATTCATCCGGCTTAAAGTTATATGTACCCACACCGCAGATGATCTTTACCTCTTCTCTATAAACACTATCAAAGGAGAATTTGCCTATCCGAATATTACCCGACAGTTTTAAGGTCGGCGTACCGGTAGTAACCATGGGAACTTTAAGCGTCCCTAACGTAAAGTCGCCGGAAATGGTGACATCTTTCTTAACTTTCATTGTTCTGGTAATATTATTGACTCCCTCGAATTTCCAAATGCCGCCATAGCTGGTAAAGCAATCTTTCGTGATGACACAATCTCTCAAGGTCACATCTGAGTAATTATTATTGTCGCCCAACCCATTCAGAGTACAATTGTCAACGATCAGATGTTGTTCAGCTCTTCCATTCATCTGCACATAACAACCGATAGTACCGTTGCGCAGCGTCAGCGTTTCGTTGCCATCATTTGAGAGTGAAATAGATTCGACGCTCAGCGTCTTTCTGTTCAGATCAAACTCCAGATCTTTTCCTGACGAAAGCTTCAGCCTCTCGTCTGCTCCGTTAAGATCGTTGTTTAGCTTTGCCTTGCCGCCATTTTCAAATACGTTGCGCAGATCCTCCAAATTTTTCACCATAGTGGTGTCTGAGGAGTCTGAGGTGTCTGAGGTGATCTTTACTGTAATAGTTCCGATCTTCTGATCTTTTGTGATCGCACCTCCGGAAATGCCAAAAGCAGTTGTGTCTGTTGGGGCGTTTTCAATTGTTGTATTCTCTGCAGAAACAAGATCAAACTCGGTCTTGTCAAAGCTGCCATTCAGCCCATCCACAACGGCTGCGTAAGGAGCTTGGGCTAGACGTTCCGTCGCCTAAGGAGGAATTCGACCCGCCGTTGGGTTTCTACGAGAAGTGCAGTATTATGGACGAAATGCCTCTGGCTTACTGCGTTATCGAACTTGTATTCGATGAAGATGGTCACGGTGTTGACTTTATTTTCCGCTACTGCAACAAGGAGATGGCGGTAGTTGAGGGTGTGACAGTGGAAGAAATGCTGAATCGGTCTTTTTATGAAGTATTTCGCAACGGAGACCGAAAATGGCTGGTATCTTACGCAGATGTAGCACTCAACGGCACAAAGCACACGCTGAAGGATTTTAGCCCTGAGATTGGGAAAGACCTCACCATATATTGCTATCAGCCCGAACCCGGTTTCTGTGCCTGCGTCCTTCTGCCAGAATAAATGCACAACCTAAAATGACATTTCGTTAAAAAGCATAATGTAAAAAAAGCTCTGATAAGACCAATTTTAGGTCATCTCAGAGCCTTTAATCGTTAAATGAGGCACAGGTTCGATAGATACTTTTTTAGCAAGTTCTTCAAGATAATCAAGCGTAAGTTCACTTTCTGATTTTGAATTGAGCTCATCTAATGCTTCCAATAACGTCAACATTACAATACACCTCCTTATGAACGCGTCAGTTAACAAAATTTGAAGGTGTTCTCTATCGTTTAGCAATCCTTTCGGAAAATCAATACGTGTTATTTTCCAACAAACTTGTTTTTCATGAATACTCTTTATTGCTTGAACAGGTATCGGATTTGATTTATACATAAAGATAAATTCCTCTATATCATTATTCGTGTCATGATGGTTATAGCAATGTGCTAACCATGTTTCAGAATTTTTGTCAATAGTTAAGTACATGGGCATGATACCTTCTGTCGTGTCCCTAAAGCTCCCGTATGGGTTCTTAATCTTTTTCTTAGCCAGTTCCTCTCTTTGCGTTGGAGTCAGATTTTCATTAACAAATGCCATAGTCTAAACCTCACAATAATAAAAGTATTTAAGGGTATTTTAAAGAGAACCCTTATAAAACCTCTTGCTGCGCTTATATAGTAAATACAATACGTAAGCACTCAGAATCTCTTCATAATGAATTATATAGATTATTTAATTGTTTGATTGGGATTCCATTTATTGAATTCGTGTTGCCAATTTCTCCTATATTAGGGTTAACATCCGGATTTGGTTTTAATTATAGCTTCATCAATTTCGGCACTTGGTGCAACCAAAACAACAGTATCATCTCCAACAGGACGTCACAATGTAACATCTTTGCCTGAAATATAGTCTTCATAACCTTTTTCAGATATTAAATAAGATGCACCTTTACTAAATATTTCGTCTATATTCATAATATACTCACCCCATAATCTTTTTTTAAGACATTATCTATACGAATTATGTAATCCCATAATCCATTTTTTTGTTAATCCCCATCCACTCTTTACAATTACGTAGAGATGATTCATTGTTTATCAAGGTACTTTTTAATGTCTTTAAAAGGGTATCATCAATCATTTTACACGGTGCTGGATATTTAGAATGTTCATTGAAAATTTGATTCCAACAAGCCATATATGCACACCAAACTTGAATAGGTGTACTATTTAGTGTCATAATTGCTTTACGGAATTTCTTGATAATTACTTCATCATTTGTAGTCAAATATAACTCATATATTCCTTTTTCTACAATGCGTCCGAAATCTGTAGGAATATTAATAGGTATATCCCTGTTTCCCATAACTGAATATCCTTTTTCTCCGCAAAGAAATTCAGCAACCTCATCATTCTCAAATGCTTTTCTTGTAAGTTCAAGCAATTCTTCGTTTGTAATCTGTTTTTGCAATTTCATGACATTTCCTTTCTCATCAAGCGACGAATAAACATTTTCTATTTTTACATCAAGTATATCTATTTGTATCAATCACGGGGACATCTTCTAAAATATCATCTATCATTGACGCCGTGAATTTGAATGTAACCGTCAAACCCTCCGCATCTACCCCACCGATGACTAAAGAAGTATAATAAACTTCAAGCAACTACATAGAGTAAATTATCCGAACTCAAAAAGTCTATAGAGCTGCTTAGACAAAATTAGATGTGGAGATAAAGATAATGAAAACAACGATCGCAACGGTAAAGAGCGAATTTCGCCTGTCCGAATGGTCAGCCCAGATCCAGGCACAGAAAAGTAGCGGACTTACAGTGCATAAATGGTATGAAGAAAACGGTGTCAATGTTAATACCGTGTACTTGAATTTTGTTCCGATTATTTCGCTGCTCATTTGTTTTTTATTCCTTGCCTTTAATCTATTCATTCTCTAAAATATATTCATATTTATTATCTTCGCTCCAACGGCTGTCTATATCCTTAACAGACAGCGCATTGATCGAGCCGTCATCTCTGCCAACAGCCACGATCGCATATTTATTGCTATCTGAAATTTCATACATATATACATCGGCTAAAACATGTTCCTTGTCATTGTCAAGAGATTCGGCATACGGAGCGCCGAATTTTTCCTTAAAGCTCAGAAAATCTCTGCTGTTCCATGCGGTTATATCATTATATTTTACAATACTTTGAGGATTGATTATCCTGTAAATATCTATAACTTCGTACTTATTGCCCGTCTGAGCCACTATATAACTGCTGCTGTCGCCATAACCGGAAGCAACGCAGCAGTTATGGTCTGCAATTTCAATAGTATTGGCAGTATTACACTCGATATCACCGGACTCATAATCCAAAGTATTTATGGATATGTTATAAACGCCGACCAGATCTTCCCCATCATCATGCTTTTCATCGATGGGACAAACTGCTATATATACCCCATATTTTTTGCTTATCCGTGATAATATAAAATGATCTGGAAAGAAAAGCACTGGTATAATTTTTCCCTGAAGAACTGGCGCTCACAGTATCCTTTTCATACTCTGTCGTGCGAATTATATCGCCTTCAAATCCATCGATCAGCGCTTGTATATCAGCGTCAATACCATCTGAATTTTTCAGACCGTTACACAGTAAGGATTTTACGCCGTCTTTCATCGTCTATGTATGTCAATAATTGATCTACCGTATCTGCGTAGAACTGATCGTTGTATTTATACTCAACACCGTTTATGATAGGCGTTTCTTTAATGGCACAACTACTCAGAGATATCACCAATGCTAAGCTCGAAATAAGGCTGATGACTTTTTTCATTTATTATTTCTCCTTCCAGTCTAATGTTGCTATGTAAGTCTCATCTGAGAATGACCACCCTGCAGTTCTGTCAGTCGCATCTCTGAAAGCCTCATACATGATCTCGCCATTCTCCATCCTCAATATCCGGTTTTAAGTATTCATACTTATCGTAAAAAAAAACGTACTTACTCTTATCAGCACTATCAAAACGTAAAATATATTCCGCTATTTTACTGCTTATTTTTTCAATTCCACACTTTTGATTGGAAATATAATTGATCATATATTTTATCGTGTATAAAGCTATAAACCTATAGTTTTTCCAATCTTCCGTTAAAATTGCCGTCAGGTTCTGTTAAAGCCCAAACACTTCTACATTTTGTACACTTATAATAAAATTTTTTATGTCCATAACCATCATACTTATTAATGGAGTGTTTTTTACAAAGTTTCTTTGCTTTTTTAATTCAGCAATATATTTTTTAGATAACAAAAATCGGAAATATCGTTAAACTCATCAACTTCAGCTAGTACTTCACAAACACATGATATTTTCATTGATTTTATAATATTATTTTCTATAACAATTAATGGATAACATTTCCAATCAAACCATATTGCATCATCTGCTATAAAATACAACCGTTTCTCACCCAAAAAGGTTTTGTTTGCTATAGTCATCAATTCTATTTTTTCATTAATTGTTGCTTTTTTATTTGGATACCACTCTATTTTATTAGCAAGCACCAAAAAATAATCTATTCCTATTTCTCCATGAAATGTTGCTATTTTATCATTATATTTTACATGAATTTTATCGCTACTTGCTTTGCCTACTGTTACAAATTCCATATGCATTTTCATTATCACTTCTCCTTTAACCAATTGATGATGCTTCCATTTAATGAAAATAGACCTGATAAACCTGATGTAAATTCAAAAGTTCTTGGAATGTTAATTAATAATTAATTGCTAGTTCCAAAATTAGCTAGCTTTGAAACACTTGTTACCATTTCTATAGCTAATACTGCTCCTATTACAATTATTACTGTGATGAGAATCTCTTTCCAATGCTCCTTGCACCACTCACAAGCGTTATCTACTTTTTCTTCCAACCAGCTTTTTTCAATATCTGGTTTTAAGTATTCATACTTATCGTAAAAATCATTCTTGCTCTTATTGATAGCATCAGCCGCATTTTAGTCAATAGTCACAACATCGGAAATGTATTCACTAATATTTTCTTTCAATGACTCAAGTGATTTAATTTTGTCCTCTTGGGTCTGCGTTGATGATTTTATTGAGCTGATAACATCATCAACATCACATATGCTTTCATCTATGGAAAGCACTTTTTGATTTAGTGAGTTCAAATCAGCATTATCATTAATAAATAAAGGGTGATAATATTTTACGGCATATTCAGGATCATTTTTTATTATTGATGTAATGTTATTTTTTATTGCTTTGCAATAATCATTTCCTAATTTATAGTATATAGCATTGACAAGGTGCAAAACCATTTTCAATAGTGCCATATGTTTTCTAAGTTCAATTATCTGTTTGCTTTTTATGTGTTTAGTGGTTCGCATCTTCTCATAGTTTAAACCTCGATACAGTATTTCAAATAATAAATATTCCATCTCACATTAATTGTTTTTCAAAAATGCATACCATTCTGCTCACCAACATACATCCGTTGTTGCCGTTGGATCATTTGTTACCACTTTATGCTCTTATTTAAAATCAAGTGTAACCCAAAATCTTTGTTCGATTTCGCCTTAATTGATAGGGTAAAGCCTATAATAATAGCCATTATCAGAATCTTTCTTTATACATTTAAATTCCGCTTCATTCTTTTAAAACTTGCATATTTTACTTGCGTACTTTCGTTTTGTCTATATGGATAAATAATAAATTCTGGAATTTTATTTGTAAAATCATGATCTGAGACTTTGAAAAATTCTTCATAAGTAACATTGTTATTATTAAGGAAAATAATCCCATAATTTAAATCGAGATATGTATTATAATTTATATCAAATGCATCACATATATCTTTCGTTTGCGTTGACGGTCCATATACAATACACTTATCCCATTCAAAGCCAGTAAAATCAGACATATGTATAATAATCTCGGTATCATCATTACATTTTTTTATAATTTTATCCTTTAACGATTTTGAATGACGATAATTTATTATTGAAAAAATGCTCAGTATAACTCCCATACACAATACTCCAATCAAAATTACTCTAATATATTTCTTGACCAATTCAATCACCTTTTTTATTATAGTATTTATTATCTGGTGGAAATCCGTTTTCTTCAAGTGTTTCCAATATAATTAAATCATCTTCGTTTGTATGAAATCATGCCCTAAATATGAGAACTCTTCTAATTTTGGTAAGTTTAACACAAAGCTTATGTCTGTAATATTACAATAAGAAACATCTAAAGCTTTTAGATTATAAAGTTTATTTATAATTTCTTTATCAATTGAGTGTATATTCGTAGAATTTATATTGAGGGATACAATATTCTCCCAATTAACACTTTCATCATCCAGCTTGGTAAAATCAGCTCCTGAAATTGAAAGTGATTTCAATTCCGTTAATTCAGATAAATCCGGTAAGGTTTCAATTTGAACATCGTATAATTCCAACGATTTTAAATTCTTGAAGCTTCCCTCTGTTCCGAGCAAGTCAATATCATCAATTTTAAAACGAGCACCCCCATAAGGATTTGATCTAATGCATAAACTTGATAGACTTCTGATATCTGCCAGCTTTCTTATTGAACCAATAGGTGAATCTACAATATTAACAGAAGTTAATTTTTTAGTTTAGTTAACTCTTCAAAAGTTCTGTGCATCTGAAGCGTCACTGATTCCGACAATAGTAATTGTTTCAAGATTCGTTAATTTGCTGAGCAAATCATAATCGTGTCCCAAAAGTGCAACATCAGAACCCGGATCACAAACCAACTCACGTATCTCATCATAATTCTGACTTGTTTGATTAATACAGTCGTTAATGGTTTTTCGTTTCCACTGTAAATCAGCTTCTGTTTCATTATCACTGTTTAAGAACCATATTCCGAAACCTATTACAATAGCAAAAAATATTATAAGAATACAAGTAATAATTATCATCGTAGAAAATATAGTTTTATGTTTCATTATAAACAAATCCCTCATTACGTTAATCTTGCAAAAAATGTTATAAAGGCATCAATATGCTGTTTATATTTATCGGCTCTCTCTCTTTTTTTCTCCTACAAATTCACCATCAATATAAGCACCCAAAGTAGATTTAACATCGTAATTTATATTATTGCGAATTTGATCAATACCACCATTATTAATACGAACTCCGATTTAGGATTGATTGTGCCATCCATTACAGCCTTATTATATTCCTGTTGAACTTTGAGAAAATTACTGTTACTTTTCTCAAATTTATACTGTATATTATTCGGATCAATATCAGATAAAAAATCCTGATCGTCATACCTTGTCGAAATAATATCTCCACTATAGGATATCATTCTATCAGTACTTCCATTAGCAAAATCCACAATGTCTAAATTATCGTTAAATTCAACATACTGTAATGCCTCATGAACAAAATCTTTCATAACCTCCGAACCCAATTCATTTGCTCTCCTTTTAAACTCTTCAACAGTTGGAGGATTTTCCCCATTAAAAAGATTTCCCTCTTCTCGTGAGAATCCAAAATGTAATTCAATATTCTCATAATTAGAACCATGTTGCACATTTAGAGCAATTGCAAAAACAATAGCATCAGCCACATTTTAGTCAATAGTCACAACATCGGAAATATTTTCATTAATGTCCGAAGCCCATAAAGCAATAGAATTTTTTATCTATTCTATATTTTACAAATACTTCATTATTTTATCTCATAAACCACTCTTTTTACCCGATAAAAAATCCAGCAAATATTATTTATATTCGCTTCCATCATCATTTACAAACTCAATTTTGAATGAACTATTCTTATCTTGCTTTCGCACCGCTTTGATAAGTTCAGTCAATTCATTCTTCTCGATATATTCTTGATGTTTTATCCAAGATATACTATTTACTGTTGCATAAAAACCATCTACGCACATTTCCCCACCAAATCTTGCGATATTCTCTTTGTACTCAATATCGACATACCATTTCGTACCTGTAATTTTAATTTCTTTCATTTTTTATTCCAATCATTTAATAATATTCCCGTTTGAGAAGTTCCTATAAACAAACTCCTTATTAGTGAACCAACCTGAGTAGTATGCGTAATCACATTAACCGCAGTAGGCGTATATATTGTGATATTTACTACATTAGGATTTATTAAATAGTACGTTCAAAGACATTCCATACACTGGTTGGTCGAACAGTATTTCCGAGTAACGCTTCCACATTCCCTGAAGAATGCATTGCGTATGAGGAAGAAGCACTATTCCATGCGCTTATTGTAGAAGGATTGGAAACATCCCAATTTGGAAGTTCAATACCCTTCGATGAAAGAGTTGTTTCCAAAATAGATCTTCCCATTTTATCCGCACAATTTGCCGCTATTTGATCTCCGTTACATGTACCCTCATCTCCAATTCCAGACCAGAAAGTTGACGAATCAGATTTAAGTGTGAAATTATATTCACTTGCACCGCTTATGGCTGAACGAAATTGAGGATTAGTTGTCCATTGCTTTCCATAATTTCTTAAATCAGCATTTGAAATTCCTTTTACACTACTATAAATAGAACCAATGGAATAAAAACAATTCGATATTGTACTTGTCCAATTTAATATATTTTGAAATGTATTAAAAACTGAATCATCAATATCCACCATGTGTCAAGTATATTTAATGTACCTGAACCAAAAGCTGAAAGTATCGCTATTGAGGCAACAGAAAGACTAGTTATCGTTGTAATTGTTGTAGCAAGACCTGCAGAAACTCCAAACGTTGTAAGTACAGTGGTTAATAATGGCACAAGAGCCATTCCGCCAGTGGCAACAACAGCAACTATAGCTAATACTGCTCCTATTACAATTGTTACTGTGATAAGAATCTCTTTCCAATGCTCCTTGCACCACTCTCCGACTTTTTTGCAGCCGTCTTTGAATTTCTCCCAACGGCTTTTTTCACATTCGGGCTTCATGTAGTAGTACTCGTCGTAAAAATCGTCTTTGCTCTCAATAATAGTCAGAGTTTATACAGTTGTATTTTACTACAACTCCTAATAGTATCTAAAAGCTGTGAAACTTTTTCTTGGTTGCTTGGCATTTTTACATC
>VOFI01000509.1_pt1 | contig 76001 bp, 97 predicted proteins | sample 5384131 | NCBI WGS metagenome assembly VOFI01 (sample SAMN12384728, study PRJNA508395) | human gut metagenome | isolation source: healthy gut H | host: Homo sapiens
TCTGGCTCAGGCGATGGGCGCCACCCTGTCCAAGGATTATAAGGAAAATCTGCTGGAGCGGGATTTTTTATGGGGTGTATTGCGGGCAGTCAGCCTTGCCTTTGGCTCCGGATTCTCTTTATTATCTGACAAATGACGCCATTGAGAACTGTACTGTGTACGACTTCCAGAACAATCGGGCGGGCCAGGTATATGATTTTGGGCGCGCTATGGGGAAGGACCCCTTACGAGCTGTTTCTTTCCGGACCTTGTCGCTGCTGACTATGGAGAATCCTCAGGCGCAAGCCGGACGGGAGTTGATTTTGTTTCGAGACTCCTTCGGTTCCAGTATCGCTCCATTGCTGATCAGCGGATATTCTAAGATTACCCTGGTTGACATTCGTTATATCCATCCCGATTACCTTGCCCGGTTTATTGATTTTGAAGGATGCGATGTGTTGTTTCTGTACAGTACTTTGGTATTGAACAACAGTGAAACATTAAAGTAGAACTGAGAAACCAGGTGTTAGAATAGGAGTGACGGCGCATCGGACGGCCAGGCCATAGCGCCGCGTATAAGAAAATGGAATAAGAAGGAGAATAAAAACGCCTGAAATGTCATGATGCGATGAAACGGTTTGAGCCGGAATTTTAGCGGTAAAAGAGCCAGCGGGCTCTTGCGATGTGTTTTAGTTTGAAGCTAAAAATTACCCTCCATGCGTAAAAACAGCATAGAGGGTAATTTTTACTGGAAGAATTTTGTGAGGCATAAAATTCTTCTTATAGCTGAAATTTACAGATTGATAAATCTATCAGAAAAATCATTCAATGGATAAAAAAGCAAACGAATTTATTGCTGTGCTTTTAGTGCTTTTCATACTTTGAAAAACCGTAGTTTTAATTTTTGGGAGAAATCTCCATACCCTTAGAGCGGACAACATCGTCGAATTCGTCCAGCATTTCTCGGCTGGGCGCTTTCGTCAGCAGGCTGACTATGATCATCAGCACCAGATTGATGGCAAAGCCGGGAACCAGGGAATACAGGCCGGTCTGAGCAGCCAGGGTAGCGCCTCCGAACAGGGAATGTAATCCCAAAGGATTACGGTTAAGCCGCCGGCGATCATACCAAAAGCGGCGCCGGTAACGTTAGAGCGTTTCCAGAACAGGCTCATGAGAACTACGGGACCGAAGGTAGCGCCGAAACCGGCCCAGGCATTGGAAACCAAACCCATAACGCTGCTGTTGGGATCTAAGGCAATCATAAAGGCCACGGCAGAAACCACCAGAACGGTAATCCGGCTGATGAGAAGCATGGACTTATCACTGGCCTTTTTTGTTAATAACGCCCTTGTAAACATCTTCCGAGATGGAAGACGCCGTCACCAGAAGCTGAGAATCGGCGGTGGACATAATAGCCGCCAAAATAGCGCAGAGCAATAAGCCGCCGATAAAGGGAATGTGGATGTGGTTATTAAAGATGTCCTGAATCATGTTGATAAACACATTTTCCTGCTGTCCGTTTGCCAATAAGGAATCCTGGAAATAGGAACGTCCGATGATCCCCAGGAAGCAGGCGGCAGATAAAGAGATGACTACCCAGGTAATGGCTACTTTTCTGGATTTCCGCACTTCATTTTCATTTTTAATCGCCATAAAACGGACCAGAATATGGGGCATCCCAAAGTAACCTAATCCCCAGGCCAGCTGGGAAATAATGCTTACAGCGCTCATAGGATTGCCGTTGTCATAAAAAGGATTTAAAAAGTTGGTGCCCAAGCTGTCGAGAACGGCTTTGGTTTCTCCAAAGCCTCCCATGACGGAAACGGCGAAAAACGGAACCACCATCAAAGCAATCAGCATCATAAAGCCTTGGATAAAATCAGTCCAGCATACCGCCAAAAAGCCGCCGAAAAAGGTGTAAATCAAAATAACCGCGGCGCCGATGGCCAAAGCCCATATGTAGTCCAAGCCAAAAACAGAAGAAAATAATTTCGCTCCGGCAGAAAAGGCAGAGGCGGTATAAACCAGGAAGAAAACCATGATAAATAAGGAAGAAGCCACTCTGAGGAGCTTTGACTTGTCATGGAATCGGTTCTCGAAAAATGCCGGCAAGGTGAGAGAATTTCCCGCGCGGATGGTGTATCTGCGCAACCGTGAGGAGATGAGGGCCCAGTTTAGAATTGTGCCGATACACAAGCCTACCGCAATCCAGATTTGACCGGTGCCTAACGCATAAATAGCGCCGGGCAGTCCCATCAAAAGCCAGCCGCTCATATCCGAAGCCTGCGCGCTGAGAGCCGCGACCCAGCCGTTTAAGGAACGCCCGCCCAAGAAATAATCTTCAGAGCTTTTGGTCCTTTTCATAGAAAGGAAACCAATCAAAAGCATTACCAAAAGGTAAACGCCGAATGCGATGAATGTCCATAAATAATCCATGTTTTTTCCCCCTCAATTTTAAACCGTTTTAAAGAGCTGATACCAGCTTAGTATAGCATAAGTTTTTTCAATTACTACCCGCTTTTTGGACAAATGCGTTAGGGGAGTTTCTTCACTTAATACAAAAAACTAAAAAGGCGCAGCCAAAAGCTGCGCCTTTTTAGAAAGGAAGGTTATGAAAAAGTATGTCAAGCCTAAAAGGCAAAGGAGAAATCAATGATCATCCTTCTCAATTTCAATGGGGACTGGCTCCATCATGGAGCTTTGAGTGAGCTCTCCCATTTTGGCAAAGCATTTTATCGAGAAATAGAATCCGGCAATCACTACAACGCTGGTCAGAAGCAAATTAAAAATCATGATGGCACCTCGTTTCTTTTGATTTGTATTTATCTTATCAGAAAATTATGGACACGTTTTGGCTCAAAAAAGAAGAATTTAAGAAGATTTCATGAAAAAATTAATAACAGATGAATATTAGCTTGAGAGAAATCCTCATGGAACAAACAGCTCATAAGCCGGTAAATTCATCATAATTCAAACACTAAGAAATAAAAAAGCGCGGTAGAACCGCGCCCTTTATAAAAAGGAGAGGAAAATTATGAAAAAAAGTTCTTGTAAGCAATTTAATGTTTTAGGATATCTATAGTGTAACCAGGAAATGTGTTGGCTGTGTGAAAGCTATATGAATATTTTATAAAAACTATTTTGGACAACCAGCTTGGTTATTTTTGACTTTGCGGCGGATTTGTTTTCCGGGATAACACAAGCGAGAAGAAATATTTTTAAATCTTTCGGGATTTTCGAAGCTTTAGGCCTCAACAGGGAAAACATCATTACTCCGTATCAGACAAGGAGATCACCGAGGTCGGGCAGCCTTGCTCCGCAGTGCGGGCGCTTTCCTCCTGGTCTTTGGGAACCTGCTCCTGTGCCACAAAAGCGATGCCGTTGTCGCCGGCGGAAAATACCTCAGGACAAACATCATAGCATTGTCCGCAGGCAATGCAGCCATCCTGATCGATAAATGCGTTCATAAAATCACCTCACGGTTATTATACGCGCTGAATGGCAATTTTAAACACTCAGGATGATAAATCCTGTAAAAATTTATTCAGCACCGCTTTATGAAGCTTTTCATCCTGGGCGATGCGGGCCAAATTAGCGGCCACCTTCGCATCCTTAACACACTGAGACTGACGGGTATACGTGATATAGGCAGCTTCCTCGGCTGCGATATCTATTTTTAATAGCTTGTGGATATCGGCAGTATAGTCAACCATTTTTCCATTCCATGGCAGTGTGATTCCACGCTGATAAGAGAAAAATTTCGGAGTTCCCCCCAACAGGCTGATCAGTTGTCCCAGACGGTGAAAGTGGCGCATTTCTACCATGGCGATTTCCGACAGGGTTTTCGAAATCTCAGGATAATCCTTTTCCAGCCTCCAGGCTTGATAGGTGTATTGGTGGATCGCCGTCATCTCGCTTTTTGCGGCGGATAGGTCGTTGTTCAGCAAGCGCGCCAGACTGGGATTGGGACCACATACCTCCACTGCGGGATAATCGGCCGGATATGTAACGTTGATGCTCATAGAAAGGAACCTCCCGGTAAAATTAGAAATACTAATCTATATGCGCGCGGAAGGTTAAAAAGAAGAACCGTGGGAAAACCATTGGTTCTCCCACGGCAGAAAGCGATGCTTTAATTTGCAAGGGTATGCTTGACCCGGTCCCTTTCCTCGGCGCTCTTCGCATTATTCCAGTGACTCATATCGCCAACCAAATAGCCGGTGATTCTGCGGATATGCTCAAAGGGCACCTCCTCAAAGGTGTAATTCAAATTGACAAATTCGCCGTCCATTTCAATATTCAGGGCCTTTAGCTTTCTTTGGGGATTTTTTTCCTGGACATGATCCACATACGCTTGTATTTCCTCGTCGGTCATCACGCCGCCGGTAACGGTTACATAATCTAACATATGAAGCGCTCCTTTTAGTTATTTGATAGTATTACGATACCATATCTTGTGCTATAAGTCAATAATAATTCTTAATATTATTTCAGAGGGGCTAAAGCGGAAAGGCTTCTGCATAATATGCCCAGCGCGGCCGGAAAATCCTCTGAAAGCCTTTTCCCTTTCCCGCATAAAATGGAAGGATAGAAAGGAGAGAAGGAGCTTTGGTTACCATTAGCTTGTGTATGATCGTAAAAGATGAAGAAGCGGTGCTCAAACGCTGTTTAGAAAGCGCAAAGGAAATTGCCGATGAGATGATCGTGGTAGATACCGGTTCCCGGGATCAGACCAGAGAAATCGCGGAAAAGGAGGGAGCACGGGTATATCAATTCCCATGGATTGATGATTTTGCGGCGGCAAGGAATTTTTCCTTTTCCCAAGCGGTCATGGATTACTGCTTGTGGCTGGATGCCGATGACGTTCTGCTGCCGGAGGATCGGCGCCGGCTGCAAAAGCTCAAGGAGTCCCTGGAGCCTGGCGTTGACATGGTGATGATGAAATACAATACCGCGTTTGATTCCCAAGGAAAGCCGATATTTTCCTATTACCGGGAGAGGCTGATCCGTAATTTTCGGGGATATCGGTGGATGGGAGCAGTCCATGAGGTGATCCCGCCCCAGGGGAAAGGTAATTCATTCCACGATCGCGGTGACCCATCAAAAGATGGGAAAAGGGGATCCCGACCGGAATCTTCGGATTTTTGAAAAGCTTCTGCGGGAAGGGAAAACCCTGGACCCGAGGCAGCGGTTTTATTACGCTCGGGAACTTTTTTACCATGAACGATATGAAGGGGCCGCCGAGGAGCTGCTGAATTTTCTTCAAAGCGGTCAGGGATGGGTGGAAAACGAAATTGCAGCCTGCCGCCAGCTTTCCCAATGTTACCGAAAGCTGGGGAGGGAGCGGGGAGGTCTTGCCGGCGCTTTTGAAAAGTCTGGAATATGATATCCCAAGGGCGGAGGTTTGCTGTGACATTGGGGCTTATTTTATGGAACGGGAGCGATACCGGCAGGCAGCTTATTGGTATCAGACGGCGGCGTCCTGCGAAAGGGAGGATCAGTCGGGTGGTTTCGTGCTGCCGGACTGCTACGATTACATCCCGTATTTACAGCTGTGCGTCTGCTATGACCGTATGGGAGACTATATAACGGCGAGCATGTATAACGAGAAAGCGGGAAAGTGCAAGCCGAATTCGGAGGCGTACTTGGCAAATAAAACCTACTTTGAGAGAAGGCTTGAGCTTTAGAGGGCTTAGACCATTCGTTGAACAGGAGTGATTAGAAGCGCCTAAAGTAAGGGGAACGGCCTGCGGGCGGCCGTCAAAGGCGGGAATTACTTCAAGCATGCGCCGGGAAAGGGAAAGGAAAATGAAGGTAAAAAGCTGATTGACTTTACTCCATAAAATTGATAAAATATATGAACAAATTGTAAAAGCAGGAGGAACCGGCAAAATGCAGAGAGAAAAATTTTCTTCCCGGTTAGGTTTTTTGCTGATCTCGGCGGATGCGCCATCGGTCTTGGAAATGTCTGGAGGTTTCCTTATGTGACAGGAGAATACGGCGGCGCTGCTTTTTGTGCTGCTTTATTTGTTTTTCCTGCTGGCGCTGGGTCTGCCTGTTATGGTGATGGAATTTTCCGTGGGCCGCGCCAGTCAAAAAAGTATCGCCAAATCCTTTGATGTTTTAGAGCCGAAAGGAAGTAAATGGCATTTTTATAAAGTAGTGGGAATCATAGGCAATTACCTGCTTATGATGTTTTATACCACGATTGGCGGATGGATGCTGATCTATTTCATCAAAACCCTGAAAGGAGACTTTGAGGGCCAGTCTGTGGAGCAGGTAGGCGTAATTTTTGAGGGGATCACCGCGAATCCTTGGCTGATGATCGGCGCGATGGTTCTGGTAGTGGCGCTTTGCCTAGGAGTGTGCTCCTTCGGCCTGCAAAACGGGGTGGAAAAGGTTACCAAAGTGATGATGGTTTCCTTGTTCGCCATTATGGTGGTGCTGGCGGTTCATTCGGTCACTATGGAAAACGCGGGAACAGGCCTTGAATTTTATCTTTATCCTCGGTTTGACAAGCTATGGGAAAATGGTTTGGCCGACGCGGTTTTTGCCGCAATGGGCCAAGCGTTTTTTACCTTGAGCATCGGTATGGGCTCGCTTGCGATTTTTGGCAGCTATATCGGCAAAGAACGTTCCTTGACCGGAGAGGCCGTCAGCGTAACGGTGCTGGATACCAGCGTGGCCCTGATTGCCGGCCTGATTATTTTTCCCGCCTGTTCCGCCTTTTCATATCAATCCGGACAGCGGCCCGAATCTGATTTTTGTCACACTGCCGAATGTGTTTAATTCCATGCAGGGCGGCCGCGTCTGGGGCGCGTTCTTTTTCGTATTTATGAGCTTCGCCGCTTTTTCCACGATTATCGCGGTGTTTGAGAACATTATCTCCTGCTTGATGGATCTCTTGGGCTGGTCCAGGAAAAAAGCTGTGGCTTTCAACCTTCTCGCTATTATCCTCCTGTCTCTGCCTTGCATTTTCGGCTTTAATCTGTGGAGCTCCTTCCAGCCTCTGGGGGCTGGTTCCAATATTCTGGACTTGGAGGACTTTATTGTCAGCAATAATATTCTGCCCTTGGGCTCGCTGGTCTACGTGCTGTTCTGCACAACCCGCTATGGCTGGGGCTGGGATAACTTTATCGAAGAAGCCAATATGGGAAAAGGCATGAAATTCCCCAAATGGGCGAGAGGCTATATGATGGTAGTGGTTCCGGTGATCATTTTGGCTATCTTTATTCAGGGTTACTTTGTAAAAATTTGGATGAGAAAAAGCCCCGAATTTTCGGGGCTTTTTCTTGACGGAAAGGAAGCGGGTGACAGATTTTAAAGGAAAGCTGGCACGGAAGGAAGATTATCGTTGAAGAATAAAGGATGCTTATTATGGAATTATGGGATGTCTATGATAAAAAAGGAAGAAAAACCGGAACGCTGAAGGAGAAGGAAGCCGACTATCTGCCTGGGGAATACCACCTGGCTGTGGAGGCTTGGGTATTTAACCGCCGCCGGGAAATTTTAATACAGCAGAGGTCGTGGCACCGGGAAATCCTGCCGGGAAAGTGGAGCCTGACCACTGGAAGAATAATCGCCGGGGAGGATTCCGAACAGGGATGCGTCCGGGAGCTGAAGGAAGAACTGGGAATACAGGTAAAACAGAAAGAGCTCTCCTTTCTGCGCCGGATCGTCGGGAGGACCCACTGATTTGGGATATTTACTTTACCTTGCAGGATGTACCTGTAGAGGAGCTTAGGCTGCAAAAGGAGGAGGTAATCCAGGCACGGTGGGTAAGCTTCGATCAGTTCCGCGCCTATCTAAAAAGAGGGTCGGTTTTCCGCTATCCTGAGATTGATGAGGTATTGGACGCCGCGGATGGCTGGATGGATGATATCCTGGGAAAAGAAACGGAAACGTCGTGATCGGAAATGCCCGGCGGCAAAGATTATGCCCGGGGGCACGAAATACAATTGAAAATTTTTCAAAAGCCTTAGAAACACCGCCCTGAGGATCCTTTTTCGGCTGGTGGTTCCTAACAAAATTAAAAACACCGCCGGAGCGCTGAATTTGAAACAGCGCCTCGGCGGTATTAAGACAATGCTATTTTCTGATTGTAAGCCTTCTTTTTGAAATCAATCTAAGATCACCAAAGCCATCAGTACCAGGTTTTCGGTTCCGGTGTTGTCCAGACCGTGACCGAAGCCGTCGGGAGTAAAGGTGATATCTCCGGCACTGACAGGGCGGTTAGTCCCATTGTCGTTATACACGCCCTGACCGGAAATAATATAATAGGTTTCGCTTTCGTTGTGATGCTCGTGGTAGCCGATCTCACATCCCGGCTCCAAAGTGATTTCCGCATAAATACGGCACTTCCCATTTAATTCTTTTTCGCCCAAAAGATGCTTCATGATGACGTGACCCTTGCCGCCCCTCATATGCTCCTTGATCTCAACTCTAGGTTCCATTTTGTACGCTCCTTTACTTCGTTGTTTTCTTATCAAATTTGTGCCACCGTCTTTGTTTTATTGTACGACCCGAAAACCGGGAAGTCAAGAGATTGTAAAAGGTTTAAGATTATTGCGGCGGCTTTAGCTGGCCGGACTTGAACCGCTCGAAGCTTTCGCTGCTGACCACTAAAATATCTCCCACCTTGATCTTGGTAGAGCCTCTGGGAATAATGGTTTCCCCGTGCCGTTTGATCATGACGATCAGCACTTCCTCCGGGATATTGGCTTCACGAAGCAGCCTGCCAGCGTAGAAATCGTCCTCTGTCACCGGTACCTCCAGCAGCTTGGTATCCACGTCGTCCTGATAATCCGTAAAGGTTTTCAGCACTAGACTGTCATCCTCCTTGTCTACCAAGCCCAGCTTATCCGCGATTTTTGGCAGCAAGGTGCCCTGTACCGCCACAGAAAACAACGCGACAAAAATACAATATGAAAAATATCATGTTCAATCACTACGCCGCTGCTCATGACAAAAATAGCGAACACAATAGAAGCGGCGCCCCTCAGGCCGGACCAGGAAACCAGAAGCTCGCTGGCGGACGGGAGTCTTAAACCAGGAAAGGATCAGGAAGGTGGCCACAGGTCTTGCCACGATGATCATGAATACGGAAATTAAAATGGCTGGCAAGGCCACAGAGGGAATTTTGGAGGGAAATGCCAGCAAGCCTAAAAACAAAGAAGATGGCGATCTGCATCAGCCAGGTGATGCCGTCAAAAAAAAAGTGAACCAATGAGGTTTTATGTAATATCTTGCTGTTGCCGAGGACAATTCCTACAATATATACGCTGAGATAACCATTGCCGCCCAGCCAGGAAGAAAAACCATAAGTGAACAAAGCGGTGCCGATCACCAAAATTGCGTCCATACCATTGATCTCAAAGTTGATTCGGGAGAGGAGCTTCGAGGACAAAAAGGCCACGCCGAAGCCGATGCCAAACCCAAATAAAAGCTGTTTTGCAATCATCCAGGGCAGAGAAATATCGGAAGAGACTGACATGATCGTTAAAATGATAATGGTCATCATATAAGAAACAGGATCATTGCTGCCGCTTTCAATTTCCAGCAAGGAAGCCAAGCCGCCCTTTAAGTTCAGCTTTTTTGAACGCAGGATGGAAAATACGGAGGCGGCGTCAGTAGAACCAACCACCGAACCGGTCAGCAGCCCTTCCAGCCAGCTCATGCCTAAGGCGTAATGGCAGAAAAGGCCAGTTAAAAGGGCTGTAAAGATTACTCCCAGGGTCGACATACAGATAGACTGTTTCAGCACCGGCCTGGCGGTGTTCCAGTTGGTGCCAAAGCCGCCATAAAACATGATGAAAATCAGAGCGACAGAGCAGATGGTTTCCGCTAAGCCATAATTGTCAAAGTAGATACCCACAATACCGTCCGAGCCAAAAACCATGCCCAATAAAATGAAGATGAGCAAAGTAGGCACGCCGAAACGATGCAGGAATTTGCTGGAAAACACGCAGAGAATTAAAATAATAGCAGTAATGATAATAGCTACTGTCAAAACAGGCCCTCCCTTATGTGAAAATAAAAAACGCAAATCAATCAGAAGCACTGGCGGCGCTTCTGATAAAATAGTCTTATAATTATGTTAACAATTTTATTTTAACACATTATTTTGCATAATAAAAAGAAAAAGTTGAAAGGTTTTGAGTTTAAATGGAAATTGAACGGAAATTTTTGCTGTCAGGATTCCCGGATTTGCCGGAACTCGAGAGGGCCGAAGTTTTCCAGGGCTATCTGGGGATTTCTCCGGAAGTGAGAATCCGGAGCAAGCGGGTAGGAGAGGCAGAAACTTACCGTTTGTGCTTCAAAGGCGAGGGCAGCCTGGTTCGGGAGGAAATCGAGCTGGACCTGGATAAAGCAACCTTTGAAAGCTTGAAAAAGCTGCTGCCGAAGCCGATGATCCGCAAGGAGTACCGGATTTACCGGCTGGAAAACGGACTCAGGCTGGAATGCACCGGGTGGACCCGGGCACAGATACGGAATTTTATTACGCTGAGGTGGAATTTCAGGATCAGCAGCAGGCAGAGATTTTTTCCCCTCCTGATTTTTTGGGCAAAGAGGTCACCTATGACGGCAGCTATCGCATGAAAGCGTACTATCAGCGAAAAAAATAGGAGGGAGCGCAATGCGGTGTTTGGTAATTTACAATCCAGCGGCGGGAAAAAAGGGAGCGTACCGCGGAGTGCGGGAGCAGATACGGCACTACTGCCAAAAAGAAGGAATCGACCTGGAAGAAGCGGTGACGCAATTTCCAGGCCACGCTGAGAAAATTGCGGAAGCAGCGGCCCGGACGGGGGAACCGGTCAAAATCTATGGCGTAGGCGGCGACGGGACCCTGTGTGAGATCGCGGGCGCGGCGGCAGGCCGGAATCACGTCCAAGTAGGAATTTTCCCGGTGGGATCCGGTAATGATTATATCAGAACCTTTGGCTCTCAAGAGCGCTTTTTGCAGGTGGAGGCGCAGATGAAAGCCCAGCCTGTCAAGGTGGACATGATACAAACAGAGAAAATGCTGTCTCTGAACCTTTGCTCCGCCGGGCTGGACGCCGCGGTGGCCCCTACATATGGCCAAATTTAAAAAGCTGCCCTTGGTTTCCGGGCCTATGGCCTATAACCTGGCCCTGGTAAAATGCGTGCTCGGCAAAATGGGAAACGATCTGAAGGTAACCATCGACGGCCATCCGCCCATTCAGGACCGGTTTTTATTCGCCCTGGCGGGAAGCGGGCGGTATTACGGCGGCGGCTACTGCGGCGCTCCGGAGGCGGATCCCTCCGACGGCCTGCTGGACTTTGTCTTGATCCGCAGGGTAGGGAGGCTCCGTCTGGCGAAGCTGCTGTCCGAGTATAAGAAAGGAAAGCATTTGCGGTCCGGTGCCTTTCAGGATATTTTAATTTTTATGCGGGGAAAACGGATGGAAATTACCTGCGAACAGTCTGTTGTGGTAAATTTCGACGGAGAGTGCCAGCCGCTTTCCCAGATTTCCTTTCGGGTGCTTCCCCAGGCGCTGAATTTTTTGGTTCCCGGAGGAAAACAGGCGTGAAACAGATGAAATTTTTGCGGGTTCAGGTGAAAATCGGATTTCGCAGGGGATTTTCGGCAGGAAATTGTAAATAAATTATGAAAACGTAAAATACCTCTTGATTTTTAAAGCAAACCACTATAAAATAGTGTTAGCACTCAGAGGTAATGAGTGCTAAAAAATAAGAAATCAAATATTTTATATTCTAAACAAGGAGGAATTTGATTATGACGATCAAACCATTGGCTGACAGAGTGGTCATTAAAATGGAAGAAGCGGAGGAAACCACAAAGAGCGGCATTGTTCTGGCTGGTTCCGCAAAGGAGAAACCCCAGGTAGCTTCCATCGTGGCGGTAGGCCCCGGCGGAATGGTGGACGGCAACCAGATCGACATGTACGTTAAGGTAGGCGATAAGGTTATCACCAGCAAATATTCCGGCACGGAAGTCAAGATCGATGGGGAAGAATACACCATTGTCCGTCAGTCCGATATTCTTGCTGTAGTAGAATAATAAAATTTAGAATGGTTCATTTTACAAATATGGAGGTTGATTGATTATGGCAAAACAAATTGCTTATGGCGAGGATGCAAGAAAAGCTTTTAAACGGCATCAACCAGCTGGCTGATACCGTGAAGATTACCTTAGGACCCAAGGGAAGAAACGTGGTGCTGGACAAAAAATTTCGGCGCTCCCCCTTATCACCAACGACGGCGTAACCATCGCCAAGGAAATTGAACTGGATGACGCTTTTGAGAACATGGGCGCTCAGCTGGTCAAGGAGGTCGCTACCAAGACCAACGACGTGGCCGGCGACGGTACCACTACCGCTACTTTGCTTGCCCAGGCCCCTGATCCGGGAAGGCATGAAGAACGTAACCGCCGGAGCGAATCCGATGGTTTTGAAAAATGGCATCCAGAAGGCTGTCGATACTGCTGTAGAGGCGATTGGCAAGAATTCCAAGAAGGTTGACGGCACTCATGATATCGCCAGAGTTGCCTCCGTGTCCGCCGGCAACGAGTTCATCGGCAATCTGATTGCCGAGGCGATGGAAAAGGTCGGCTCTGACGGCGTGATCACCGTGGAAGAGTCTAAGACCGCCGAAACCTATTCCGAGGTCGTGGAAGGCATGATGTTCGACCGCGGCTACATCACCCCTATATGTGCACCGATACCGACAAGATGGAGGCTGTTTTGATGACGCCTACATTTTGATCACGGATAAAAAGATTTCCAATATTCAGGAAATCCTGCCCTTGCTGGAGCAGATTGTGCAGTCCGGCAAGAAGCTTCTGATTGTTGCCGAGGACGTAGAGGGCGAGGCCTTGTCTACCCTGATCGTCAATAAGCTCCGCGGCACCTTCACGGTAGTAGCCGTCAAGGCTCCTGGCTTCGGCGACAGAAGAAAGGAAATGCTCCAGGATATCGCTATTCTCACCGGCGGCCAGGTAATCTCTGAAGAGGTCGGCCTGGAGCTGAAGGAAGCCACTATGGCTCAGCTGGGCCACGCCCGTCAGGTTAAGGTCGACAAGGAGAACACCATTATTGTCGGCGGTGACGGAGACAGCGACGCGATTAAGGGCAGAGTTGGACAAATCCGTTCTCAGATTGAGAACACCACCTCTGATTTTGACCGTGAGAAGCTTCAGGAAAGACTGGCTAAGCTGGCCGGCGGCGTAGCCGTCATCAAGGTCGGCGCCGCTACTGAAGTGGAAATGAAGGAAAAGAAGCTGAGAATTGAAGACGCTCTGGCCGCTACTAAGGCCGCTGTGGAAGAGGGCATCGTAGCCGGCGGCGGAACTGCTCTGCTGAACGCCATTCCCGCAGTCGAGAAGCTGGTCGAGGAGTCTCAGGGCGATGAGAAGACAGGCGCCGCTATCGTGCTGAAGTCTCTGGAAGAGCCGGTTCGCCAGATCGCCGCAAACGCCGGCGTGGAAGGCTCTGTTATCGTTGCCAATATAATGAACGCCAATAAGGTAGGCTATGGCTATAACGCCTTGACCGAGTCCTATGGCGACATGATCGAGCAAGGCATCGTAGACCCCACTAAGGTGACCCGTTCCGCTTTGCAGAACGCCGCTTCTGTGGCCGCGATGGTTCTGACCACTGAATCTCTGGTGGCCGACAAGAAAGAACCCGCTGCTCCCGCTATGCCTGCTGACCCAGGTATGGGCGGCATGTATTAATCTGATTTTTCCAGGAACCCGGAACAGAAATTTCTGTTCCGGGTTCTTTTTTGGTTATTCTAAGAATATAAGCGCATACAGTTAATATGGGCGGAATCAGGGAATGTACCCTGGCCGATGAAAAACCGCGCCTGCGTCCGCTGGGATTCGCCTGGGTTTGCCTGGGATAGCCCTGGGGAGTAGCTTTGAAAATTCGTTAAAAATTGAACAAAATCCTGCTTTTTGAGGATTTGTAATTTAAATTTAATTCTGGTATGATAAGATCAATGCAAAGCTTAGCAGAAACAAACATTGGGAAAGGAGGATTTTCATGGATGTGATGCAGTATATCTGGATTGCCGCCATCGTGCTGCTGGCAATTTTGGAAGGAGCGACGGCCCAGTTGGTGTGTATATGGTTCGTGATCGGCGGCATCGCGGCGTTGGTCACCAGTATTTTTACCGATGTGATTTGGATTCAGCTGACCGTGTTTGTGGCGGTTTCTATCTTGTCCCTTCTGATCACCAGGCCGCTGGTAAAAAAAGCGATGTCCTTTCAAAAGGAGGATACCAACGCGGGCAGAATCGTAGGACAAAAGGGCATTGTAACAGAGGCCGTTGAAAATGATCAGGGGAAAGGCCAGGTCAATGTCTCCGGCAGCATCTGGACTGCCCGTTCCATGGACCAGACTGTGATTCCCAAAGGGTGCTTCAGTGCTGGTGGATGCGATTGAGGGCGTAAAATTGATTGTTCATCCCATTGAAGAGAAAGAATAACGGAGCAACAAAGGAGGAAAAATTATGCCAATTGAGATTATTGTAATACTGGTTCTTTTAATTATCCTGCTGCTGATTATTATCTGCAATATCAAAATCGTGCCCCAAGCTCAGGCTTATGTTATGGAGCGCTTAGGCGCTTACCACTCCACCTGGGGAACCGGACTCCACGTAAAGATTCCTTTCGTGGACCGGATCAGCCGTAAGGTATCCCTGAAGGAGCAGGTAGTGGATTTTCCGCCCCAGCCGGTAATCACCAAGGATAACGTAACGATGCAGATTGACACTGTAGTGTATTTCCAGATTACAGACCCGAAAATGTATACCTACGGCGTGGAACGCCCGATCTCCGCGATTGAAAATCTGACCGCTACCACTTTGAGAAATATCATCGGCGATCTGGAGCTGGACCATACCCTGACTTCCCGCGATGTGATTAATACCAAAATTCGTGTGATTTTGGACGAAGCAACCGACGCCTGGGGGATCAAGGTTAACCGTGTGGAACTGAAAAATATCCTGCCGCCTCCAGAGATTCAGGATGCCATGGAAAAGCAAATGAAAGCGGAGCGTGAGCGCCGCGCCAAGATTCTGGATGCCGAGGGCGCCAAGAGAAGCGAGATCCTGGTGGCCGAGGGCCATAAGGAAGCGGCGATTCTGCGCGCCGACGCTATGAAGGAAACCAAAATCCGAGAGGCCCAGGGTGAGGCGGAGGCGATCCGCTCCGTACAGCAGGCCTATGCTGACAGCTTGAAGCTTCTGAATGAAGCTAAGCCTACCGACCGGGTAATCGCCCTGAAGAGCCTGGAGGCTTTCCAAAAAGGCTGCCGACGGCAAGGCAACCAAGATCATTATTCCCTCCGAGATTCAATCTATGGCGGGCTTAGCCGCCTCAGTGAAAGAGCTTTTCGTGGACGGAAATATTTCAGACCAGCAGTAGCACTATGATTTGGGAATAGAATCCAGAGACTGTCAGAAATCATGAGCGTAAGTTACAAGCTCGAATTTGATAGCGCCGCCGGAGCCTGTTGAATACAGGCTCCGGCTTTCTTTTAACGCTTAAGCGGAAAGAACCCCCGGTTATACCGGGGGTAGAAAAGCTTTAGTAAAAAAAAAAAAAAACCAGCTGATGTAAAATAGTAAATGGTTTGGCGACCGTATTACTAAAGAACATCAGGAGGTTTTTGGCATGGGAGAGATAAAAAGAATCAGCACATACAAAGTGGAGATGCGAGTACCACATCGTATTCGCACCGAAGTATCGTCGAAAAGAGATATATGGGAAGTTAAAAGCAGATATTGGGCAAATACTGCGAAAGCTATGCGAAGAGAAGAAAGTGGAAATATTAGAAGCACAAGCGTGTTCGGATCATATTCACATGCTGGTAAGTGTTCCGCCACACCTGAGTATAGCACAATTCATGGGATATCTCAAGGGAAAGAGCAGTCTTATGATATTTGACCGACATGCAAACTTAAAGTACAAATATGGGAGCAGACACTTTTGGGCCAGAGGATACTTTGTGGATACAGTGGGACGAAATGAACGCGCAATTAAAGAATACATAAAGAACCAACTGGAGGAGGATTACACGAAGGATCAGATGACCATGAAAGAGCACATCGACCCGTTTACGGGTAGCAAGAACAACTAGGCAAAAAAGAACAGTCGCCAAGGCCGCCTGAAATTGTAATGCGGTGTCAAACTTCCATGTCCCTTTAGGGACTAAGTCCGTATTTGGCCCTTCCAGGCCCTGTGCATACCACCAGTTCACTGGTGGTTTTGATTTATCATTCATCTGTTTTCCTTGAAAGAAAAAAGGAAAACTCGGCAAAATCTCCAGAAACCCAATAAAAATGCGGCAAAAATATTACTTGAAAAATTTCAGGAATTGCAATAGAATAAAATGTATAGAGTAGAATTTGGGGAGGACTGTGCGATGAGGTTCATGATGATGTTTTTGGTTGAGATTCATGGCGAAATCGCGAGAAGACCCGGATTAGAAGGCTAATGGGCAGGCTGCGGCTTTTTTGTGCTGCAGCCTGTATTTTTGTGAATGAAGCAAAGGAGAGAAAGAAAATGGCGGATTGTAAAAAAGTAGCGGTTATCATGGGGAGCGACAGCGATTTTCCCACTGTGTCCGGCGCGGTAAAGACCTTGAAGTCTTATGGAGTACCGGTGGAAGTGCATGTCATGTCTGCCCATAGAACGCCGGAGGAGGCCGCCCGGTTTTCCTCTCAGGCCAAAGCGGAAGGCTTTGGGGTTATTATTGCGGCGGCGGGGAAAGCGGCCCATCTTGCCGGAGTGCTGGCGGCCCATACTACTTTGCCTGTGATTGGAATTCCGATCAAATCTTCTACCTTAGATGGATTGGACGCCTTGCTGGCCACAGTTCAAATGCCGAAGGGCATCCCGGTGGCTACAGTGGCCATCGACGGCGCGGACAATGCGGCGCTGCTGGCGGTCCAAATTTTAGCCCTATCCTGCGAGGAGCTTTCTGAAAAGCTGGAAACGATGAAGGAACAGATGGCCCAGGGTGTGGCCGCGAAGGATCAGGCTATTCAGGAGAAGGTCAAAGAGCTGTAATTTTCAGGAGGGAAAGCTATGTTGGGAAAGCCTCATGAAGAATGCGGGCTGTTTGGTATTTACAATCAGGATGACCTGGATGTGGCGGAAAAGACCTATTTGGCCCTTTACGCCCTTCAGCATAGAGGGCAGGCAAGCGCCGGAATCGCTGTGAATCAGAATGGAAAGATCAGCTTTCACAAGGATGTCGGCATGGTTCCGGAGGTATTTCATGAAAGCGATCTGGAGGAGCTGGGCCAGGGACAAATGGCGGTAGGCCATGTCAGAGACGCCTCCAATGATAAGAGGGATCGGGTCAGTGCCCAGCCTCTGTCTATGCGGTATGTGAAAGGCCCGCTGGTGATTGCCCACAACGGCGCTCTCAGTAATTTTTCCAAGGTTCGTGAGGAACTGGAGGAAGGCGGCGCGATTTTTCAGACTACTACCGACGCGGAAATGATCGCCTATACCATTGCCCGTCAGCGCTTGAATACCGGTACCATCGAACAGGCTGTGGAGCTTGCCATGGACAAGCTGGAGGGCGCCTATTCCTTGATTATAATGACCCCCGGAAAGCTGGTGGGAGCCAGAGATCCCCAGGGCTTTCGGCCCTTGGCGCTGGGAAAGTGCGGCAACAGCTATATGCTGGCCTCGGAAAGCTGCGCCTTTGACAGCATCGGCGGGGAATTTATCCGGGATGTAGAGCCCGGAGAGATTATTGTCATCAATAAAGAAGGGCTAAAAAGCGTTAAGGCGAAATGCGGGAGGAAAAGCTCTCTCTGCATATTTGAATATGTTTATTTTTCCCGCCCCGATTCCATTGTGGATGGAGTCAGCGTGAATATCGCCCGCCAGGAAGCGGGAAAAATTCTGGCCAGAGAGCATCCGGTGGAAGCGGATATGGTCTGCGGCGTGCCGGATTCCTGGCTTGGATGCCGCCTTGGGCTTCTCCCAGGTTTCCGGGATCCCCTTTGGTTACGGCCTGCTAAAGAATAAATATACGGGCCGGGCCTTTGTCTACGGAAAAAGGGAGCTGGTGGAAAATTCCGTCCGGTGAAAATGACCGCGCTGAAGGAATCAGTGCGGGGCAAAAGGCTGGTTCTCATCGACGATTCCATCGTCAGCGGCGGCACCAGCGCCTATATCGTCAAGATCCTGCGGGAAGCCGGAGCCAGGGAAGTGCATATGCGGGTCTCTTCTCCGCCTTTCCTATATCCTTGCTATTTCGGTACGGATATCAGTTCCAAGAATAACTTGATTGCCCGGGAAATGGATTTGGAGCAGATCCGCCGCCATTTAGATGTGGATTCCTTAGGCTATCTCAGCATCGAGGGCGTGCGCTCTATCGCCGGAAACAGCCGCTTGGGAATTTGCGACGCCTGCTTCAGCGGTAACTATCCGATTCCGGTTTCCGAGGAGCACAGAGAAGATAAATTCAGCAAAAAGCTGGAAAAATAATATGACAGAATAACGGAGGGACTCTCATATGAAGAGCTTCAGCGACAGCTATAAGGCCGCGGGTGTAGACGTAACCGCGGGCTATCGAGCGGTGGATTTAATGAAAAAACATGTGGCCAGAACGAAAACTGACGGTGCGATTTCCAGTATCGGCGGCTTCGGCGGCCTGTTCCAGCCTAATCTTACCGGCATGGAGCAGCCTATTTTGGTTTCCGGCACCGACGGCGTGGGGACAAAGCTGAAAATTGCCTTTTTGCTGGATAAGCATGATACCATCGGTATCGACTGCGTGGCCATGTGCGTCAACGACGTAATCTGCGTCGGGGCTAAGCCGCTGTTTTTCCTGGACTATATCGCCGTGGGAAAAAACTATCCGGAAAAAGTAGCCGAGATCGTCTCCGGCATTGCGGAGGGCTGCGTCCAGTCCGGATGCGCCCTGATCGGCGGGGAGACTGCGGAAATGCCCGGCTTTTATCCGGTGGATGAATATGATCTGGCCGGCTTTAGCGTTGGACTTGTGGACCGGAAGAAAATGATCGACGGCACCCAAATGAAGGCGGGAGACGCGATTGTGGGGATTCGCAGCTCCGGCGTTCACTCCAACGGCTTTTCCCTGGTCCGCAAAATTTTTAATATTGACGAAAGCTCCGCCAGGCGGTATGTGCCGGAATTTGGGAAGACCTTAGGCGAGGAGCTTTTAACCCCACTAAGATCTATGTAAAGGCTGTAGAAAGCCTGCTTTCCGCCTGCCTGGTTAAGGCGATTTCCCATATTACCGGCGGCGGCTTTTATGAGAATATTCCCCGTATGATGACCGACGGGCTGACCGCGAAAATTGAAAAAGCGGCGGTGCCGGTGCTGCCGGTGTTTGAGGTCATGGCTAAAACCGGAAATATTCCGGAGCGGGACATGTTCAATACCTTTAATATGGGTGTTGGCATGTGCGTGGCTGTGGATAAAAATGACGTTCACAAGGCAGTGGCGGCGATCGAGGCCGCCGGAGAGAAAGCCGTGGTATTGGGCGAGATCGTTTCCGGAGATGAGGGTGTGATCCTATGCTGAATATCGCTGTTTTGGTCAGCGGCGGAGGCACGAACCTGCAGGCTATGCTGGATGCCAAGGCCAGGGGGGAAATCCCTAACGGCCGCTTTGCCTGCGTGGTCGCCAGCAATCCAAAGGCCTACGCCTTGGAGCGGGCAAAAAATGCCGGGGTGGAGACAGAGGTGCTGGTGCGGAAGGAGTTTTCCACCCAGGACGCTTATGACGACGCCTTGCTGGGTCTTCTGGAGAGGCACAATATAGATCTGGTGGTGCTGGCCGGCTTTATGACCATCTTAAGCGAACGGGTGGCCAAGGCCTACGCTTACCGAATGATCAACGTCCATCCGGCATTAATCCCTTCCTTCTGCGGACAAGGCTATTATGGTCTGCGGGTCCATGAAGCGGCGCTGGAATACGGCGTTAAGGTTACTGGGGCAACGGTTCATTTCGTCAACGAGGTGGCCGACGGAGGTGCGATCATTTTGCAGAAAGCCGTGGAGGTGCAAAACGGCGACACGCCTGAGATCCTGCAAAAGCGGGTGATGGAGCAGGCGGAATGGGAAATCCTGCCCAAGGCGGTGTCTTTGTTCTGCGATGGAAAAATTAAAATTCAGGCTGGTAAGGCCGTTGTCATAGAGTAGGTTCTGCGAAAAAACGCGGCAAGGGCCGTTTAGAATATTACAAGACGAATCGGCAAATCAAAGCAAATTGCCCCTTCATCCGTTTGATTTAGCGTTATCTGCTCCTATGAATTTTTATCAGCAGGCTTGCGGCACGAATCCTGGAAGCGGCCAGCTGTGGAGAGCGGATGGTGAGAAAGCTTTCAGAACGGCCGCTTGCCTGATAAAGGCCAGCATAACAGCAGGGCCTAAGCGGCTCTTGATTTTGCCGGTGTGATTGAGAAGAGGGGAGAATGTGACTATGAATCCAGTAAAACTCAGCGGGGAGCTTAGCTCCAATACCTATCCAGGCAGAGGCATCGTGCTTGGAAAAAGCCAGGACGGCAGGCACGCCGCCATCGCTTATTTTATTATGGGCAGAAGTGAAAACAGCCGAAACCGGATTTTTTCGGAAAACGACAGAGGCGGTATCAAAACCGAGGCCTTTGACCCGGCTAAGCTGGTAGATCCGTCATTGATTATTTATAATCCGGTGCTGGTTCTGGGAGACGCAACCATTGTCACCAACGGCGACCAGACCGACACGGTTTACGATTTCATGAAAGAGGGAAAGACCTTTGAGGAGGCTCTGCGCACCCGCACCTTTGAGCCGGACGCCCCCAATTATACGCCAAGGATCAGCGGCGTGGTGCGGTTAAAGGATGGCTTTTCCTATCAGCTTTCCATTTTGAAAAGCGCCAACGGCAATCCGGATTCCGTGCAGCGCTTCTTCTTTGACTATGCGCAGCCGGAAAGCGGCGTCGGCCGCTTCATCCATACCTATCGCTGCGATGGAAGCCCGATCCCATCCTTTGAGGGAGAACCGACTCCGGTGACCATCGAAGGAGATTTGGAGGCGTTCACCAGCAGTGTATGGGAAAGCCTTAACGAGGACAATAAGGTTTCCCTGTTCACTCGGTTTATTGACTTGGAAACGGGAAGCTGCGAGACTAGAATCGTGAATAAAAACCAATAAGGAGGAAAGCTTTTATGGCAAACGAATTAATGCTGAAATACGGCTGCAATCCCAACCAGAAGCCGTCTAAAATTTTTATGAAGGATGGGGGGGAGCTGCCCATCACCGTATTAAACGGCAAGCCTGGATATATCAACTTTTTGGATGCTTTCAACTCATGGCAGCTGGTAAAGGAGCTGAAGCAGGCCACTGGACTGCCGGCGGCGGCTTCCTTTAAGCATGTCAGCCCAGCCGGCGCCGCCGTGGGAACTCCTCTGACGGATACCTTGAAGCAAATCTATTTTGTGGACGATCTGGGAGAGCTTTCTCCTTTGGCCTGCGCTTACGCCAAGGCCAGAGGCGCGGACCGCATGTCCTCCTACGGCGATTTTATCGCCTTGTCCGAGGTGTGCGACGTGCCCACCGCTAAAATTATCCAGCGGGAGGTTTCCGACGGTATTATTGCCCCGGGCTATACCGGCGAGGCCCTGGAAATTTTAAAATCCAAACGGAAGGGCAGCTATAATATTGTTCAAATCGATGAGAACTACCAGCCGGCTCCTGTGGAGCATAAGGACGTTTATGGCGTTACCTTTGAGCAAGGCAGAAATGAGCTGAAGATCGGCCAAGAACTGCTTTCTAATGTGGTGACCCAAAATAAGGATTTGCCGGAAAACGCCAAAATCGATCTGCTGATTTCCTTGATTACCCTGAAATATACCCAGTCCAATTCCGTATGCTATGTGAAGGACGGCCAGGCCATCGGCGTAGGCGCGGGCCAGCAGAGCCGGATTCACTGCACCCGCTTGGCGGGCAACAAAGCGGATATTTGGTATCTGCGGCAGCATCCCAAGGTGCTGTCTTTACCCTTCAAGCAGGACATCCGCCGTCCCGACCGGGATAATACCATCGACGTTTATATTTCCGACGATTACATGGATGTGCTGGCTGACGGTATCTGGGAGCAGTTTTTCACCGTGAAGCCGGAGCCGCTTTCCAGAGAGGAAAAGAAAGAATGGCTGAAAACCCTGAGCGGAGTCGCTTTGGGCTCCGACGCTTTCTTCCCCTTTGGCGACAACATCGAACGGGCTCACCGGTCCGGCGTTCAGTATATCGCTCAGCCCGGCGGTTCTATCCGTGACGATAATGTGATTGATACCTGTGACAAATACAATATCGCGATGGCCTTTACCGGTATTCGTTTGTTCCATCATTAATGGGAGGAAGCCTTATGCGTATTTTAATGGTCGGCTCCGGCGGAAGGGAGCACGCTTTGATCCGCAAGCTGAAGGAAAGCCCACGGTGTGAGGAAATCTACTGCGCGCCGGGCAACGGCGGTATTTCGAAGGACGCCGTTTGTGTCGATATTTCTGCAGAGGATATTGACGGTATTGCGGCGTTTGCTAAAGAAAAAAATATTGATTTGGTGTTTGTGGCGCCTGACGATCCGTTGGCAGCCGGCATGGTGGATGCCTTGGAACAGGCGGGAATCCGGGCATTTGGACCGAGGAAAAACGCCGCTGTCATTGAGAGCAGCAAGGTGTTTTCTAAAAATCTGATGAAAAAATATGGGATACCTACCGCGGGATACGAGGTATTCAGCGAGCCTAAAAAGGCGATAGACTACATTACGGCGCAAAATAAGTTTCCTGTAGTGGTCAAGGCCGACGGCCTCGCCTTGGGTAAGGGAGTGATGATCTGCCAGGATCTGGAAGAGGCGAAAGAGGCGGTCCACTCTATTATGGAAGACAAAATTTTTGGAGCTTCCGGCAACCAGGTCGTAGTAGAGGAATTTATTACCGGGCCGGAAGTGTCTGTGCTGTCTTTTACCGACGGAAAAACGGTAGTGCCTATGGTTTCCTCTAAGGATCATAAGCGCGCCTATGACGGGGATCGTGGGCTTAATACCGGAGGTATGGGTACTATCAGCCCTAATCCCCATTACAGCGGGGAGATGGCTCGGCGGTGCATGAAGGAAATTTTTCAGCCAACCATCGACGCTATGAGAGAAGAGGGAAGACCCTTCCAAGGCTGTCTATATTTCGGCCTGATGCTGACCCAGGACGGTCCGAAGGTCATCGAGTATAATTCCAGGTTTGGTGATCCGGAAACCCAGGTGGTTCTTCCCCGGTTGAAAACCGACCTTGTGGAGATCCTAGAGGCTTGCATTGACGGCACGCTGAAGGAACTTGATATTCAGTGGTCCGATGAGGCGGCTGCCTGTGTGGTTATGGCCAGCGGCGGTTATCCAAAATCCTATCCCAAGGGTATTGAAATCAAGGGCTTGGACGAAAACGGCCAAATCAGCGGCGCTACGGTTTATCACGCCGGCACCGTTTACCGGGACGGCAGATTTTTCACCAACGGCGGCCGTGTCCTTGGAGTGACCGCCTGCGGCGCTGGTCTTGACGAAGCTCTGGAGAAAGCCTATGACGCTGTAGAGAGAATCTTTTTCGACGGCGCCCATTACCGGAAAGACATCGGAAAAATTGGGATTCAATAAGTCGAAGCTCGTTCTTTGTTTGGTCCGGTTTAAATGCTTTAGGAGACTGCAAAGCGCAAGAACAGGTCCAATTGAGAATAGATTTCAGAAGGAAAAAACAAAGGAAAAAGAGCCGGTGGATTTCCCACCGGCTCTTATATTGCGTCTTTTAAATATTTTTAGCTTTCAGAAGTTCAAAATTCTTTATTTCCTATTTGGCTGTTGAATTCTGGTTGGCTTGAGCCTGTTTTGAATCGTCTTACTCGGCCAGAGCTCTGGTCAGCCAGGCGTCGGCGATGTCCAAAGCCAAATAAAGGCCCGGCTTTTCGCTGGATTTTACGATCTGCTTTCTGGTGCGAATGTTAGGATCGGTATACATTAGCTGCACTGTAACCTTGGTTCCCACATCTAAATCCACCGATTTTTTGGTGTCCTTGACATCCATTTTAATCACGTATTTGTCCGCCATGCTCCCGTAATAAAGGGTTTTTCCGCAGCGGACCAAGGGCTTCCCTTTATAGGTAAGATATTCTGATTTTCCCATTCGTCTAAAACCTCCTGTAAATTTGTCTATTGAAATTTTACGTTTTCAATCTCCTATAAGATAATAATTATAGCACAAAAAAGTAAATTGGTAAAGCACAAAAATAAGGGCTGTAAATAACAGCCCTTATTTTGCTGATATTGGGTAGGTTTTATCCGTCTAAATAAGATTTTAAGAGCACCTGCAGAAGCTCGTCACGGTCAATCCTGCGGATAAGACTGCGAGCGTTGTTGTGTGTCGTAATATAAGTCGGATCCTCAGATAGAATATAACCCACCATTTGATTGATAGGGTTGTAGCCTTTCTCCCGCAGAGCGTCGTAAACGATAGTCAGCACCCGTTTGATATCGCCCTCCCGGTCTGTTCCAAGGGAAAAAGTCATGGTCTTATCATGCATGGAATCACCTCCGATACTGTCATGATACAATAGGAAGCCGAGAATTTCAAGTATAAATTATGAACAAAGTTTCTGCAATGTTTCCGTTAAAAAATTTACCGAATACTTTTACAATGCGTTCTTTAAGCGGATGGAGGGCGGTATTGAAAAATATTCGTCAGCCCGCAAGTCCTTATTAGGGAATAGGAGACACATGCTGCGGGATGGCTTCTCTTTCGGATCACGTCCGCAGCTTTACATCCATTTTTTCCAGCGCCTTCATAATCCGCTTCATGGCGGCGTTGACCTGTTCCTCGCCCAGGGTGCTGTCGGCGGAGCGCAGGGTAATGTTGAAGGCCACGCTCTTTTGTCCCGCGGCAATCTGCTTGCCCTGGTATACGTCGAACAGCTTAATGGATTCGAGAATCTGGCCGCAGGCGGACTGAATCGTTTTTTCCAGAGTCAGTACCGGGATGCTTTCCTCGCACAGAAGCGCCAAATCCCTGGTAACCGCCGGGAATTTGGGCAGGGGATGGTACTGCTTTTTCCGGAGAGGCGTGGGTGAACAGCAGATCTACATCCAAAGTCACCGCGTAGACTTTTTCGTCAATTCCGTAATTCTCCGCTACCTTGGGATGGATCTGGCCGAAGTAACCCAGCACGTCGTCACCGGCGGAAAGCTTGGCGCACTGCCCAGGATGGAAGGCAAACTGGTCACGTACAGCCTCGATCCCAGTTATACAGAGAAATTTGGTCGAACAGCGCCTCGACAATGCCCTTTACGGTGAAGAAATCCAAACCGTCGCCGCCATAAAAGCCGCAGATCAGCTTGTTCTTTTCTACAGGCAGTTCATTTTCCGCAGTGGGAATGTATTCTCTCGCAATTTCAAACAGATGAGCGGAAGCGTTGCGGTTGTTGTAGTTCCGCTGTAAAATCTCCAGCATAGAGGGAAGAGCCGTGGTCCGCATAATGCTGGTGTCCTCACCCAGGGGATTGCTGATGACCACGCTTTTCCGCAGGGGGAGAATCAGCGGGCACCAAAATCTTGTCGTAAGCCTTAGGGGAAACGAAGGAATAGGTCATGATCTCGCTTAAGCCGGCGGCCAGCATGGTGCGGCTGATGGTTTGGTCGAATTTCTGGCGGGCGGAATATTTTCCCTGGGCTCCGCCCCGGATCGAAGTGGAGGGAATCTTATTATACCCATAAAACCGTGCGATTTCCTCGGCAATGTCCGCTTTATGAACCAGATCGGGCCGATAGGTGGGAATGATCACAAGATCACCGTCGAACTGGCAGCCCAGCTTGGACAGAATCGCTCTCATTTCTTCTTCCGAAAGGCTCAAATCCAGGAACCGGTTGATCCAGTCCGCTTCCAGAGGGATTTTGCGAGGCTGGGCCTTGGAGTGATCGTCCATGATAATGCCATCCATCACGTCGCCGGCGTCCAGCAGGCTCTACCAGCTCGCAGGCGCGGTTTAAAGCGGGGATACAGTTGTTGGGATCCAGGCCCTTTTCATAACGAGAGGAAGCGTCGGTTCTCATTCCCTGGTCTCTGGCAGTGATCCGGACGGAGCTGCCCAGGAAATTCGCGGATTCAAACACGATGGTGGTGGTGTCGTCCACAATGCCGCTGTATTCGCCGCCCATTACGCCGGCGATTGCTACCGGTTTGCCGGCGTCAGCGATCACCAGCTGATTATCGGTGAGCACATGGTTGGTGCCATCCAGTGGTGATTTTTTCGCCGTTTTTTGCCCGACGTACCCGGATTTTTCCCTCGTCGATGGATCTCAGGTCAAAGGCGTGCATGGGCTGGCCGTATTCCAGCATGACGTAGTTGGTAATGTCCACGATGTTGTTGATGGGACGAACCCCCATAACCCGCAGCCGCTCCCGGAGCCAGCGGGGAGAAGGCTTGACTCTTACGTTTTTCACGATCCTGGCGGAGTAAATGGGGCACAGGTCTGGTGCCTCGATTTTCACATCCAAAAGGCCGGCGCAGTCGCCGTGTCCGGCTTTCACTACCGGGGTATGAAGCTTTAGTTCCTTATCAAAGGTGGCGGCGGCCTCTCTGGCCAAGCCGATGACGGAGAAGCAGTCCGGACGGTTGGAGGTAATTTCAAACTCCACGCCGGTGTCGTTCAGGCCGATGACGGAACGGATATCCTGTCCCAGCTCGCACTCCTCCTGGAGAACGAAAATGCCGTCCTCGATAGCGTAGGGGAAGTCGTGAGCGGTCAGTCCCAGCTCGCCCAGGGAGCACATCATGCCGCAGCTTTCCACGCCTCGAAGCTTGCCTTTTTTGATTTTGGTGCCGTTTACCAGGGTGGAGCCGTCTAACGCCACCGGAACCTTATCGCCGGCCGTCAGATTGCTGGCGCCGGTGACGATTTGAATGGGCGCCTCGCCGCCGGCGTCTACCTGGCAGACTACCAGTTTATCGGCGTCGGGATGCTTTTCAATGGAAAGCACTTGGCCTACCACTACTTTATCTAATTTTTCGCCTTCGATTTCCCAGCCCTCGACCTTGGAGCCGCTCATGGTCATCGCCTCTGCGAACTCTCTGGGGGACATAGGGTCTAAGGTGACGAATTCGCTGAGCCATTTCATGGATAAGTTCATTTTCTTTGTCCTCCTTCCTTAAAACTGCTTTAGGAATCTCACGTCGTTCTCATAGAACAGACGGATGTCGTCGATATTATAGCGGCGCATGACCACGCGCTCCAAGCCCATGCCCAGCGCGAAGCCGCTGTAAACCTCGGGATCGATGCCGCAGTTGGAAAGCACCTTGGGATGGACCATGCCGCAGCCTAAAATCTCGATCCAGCCCTCGCCCTTGCAGAGACGGCAGCCCTCGCCTTTACAGTTAAAGCACTGAACGTCTACCTCGGCGGAAGGCTCGGTAAAGGGAAAGTGATGGGGACGGAACCGAACCACGGAGTCCTCGCCGTAAAGGCGCTTGATGAAGGTCTCCAGAGTCCCTTTCAGATCGGCGAAGGTGATGCCCTTATCCACCACTAAGCCCCTCGATTTGGTGGAACAAGGGGGAGTGGGTGGCATCCAGCGCGTCAGAGCGGTAAACCCGGCCGGGAGAAATGATCCGGATCGGAGGCTTTTTTCTGCTCCATCACACGCACCTGCACCGGAGAGGTCTGGGTTCTGAGCAGGATGTTATCATTGATATAAAAGGTATCCTGGGTATCCCGGGCCGGATGGTCCTTGGGGATGTTCAGGGCCTCAAAGTTGTAGTAGTCGGTTTCCACCTCGGGACCGTCGGCGATTTCAAAGCCCATGCCGATGAAAATCTCCTTGATCTCATCAAGGACAATGGACAGGGGATGCTTGGCGCCAAACTGGGGGCGCTTTCCCGGCAGGGTCACATCCAGCTTCTCGCTTTCCAGCCGGGCAGCCATTTGGCTTGCCTTGATTTCCGTCAGACGGGTCTCGATATCCGTTTCGATCCAGGAACGGACCTCGTTGGCCAGCTGGCCGATCACCGGGCGCTCCTCCGGAGAGAGCTTTCCCATCTGCTTTAAAATACCGGTGAGCTCTCCCTTTTTCCCTAGAAACCTTACACGAAGCTCGTCGATTTCCTGAGGAAGCTTGGCGTTGGCTAACGCGGCCGCCGCGCGGCTTTTGATTTCTTCCAACTGCTGTTTCATTGTTTTCACCTCATCAATATTGTCTTGGACACGGTTAGGGACGTTTTATCAGCAGGCAATAAAAAAACGCCTGCGCCCCAACAGAAAGGGACGAAGACGTATCTCCGCGGTACCACCCTAATTTTTGCAGCAGAGCAAACACTCTTTCGGCGGATAACGGTGCCGGCCGTCATGGCCTACATAAGAGGTTCAGCCATGCCGCTCCAAAGGGAACTTCATCCTTTTACAGTAATAGCCGGACTTTCAGCATGAAAAACATACCCGGCCTCTCTGAAAAACCGCTCTAAAGGACTACTTCCTTTTTTCACTGCGTTCTCTTAGCTTACAAATAAATATACCACTATTTTGTGGATTTTGCAAGAGATTTTTTTCTTAAGCGATATTCACAGTAATTTCATTGTATTCCGAATTTTCTTATGATATACTGGATAGCAGAAAATATTTTGGGAGGAACATCCATGGACGTTTTTGTTGAACAGATTGTAAAAAAAGCGCAATACCACGAAGGATATCGCGGTAATTGTGGGCATTATTCTTGCGGCTTTGATTTTATGCTTCGTATTCATTATTCTTCCGGCGCTCGTGCCGATTTTTGGGAACCCTTTCCTTGTTTTTGGTGGCCGGTACAATTTTCGGCGCGTATTGGCTGATTTCCAGCATGAATCTTGAATTTGAATACGCAGCGACCAATGGGGATCTGACGGTTGATAAAATTATCCACCGCAGAAAAAGAAAGCGCGTTATTAACCTGGATTCCAAGGACATAGAGACAATGGGAAAATATAAGGCGGCGGATCACGCTCAGAAGCGTTACGACAAACGGATCAATGCCGCGCGGGATGAAAACGCCGAGGATTGCTGGTATCTTACCATGCGCCACAACCAGTTTGGAAATATCCTTTTGACCTTTTCACCAGATGAGCGTACTCTCAGCGCCCTAAAGCCCTTTATCAAGCGTCAGCTGGCGGTGGAGGTGTTTGGCAGAGATGCCTTCCGTCGGACTTGACCTGGTCGAGATTGGCCGCGTTCAGAAAGCGATGAAGCGCAGCCGGTTCTGCCGGAAGATCTTAGGCGGTGAGGAATACCGGCAGCTGGAAAAGCGGGGCTTCCCGCCTCAAAGCGTGGCGGCGAGCTTCAGTGCCAAAGAGGCTTTTTCCAAAGCCATCGGCACCGGCGTCAGAGGTTTTTCCCTTGCCGATGTGGAATTGCTGCGCCAAGAAAATGGAAAGCCCTATTTACGCTTACAAGAGAGGGCAAAGACGACAGCGGAGAAAGCCGGGTTTACGGTTTTCTCCGTTAGTGTTACCCATACGAGGGAATACGCCGCCGTGGTAGTGCTGGCGTATGAAGGATAAAAATAGAAAGAAGAGACTGCTATGTTGATTTTAAATTGTGAGCAGACGAGAAAGCTCGAGCAGTCCGCCGTGGATAACGGCTGCACCTATTTGGGTTTGATGGAGAGAGCGGGCCGGGAGGCGGCGGCTTTCATTCAGCAGGCCCTTTCTCAATTTCGGAGAAAAACCGTGATCCTCTGCGGCAGCGGCAACAATGGAGGAGACGGCTTTGTGGTGGCCCGCTGTTTGGCGGGCTGGAGCGGCGACGTCCTGGTGGTTATGCTAAGCGGACAGCCTAGAACCGGCGACGCACTGACGATGTATCAGAAGGCCCGTGAAACCGCTGGCGTGCGGTTTTCCGGGTATCCGGATGACAGGCTGGAAAAGGAAATTCAGGAAGCTGACTTGATTGTGGATGGAATTTACGGGATCGGGTTCCATGGGGCCGTAAAGGAAGAGTATCTGCCGGTGATTCGGTGGACCAATCGATCCGCGGCCAAGGTGGTCAGCCTGGATTTGCCCAGCGGGGTTGCCTGCGATTTCGGTAAGATAGAGGGAGAAGCCGTTCAGGCGGATTATACGGTTACTTTTTCTGCCTTAAAGCTTTCCCAGGTGCAGTATCCCGCTATGGAATACTGCGGCGAAATTCATGTGGCGAATGTCGGGATTCCTGAAAAAGTGTATAGGGAAAGCGGCTTTGAAGCGGAAACCACCGGCCTGTGGGCCCTGAAAAGAATCCTGGCGCCTAGAAAGCTTAATACCAATAAAGGGAGCTTTGGGTATCTGTTGTCCCTTTGCGGAAGCCGGGGGATGGCGGGCGCCGCGGTGATGAGCGCCCAGGCTGCATCCCGTTGCGGAGTGGGCTTGATTGATTTAGCTCTGCCGGAAAGCGTTTATCCTGCCGCAGCGAGCGCCATTAGGGAATCGGTGTTTACCCTTTTGCCGGAACAGGAAAATGAAATATCCATTTCGGAGGCGGAAGCCTTGTTGTCCGGCAAGCTGGCGCATAGGACCACCGCCTGCCTGGTTGGATGCGGCTTGGGAACCAGCCGGGAGGCTCAAAAGCTGGTAGAATATCTGTTGGCCCGCAGCAAGGCGCCTATGGTCATCGACGCCGATGGGCTCAACGCTATCGCGGCCGAGCCGGAAATGCTGTCAAAGGCCCAGGCGCCTTTGGTGCTGACCCCTCACCCGGGAGAAATGGCCCGCTTGCTGAAAACTACCGTTCAGGACGTACAGCGCCACAGGCTGGAGTACGCCAAAGAATTTGCTGTGAAGCAGCGTCTGGTTTTAGTGTTGAAAGGAAATAAGACCGTAGTAGCCTGCCCGGATGGCAGAGTCTATATCAATACCACCGGAAACCCAGGTATGGCCAAGGCGGGAAGCGGCGATGTGCTGGCGGGAATCATTGGGGCTTTTTTGGCCCAGGGGATGGCGCCTGAACAGGCGGCGGCAGGAGGTGTTTACCTTCACGGGCTGGCAGGCGACCGCTGCGCTGAGCGCTTGTCTCAGATTGGCATGACGGCGCCGGATTTAATTGAGGAGCTTCCGGCGTTGTTTTTAGAGCTGACGGCAACGAAATAGAAACGAAAAAGAGTGCAGCTCGTTTAGCGCTTATGTTCCATAACTTAACTCAAATCATCCTGTGCCGGAAAGCCTTGAACGAACGAAGCGGACAGTGCGTTCGATGGAAAAAGCGAAAATTGGCGATGGAAAGGAAGGCTGTTTGGGCCGCTCCCAATATTCTTCCAAAGCTTTCCGTGCGGTTCGGCGCTCCAAGATGACGAGCGGTTGAGAAAAATCAGAGCGATTAGGCGGGCTGCTGGAAAACAATTTTTATTATTTTGAAAAAAGTGTTGACACTTCCCTTAGGTAAGTTGGTATACTTCCAGTAACAGAGGAGGTGCTGTGATGAAAATGAAGCAGGTTTGTCAGCTTACCGGGCTGACAGAGCGTACCATACGTTTTTATGTGGAAAAGGAGCTTTGCGCTCCCGAGACCCGCTGGATGGACCAGCGCAAATACTATGATTTTTCAAAGGAAAATGTGGAAGAGCTTCGCCAGGCGGCGGAGCTGAGAAAGGCCTATTTTTCTATCCAGGCGATCCAGACAATGCGCAGCAGCCCGGAGCGGATTCCAGAGATTCTCAAAACCTACCGCCAGGGTCTGGCGGCGGACGAGGCTCATAAAAGGAAGCTGTTAGACGTTATGGAACAGATGGATGTGGAGCAAATTGGAAGCGTGGCAGCTTTAGCGAATAAGCTTGAACGGGTATCAGCGGCTCTGTCTTTGCCGCAAGCTGATTTGGCCCCCGAATTTGGCAGGCTGGACGGACTTTCACGGGAAGAAAAGGAAGAGGCGTACCAGGAGTACCAGCGGCGCCGGAAGCGGGATGAAAAAATCGGAAAATTTGTGGTCTTTGGAATCGCGGGCCTAAACGCAGCGGGCAGTCTGGCTTCCTGGATTGTGCGGGCGGATTTTACTTATCTTTTTACATTTTTAGTTCAGGCCGGATTCTCCATCGCCGTTTTGTTAGAGCAAATCCGTACTCTGGATAAGCGGCGCTTGAAGGAAAAAATGGGAACCTTGAATCCTTATTCCATGCATCAGGTGGACGAGGCCTTATCCATTAGCTTTGGCCTGGACGATGAAAATATTCGAGAGGCTACATAAGCCTCTCTCAACACGAATTGACAGAAAACTCTTTTTCCCCCTGTGCTACTATAAATAGCACAGGGGGAAATTGTTTATGACCACGATTTACATAGATATTTTGGTCTGCCTGAACGTTATCGTGAATTATTTTCTCTTTGCTTGCGTCCGGAAAGTTCTTGTCCAGGCCGTATAAACGGTGGAGAATACTGTTGGGCGCCTTTTTAGGCGGCCTTTATTCGTTATATATTCTTTTACCCCAGCTGGCCCAGTGGTTTACCATTTTAGTTGAGCTGGCTATGGCGGCGACCATTACGCTGACAGCCTTTGGCCGAAAGGGCATTTTAAAAACCTGCTCCTGTTTTTTTGCTATGAGCTTTTTATTCGCCGGTTCTATGTTCTTGCTTTGGAAAACTGCGGCTCCGAAAAATTTGATCATCAACAACGGCGTGGTATATTTTCAAATTTCTCCGCTGCTCTTAATCGGAACGACGGTTGCTTCCTATGTGCTGGTCCGGCTCTTTCAGCGGATTACCGGAAGAGCGGTGCCCGAGGAGCTGTTTTGTATGGTTCAGGTGGTTCATAGGGGTAAGCGGGCGGTCTTCCGCGCCAAAGTGGATACCGGCAACCAGCTTCGGGAGCCCTTTTCTCACTTGCCGGTGATTGTGGTAAAGGAGACCGCGGTTTCTCATTTGGCGCCGGAATCCGGTGAAGAGCTTAATTTTAGAATGATCCCTTTCCATAGCTTAGATCAGGGAGGGGGTGCTGCCAGGCTTTCTGCCGGATCGGATTATGATAGAGCATGGGAAGGATCACTTTGAATGTCGGGGATATTTAGGCATTTGTAAGCCGAGACAGCTTCCTCCCGACTTTGACGGCCTAATGAACTCAGAACTATTACTATCGACGGGAATGAAGGGGAAAGAGCATGAAAAAGTTAAAAGCCGTGTATCAAAAAATGAAGGAGATTTTTTTTCGTAGGCTGCTGAAGCTGGAATGGCCGGAGCTTTATTACATCAACGGCCCGGAAACCCTGCCGCCGCCCTTGAGCAGGGAAGAGGAGGACGAAGTGATGGAACGGGTTCGCCGGGGCGAGAAAAACGCCCGGGAGCCGTTGATCACCCACAATCTGCGCTTAGTGGTGTATATTGCCAAGAAGTTTGACAGCAATGGGGCCAGTGTGGAGGATCTGATATCCATAGGAACCATCGGCTTGATCAAGGCGGTTAACACCTTTGTCCGGAGAGGAATATTAAGCTGGCCACCTATGCCAGCCGTTGTATCGAAAACGAAATTCTGATGTTTTTGCGGAAAAGCAGCCAGCTCAAAAATGAGATTTCCATTGACGAGCCTTTAAATGTGGACTGGGATGGCAACGAGCTTCTTCTTTCCGACATTTTAGGCAGTGATAACGACATTGTCAACCGGGATATTGAGAAAGAGGTGGAGTGCAGCCTGGTGCTTCAGGCGGTTTCCAGGCTGGCGCCAAGAGAGCGGCAGATCATGGAGCTGCGGTTTGGATTATGCGGGCAAAAGGAGCACACACAAAAACAGGTGGCCGACGTGCTGGGAATCTCTCAATCCTATATTTCCCGCCTGGAAAAACGAATAATCGAACGGCTGAAAAAGGATCTGGAGCGGGTGGGATAACTCGACCTCATGACGCCCCGGAAAAAACAGCTGTAAAAAAGAAAGTAGGACAGAGGCATGACGGCTGCCCATCCCGGCCCTGCCGGGACCTTAAGCAAGACTAAAAAGACTCGCTGTCAGCAAGCCGTGCGAGAGACGCTGAAATAGCTGCCGTTTACATTATTTCTCCCAAAGCCTATGCGAGGACAGCCTTTATTCTATTTCCCGTTCATTGCGATTGGAGGATTGCCGTTTGTTTTTGCTTCCCTCTGCGCTTAAGGCTTAAGCTGTTTTACTCTTTCTCCGCAAGGGCGGTTCCCATTTCGCTAAAAAGCCAAACAAAAAGCTCCCCTCCGGAGCGGTTTCCCAGAAATCAGGGAACGCCTGGCGGGGAGCTTTTTGTTTTGTAAATGATTTTATAAAGGCCCGGCTGAATATATCTTTTATCTGTAATTTCGGAATGGATCCGCAAGGACTTGCCGCCTCTCGGGCTTAGCAGAATAGTCTTTGCAAGCTGTGCGGCAATTTAAGACAGCAAAAAGCATAGATCAATTGCTTCTCTGAATTGCTCTTTTAGAAAACAGACGATTCAACCCATTTTTGATTTTCTGCAGCCGATCAATACCGGTTGTCAAAAATCCTGGTGGATTTCTTTTTCACTGCGGGGCAGCTCGCCAATTGCCACGGCATGAGGAACAATGGTAATGCCGACCTTTGCCTTAAAGTGGTTTTGCAGATTCAGCTCGATAGCTTTCGCGTCGGCCATGCTGTCCGTCTCAAAGAACAAGGTCATGATATCTCTGCCGTTTAGGTGATCGATCATGACTTGGTATTCGCTGCTGGCGCCCTCCACATCCTTTAGTACCTCGTCGATCTGGCCGGGGAAGATGTTGACGCCCTTCACCTTAATCATATCGTCGGTTCGCCCGATGAGGGTATCGATCCGGGGATAGGACCGGCCGCAGGGACAGTCACCCTTGAGAAGACGGGTCAAATCGTGGGTGCGGTACCGAATAAGGGGGGCTCCCTGCTTTCTCAGAGTGGTGACGACCAGTTCGCCGCTTTCTCCATCAGGTACGTTCTTTCCGGTATGGGGATCAATGACCTCGAAGTACAGGTAATCGTCCCAATAGTGCATGCCGCATTCGTAATCACAGCTCATAGCGATACCAGGACCGTAAATTTCCGTCAGGCCGTAAATATCGTAAAGCTGGACGCCAAGCTCGTTGGCAATGCGGCGGCGCATTTTCTCGCCCCAGCGCTCAGAGCCGATCACGCCCTTTCTCAGATAGATCTGATCCTTAACGCCGCGCTTGGTGATTTCCTCCGCCAGCAGCAAGGCGTAGCTGGAGGTGGCGCACAGCACGGTGCTCTTCATGTCGATCATCATGCGGATCTGCTTGTCCGTGTTGCCGGGTCCCATGGGTACTACCATGGAGCCCAGCAGCTCGGCGCCGGCCTGAAAGCCGATGCCGGCGGTCCACAGGCCGTAGCCCGGAGTCACATGGATTCGGTCCAAATTAGTAATGCCGGCGGTTTCATAGCACCGCTTGAACATTTCCGCCCAGTCTGACACATCCTGCCTGGTATAAGGGATAATAACCGGCGTGCCGGTGGTCCCGGATGAGGAATGAATCCTGACGATCTCCTCCTCGGGAACCGCTTGTAGCCCCAGAGGATAAGCTTCCCTTAAATCGCTTTTGTTGGAGAAGGGCAGCTTTTCGAAGTCCTCCTGGCTTTTGATCTGGTTTAGGTCGATCCCCTCAAACTTTTTCGCGTAAAAGGGGCTGCGCTCTTTGATGCCGGAGAGCACCTTTAAAATGCCCTGAAACTGGCTTTCATTCATCATGGTTATTTTACCTCCTGGGCGCCGAGCTCCAGCGCTTTTAAATTCATCGTTACGAATTTTTGGGGCAGCCGGCTCTCAATGGCCTTTTGAAAGCTTTTCCTTGGGATTCCCAAAGCCCCTGCGGCGCAGGCGGCTCCCAATAGGGCGATATTCAGAACCTTTGCGGAGCCGCAGGCGGCGCAGATTTTTTCTCCGTCCACCACCACAAGCTTTTCCTGGTTCCGGGTTAAGTAATCGATCATTTCCGTACCGTCGTAGGAGGAGCCGGACAGAGACGCGGTCACCGGCTTGATGGCTTTTTTGTAGTGACCACCACGCCCTCCTCCTTTAAGTAGGGCAGACACCTCACCGCCTCTGCGGGTTCGAAGCCGATGATGATATCCGCCTTACCCTTGGGAATCAAGGGGATGGGCTTCCCCGATGCGGACATGGCTCACCACACAGCCGCCCCGCTGGGCCATGCCGATGGTTTCCGCCGTCCGGGCGGGAAATCCTAAATCAATGGCGGCCTGAGCGATCAGCTTAGAGGCTAATACCGTTCCCTGTCCGCCGACGCCGGCCAGCAAAATAGACTTATTCATTACAGCTTCCTCCCTCGATAGCGCCGAAGGGGCAGACCTGGGCGCAGATAGTGCAGCCGTAGCACATAGAAGGCTCGATGACCGCCTTATGACCGCTGTAGGAGATGGCGGGACAGCCTAATTCCTTGATACACCGCTTGCAGCCGGTGCATTTATGTGAATTTACAGTCAAAAGGGGCAAGGGCTTGGATACGGTAATGCAAGGAGCACGGAAGATGACGGCGGCGACGCCCTTGTGTTCCGCCGCGCGTTTCACGGCTTCCTGGGCCTTAGCGAGATCGAAGGGAGAGCAGATTTCCACAAACTGAACGCCGATGGCTTTTAAAACAGCCTCGATGGATACCTTTTCGCTGATTTCACCCATCATGGTTTGGCCGGTGCCCGGGTGGGGCTGAGAACCGGTCATAGCGGTGGTGGAGTTGTCCAGCACCATCAGCTTGATCTCCGTCTGATTGTAAACCGCGTTGATCACCCCGGGAATCCCGGTGTGGAAAAAGGTGGAGTCGCCGATAAAGGAAAAAGTTGATGGCGTCGGGCTCCATGCGGTGGAGGCCTTGGGCCACCGTTACGTCGGCGCCCATGCATAGGCACGTGTCCACCATATCAAGAGGCTGGGCGTTGCCCAAAGTGTAGCAGACCGATGTCTCCGGAAAACACGGCCTTTTTCCCCTTCATAGCTTGCTTGACCGCGTAGAAGGAGGCTCTGTGGGGGACAGCCGGCACATAGGACCGGCGGACGGATTGGCAGAGAGGGCGGCGCCTCCCTTGGGGCGCTTGTTTCCGGCCGGCGGATCTGTAAAAATCGATAGATCGACTGCGCTATGGCCTCCACGGAGCTTTCCCCCGCTTTTTAAGGCGGTCCCATCCAGCTTGCCGTGGATATTCACCGGCAGATGGTGCTTGCCGCATAAAAGCAAAAGGTTGGTTTCAATTACCGGGTCCAGCTCTTCCAGGCACAGCACGTCTGTGACGCCGTTTAAAAATTCCAGCCCGAGCTTCTCCGGAAAAGGCGTTGGGGTAGCGATTTTCAAAAGGGAATAGGGGGTACCGGCAGGCAAAGAGGAAAGCACCTCCTGAGCGTATTGGTAGGAGACGCCTCCCGCCGCGATGCCAAGCCGCCCCTTGCCGGTAATGGTATTGAAGCGGTAGCTTGAAAATTCTTCGGACAGAGTTTCCTTCTGTTCCTCCAGCTTTAAGTGATTCAAATACGCAGTGCGGGGGAAAATGACCCACTTACCGCTGTCCTTAACAAAGCCCCGGGACGGTTTTGATACCGCTGTCCGGAGGTGTCGATGTCGGCGCAGGCGTGGCATATCCGGGTAGTAGGACGGAAAATCACCGGCCGGTGGAACCGCTCCGACCAGGAGAAGGCGTCTTGAATCATCTCATAGGCCTCTTCGGGAGAGGAGGGGTCGAATACCGGGATTTTAGCGTATTCCCCGAAATGCCGGGTGTCCTGTTCTGTCTGGGAGGAGATGGGCCCGGGATCGTCGGCCACTACCACCACCATGCCGCCCTTGACGGACAAATAATTCAGGCTCATCAGCGGATCGGAGGCCACGTTCAGGCCTACCTGTTTCATGGTGACCATGGAGCGGGCGCCGGTATAGGAGGCACCTGCGGCTACCTCCAGGGCTGTTTTTTTCGTTGACAGACCATTCAACGTAAATATCGCCGGGGTTTTCCCTGGCGATGGTTTCCAAAATTTCAGTGGAAGGGGTTCCGGGATAGCCTGATACCAGGTTTACGCCGGCCTTGATGGCGCCAAGGCCTATGGCGGCGTTTCCCATTAACAATTCTCTGGCCATAAAGCTGCCTCCTTTTTCTCTTAAAATATTGTACCCTTATGCAGCTTAATTGTCAACGAAAAGAGGAGCGGAAAGGCTTTCCTGAGCCAAGGACCGGCAGGGCCAAAGGGCCGATATGCCGGTACCAATGTCCTTTGGAAATGCCAGGATTTCGATTACAAGGAAACGCCGGGGACATTTTTGACGTCCCCGGCGTTTCCTGCTTTGCGATATTGCTTTGAGCGCTTTGTGCTGCGGCTTCTCCGGTGGTGAAGCGGTACCGGACCGAAACCTCTCGAAGAATTCTTTAAATGTGATTTTTAATTCGTTCCAGGCTTCCCTTTTCCAGCCGGCTGACCTGCGCTTGTGAAATGCCGATTTCCTTTGCGACCTCCATCTGGGTTTTCCCTGGAAAAAGCGCAGGTTTAAAATTTTTTCTCCCGGGGCCCCAGATTCCGGATGGCCTCCTTTAAAGCGATTTCGTCCAGCCAGTTGTTGTCGTCGTTTTTGTCGCCTACCTGATCCATGACGAAAATAGTGTCGTTGCCGTCGGAAAATACCGGCTCATAGAGGGATACCGGCTCAACGATAGCCTCCAGGGCCAGAACCACATCCTCCTTGGGCAGCTCTAGCTCCTTGGCGATCTCCTCAATGCTGGGCTCCTTGTTGTTCTGTGTGGTCAGACGTTCCTTGACCTGCATGGCTTTATAGGCGGTATCCCTTAGGGAACGGCTGACCCGGACGGAATTGTTATCCCTGAGAAAGCGGCGGATCTCTCCAATAATCATGGGAACGCCGTAGGTGGAGAAGCGGACGTCCTGGCTGATGTCAAAATTATCGATAGCTTTAATCAATCCGATGCACCCTACCTGGAAAAGGTCGTCCAGGTTTTCGCCCCGGTTGGTAAAACGCTGAATAACGCTCAGTACCAGCCTCAGGTTGCCGTTGATCAGCTCTTCCCGGGCTTTTTTCTGTTCCTGGGGCGTTCCGTTTTTCATCTGAGTCAAGAGGGCGCGCTTTTCCTTTTCTGTCAGGACCTTCAGCTTGGAGGTGTTTACACCGCAGATTTCCACCTTATTGTAGTTCACGCAAATTCCGCCTCATTTCTTTTTCATTTCCAAATGAGTATTGCCATGTGTTTTTGTGAATATACTGGAAACAAAGGAGGGATTTTATGGCACGGTGCAGAATTGTGGATTTAAGGCATAAGCAAGTGGTCAACGTAAAGGACGGAACCTGTCTGGGATGCGTAGATGACATGGAGATCGATATGGCGACTGCCAAGCTGGTATCAATTATTATTTATGGCAGGCTGAAGTGGTTTGGGCTGCTGGGACGGTGCGACGACATCTGTATCAAATGGGAGGATATCCAGGTCATTGGGGAAGACACGATTCTGGTATGCTACCAGCAATTCCAGCAGCAGCCGAAAAAACGCCGCTTTTTCAACAGAAATACATAGAAAGTCCTTTCCGGCTTCGATGAATTTTTTCTTGCAATTCCCTGCCGGTTGTGATATAATAAACGTCGCGAAATCACACGCTTCGTCTGGTCCATTGGTGCCTTTCGCAGAGGCTTGGGCTGAAATTCAAGGCGGAGCGGAGGTTTAAAACCAAGGAGGATTTATCAAATGGCAGTTGTATCTATGAAGCAGTTATTGGAAGCGGGCGTCCATTTCGGTCACCAGACCAGAAGATGGAATCCTAAGATGGCCGAGTATATCTTCACCGAGAGAAACGGCATCTATATCATCGACCTGCAGAAAACTGTCCGTAAGCTGGAGGAGGCTTACAACTTTATTCGTGAATTGTCCGAAAATGGAGAATCCGTGCTGTTTGTAGGCACAAAGAAGCAGGCTCAGGATTCTGTGAGAGAAGAGGCCGAACGCGCCGGCGCTTATTTTGTCAACGCCAGATGGCTGGGCGGTATGATGACCAACTTCACCACCATCCGTCACAGAATCGATCGTCTCCGTCAGCTCCGCGCGATGGAAGAGGACGGTACCTTTGACCTGTTGCCGAAGAAAGAAGTTATTAAGTTAAAATTAGAGATTGAAAAGCTGGAGAAGTTCATGGGCGGCATTAAGGATATGAAGAAGCTGCCTGGCGCCCTGTTTATTGTAGACCCCCGCAAGGAGAGAATTGCCGTTGCGGAAGCCAAGAAGCTGGGAATTCCGATCGTAGCTATCGTGGATACCAACTGCGATCCCGATGAGATTGATTACGTTATTCCTGGAAACGACGACGCGATCCGCGCCGTGAAGCTGATTTCCGCCACTATGGCCAACGCCATTATCGAAGGCCGCGAAGGCCAGATGGGTGCTGAAGAAGCCGAGGCCAAGGAGAACGAGACCGACGAAGAAGCGGCGGCTGAATAAGAAGAAAGGGAAAAGGGGTTCAATCCGTTGAACCCCTTTCTTAAAAAAAGCAGGAACAAAAGAGATTTTATAAAATTGGAGGAAATAAAAATGGCAGCATTTACAGCAAAAGACGTAGCGGCTTTAAGAGAGAAGACCGGCTGCGGTATGATGGATTGCAAAAAGGCGCTGACAGACGCCGAGGGTAATATGGAAAAGGCGATTGACCTTTTGAGAGAAAAAGGTCTTGCCGCCGCTACCAAGAAGGCCGGCAGAATTGCGGCTGAGGGCGTAGCGTTCGCCTGCACCAATGATGATAATACCGCAGGCGTCGTGATCGAGGTTAACGCTGAGACTGATTTTGTGGCGAAGAATGCGGAATTCCAGAACTTTGTGAAGATTTGCGCGGATACTGTTATGCAGGAGAATCCTGCTGATTTGGATGCCTTGCTGGCCTGCAAGGCGGCTGGCACCGATATGACGGTGGAGGCCCTGGTGCAGGATAAGGTGCTGACCATCGGCGAAAACATTAAAATCCGTCGTTTTGTCCGTTACGAAGGCGTAGTCGCCACCTATATTCACGGCGGCGGAAGAATCGGCGTGCTGGTAAAGTTTGACACCACACCCGAAATTGCCGCGAAAGAGGAATTTAAGGCGTATGCCAAGGATATCTGCATGCAGGTTGCCGCCGCGAACCCGAGTTATCTTAACGAAGCCTCCGTTCCCGCCGATGTGATCGAGCATGAGAGAAAGATTCTCACCGAGCAGGTGATCAACGAGGGCAAGCCGGCTCAGATCGCTGAAAAGATCGTAAACGGCAAGATGGGCAAATACTATAAGGAAAACTGCTTGGTGGATCAGCTCTTCGTTAAGGATGGCGATTACACTGTCGCAAAGTATACCGACAAAAAATCGGCAAGGATTTGGGCGGCAAAATTGAGATCGTTTCCTTTGTCAGATATGAAAAGGGCGAGGGGCTGGAGAAGAGAAGCGATAATTTTGCTGATGAAGTCGCCAGCATGATTAAATAAGCTCATTATGATTGTAATTGAGAGCGCTAAAAATTCTTTCGGATTTTTGGCGCTCTTTTTCTTTTTCGGTTAATTCAGCGGTTGCTTAAATACGTGAAAATTTGTAGGATTTCATTTTCTGCTATTGACATTCTAATGGATTTGTAGTATCTCAATGATAGGGAAAAGCCCAGTTTTAAATAAACGCCGAAGATTGTCGTTAGGAGGACTGTTTTTCATGTACCTGGAAGATTTATTCGGATTAAAAGGAAAAGTAGCCGTTGTTACAGGCGGCGCTAGAGGAACCGGAAAGGTAGTGGCCCAAGGGCTGGCTAAAGCAGGAGCGAAGGTAGCTGTTTTGTGCCGTTCCGGCGCAGATGAAACCGTAAGCCTGATCAAAAAGGAGGGCGGAGAGGCTGTATCGATTGTGACGGATGTTTCCGTGGAGGATCAGGTGAAGGCTGCATACGCTCAAATTTTAGATCGTTGGGGTTCACTGGATATCGTATTTAACAACGCCGCGATCGGCGATCATAAATCCTCCTTAGAGGTCACTGTCGAGGAATTTCGAAAGGTGGTGGATGTCAACCTAACCGGCGAGTTTATTGTCGCTCGGGAAGCGGCCAGGATTATGGTGGAGCGTGGAATCAAGGGCAGCATCATCAATATGGCTTCCATGTCCGGCAGCGTGGTGAATATTCCCCAGTGGCAGTGCTCCTATAACGCCTCCAAAGCGGGAATTATCCATATGACCAAATCCCTGGCAGTGGAGTTTGCCGAATATGGAATCCGTGTCAATTGCTTAAGCCCCGGATACATCGGCACAGAGCCCAATAAAAGAACTCCTAAGGATATGATGGATGTGTGGCTGCGAATGACCCCTATGAAGCGTATGGCGGAGCCAGAGGAAATGGTTTCCGCAGTGTTGTATTTTGCCAGCGGCGCGTCCGGCTATACAACCGGCAGCGAATTGATTGTAGACGGCGGCTATAGCTGCATTTAACCATAATAAAAAAGCCTTTGACGCTATCAGACAGAAGCGTCAAAGGCTTTTTTATTGGTTACAGTATACAGTGATTTACTCAATAGATTTGACAAGGAACGAAGAAGTCCTCTATTGTCTGCGCGCCTGCCTGCGCGGCATGAAGATGGCTGAAATCGATTTCCTTTTCAATGTTATGCCGATGCATATAAACGCTTTCCACAATTCCGACGCCAAGGTACAGACACGCCACGGAGGAGCCTCCTGAGCTGAAAAAGGGAAGAGTAATGCCGATTACCGGGAGCAGACCCAGGCACATGCCTACGTTGATGACAGTCTGAACCGCCAGCATAGCGAAAAAGCCAAAACAAAGGAATTTACCTAGGTCATCCTTGGCGGAAAGAGCGTTCATGACGCAGCGGAGCATCAGCAGCAAAAGCAGTCCCAGCAGGACGACGCACCCGATAAAGCCCAGCTCTTCTCCGGCTACAGAGAAAATAAAATCATTTTCCTGATAGGGAACCGACCCTGCCGCCACCCGGGGGCCTTCATAGTAGCCCCGGCCATACATTTCGCCGGAGGCGATAGAAATTTTTCCTTGGAGCTGCTGGTAGCCGAACCCATTGGGATCGGATTCCAAATTAAACAGAGTCAAAAAGCGTGTCCTTTGATCCTCATTTAATACTTTGTACCATAAAATCGGAACACAGAATCCGGCGCAAATGATTAAAGCTAAATAGTATCTAAGCTGAACGCCGGCTACAAAGGTCATAATCAGGAACATAAAGCCAAACACCAAGGCGGTGCCGTCGTCGCCCATAAAATGGATTAATCCAATGGGAACCAGCGCGTGGAGGCACAGCGTCATAACCCCTAAAAAGGTTTTCAGCTTGTTTCGTTCCTTCAATACGGCCAAGTGCTTGGCGAAGGTGACGATAAAGAAGATTTTTACCAGCTCTGACGTTTGAAAGGTTCTGCCGGCGATGCGGATCCAAGCCTTGTCGTCGGTGCCCGCAACTTGGATTCCAAAGATGGAAGTGTAGACCAGCGCCAAAACCCCAACCGCGGCGAAAACATACCAAAATTTACACACCACATTGTAATCCATCAGGGAAATCACAACGGCGCAGATATAGCCCAGACCTACCGCTAATATTTGGGTAGCCAAAAAGCCCTTTTCCGAGTCGGCGGACCGGGAAACCGAGTTGATCAGGGCAAAGCCGTAGACAGACGCGGCGATGGTTAAAATCCAGAAAATGTAATCGGTGCGCTTGAAAAAACCGCCGACCGCGCCTAAAAATTTTTTCATAGAAAACCTCCAGTTTTAGGGGGACATTTTATTTTACCTCAAAAAGAGATCAATCATGAACGAAGACAGATATTTGTTTCATTATAGTATTTCTCAGAAGCAAGTTCAAGTAAAATACTTTTAACAAATTCTAAAATCTGCCGGTTTACGCTGAAAACCGGTTGTTTTTTTTCAAAGAAACCAAGAAAAAAACAAGAAACCGATGGTTTCCGCTTTTTTTTACGAGAAATTTATGATATAATTTTTTGAGAATGATTTCGAGTGAGGAGATTGGGACTATGTTAAGCGATATTCAAATTGCGCAGCAGGCGGTCTTGAAACCAATAACAAAGATCGCCCAGGAGCTGGGTATTGAGGAAGAGGAGCTGGAGCCCTACGGCCGTTACAAAGCCAAGGTTAACGACAAGCTTTTCCAACGGGTAAAGGATCGGAAGGACGGAAGGCTGGTTTTAGTAACCGCTATTAATCCGACGCCGGCAGGCGAGGGAAAAACCACCGTCACCACCGGTTTGGGACAGGCTATGGCGAAAATCGGAAAGAAAGCGGTTATCGCTTTAAGAGAACCTTCACTGGGTCCGGTGTTCGGTGTCAAGGGAGGCGCCGCGGGAGGCGGTTATTCTCAGGTGCTCCCGATGGAGGATATCAATCTTCACTTTACCGGCGATATGCACGCCATTACCGCCGCGAACAATCTTCTGTGCGCTTTGCTGGACAATCACATCCACCAGGGAAATTCCTTGAATATCGACCCCAGAAGGATCCTGATTAAGCGCTGTCTGGATATGAACGACCGTGAGCTGAGAAATATCGTAGCCGGCTTGGGCGGCAGGATCAACGGCGTTCCCAGAGAGGATGGCTTTGTCATCACCGTGGCAACGGAGATCATGGCGATTCTCTGCTTAGCAAGTGATCTCATGGATTTAAAGCGCCGTTTTGGGGAAATCCTGGTGGCTTATACCTATTCCGGAGAACCGGTTTACGCTAAGGATCTGAAAGCGGAGGGAGCTATGACGGCGCTGATGAAGGATGCTGTCATGCCCAATCTTGTGCAAACCCTGGAGGGAACCCCGGCCATTATGCACGGCGGTCCGTTCGCCAATATTGCTCATGGCTGTAATTCCGTGCGCGCGACGAGGCTTGCGCTGAAGCTGGCGGATTACTGCATTACGGAAGCGGGCTTCGGCTCCGATTTAGGAGCGGAGAAGTTTTTCGACATCAAGTGCCGGCTGTCCGGTTTAAAGCCCTCGGCGGTTGTTCTGGTCGCCACTGTTCGGGCCTTGAAATACAACGGCGGCGTGCCGAAGGCAGAGCTGAGCGCTGAAAACCTGGAGGCGCTGGAAAAGGGCGTTGCTAACTTGAAGGCTCACATTGAAAATATGAGAAAATATCAGGTCCCTGTGGTAGTTGCTATCAATCGCTTTTTGTCCGACAGCGACCGGGAGCTTCAGCTCATCGAAAAGACCTGCGCTGACTGCGGTGCGGATTTCGCCATGACGGAGGTGTTCGCCAAAGGCGGAGAGGGCGGCAAGGCTTTGGCTCAAAAGGTGGTCGCGGCCTGTGAAAAGCCGTCTAACTTTACACCGATTTATAGCGGCCAGCTCACGATTGCGGAAAAGGTAGAGACCCTGGCAAAAGAAATTTATGGTGCCGATGGGGTGACTTATACGGCTGCCGCGCAAAAAGGCTTTGAAGGAAATCCAGGCGCTGGGCGGCGACAGGCTTCCCGTTTGCGTTGCGAAGACCCAGTATTCTCTGTCCGATAATCCCGCCTTGCTTGGCAGGCCGAAGGGCTTCCAGATTACCGTCAGGGATATGAAGCTTTCCAACGGTGCCGGCTTTGTAGTGATTTATACTGGAGACATCATGACCATGCCCGGTCTTCCGAAGGTGCCGGCGGCGGAGAAAATTGACGTTACCGCTGACGGCGTGATTGAAGGGCTGTTCTGATGAGCGGAAAAATTTGTGTGGAAAGCCGTTCTCCGGCCCAAACCGAGCTGATAGGGGAAAAGCTGGCGGCCCAGTTGTCAGGCGGTGAAGTGATTGCCCTTTACGGTGGCCTGGGAATGGGAAAGACCAATTTTGTCCGCGGCTTGGCAAGGGGCCTTGGAGTGGAGGAAGGGGTGTCCAGTCCGACCTTTGCTTTGGTGAATGAGTATCACGGCCGTCTGACCCTGTACCATTTCGATATGTATCGGGTGACGACCTGGGAAGACCTTTACTCCACCGGCTTTTTCGATTATTTGGATACCGGCGCCGTGCTGGCCGTCGAATGGAGCGAAAACATTCAGGAGGCCTTGCCGGAGGATTCTATTCAGGTAGAGCTCCAGCGGGGCGGGACAGACACAGACCGGCTTATTACCATAGAAGGAATCAATGGCTTATGAAAATATTTGCGATAGAATCCTCCGCAAAATCGGCCTCCGCCGCTTTGATCGACGGCGGTGTGCTGTTGGGAGAGTTTTATATTCATACCCAGCTGACCCACAGTGAGACGCTGATGCCCATGGCGGAGGCGCTGCTTCAGAACACCAGGGTTCCTCTGGAACAGGTGGATGTGTTTGCTGTTTCCGCCGGCCCAGGTTCATTTACCGGGATCCGGATCGGCGTGGCGGCGGTAAAGGGAATGGCAATGGCCGCCTCAAAGCCTTGCGCGGCGGTTTCCACCCTGGAAGCGATCGGGGAGAATTACCGGGGGGCAGGAGGCGCTGGTGTGCGCGGTGATGGATGCCCGGTGCAATCAGGTATACAACGCACTGTTCGACTGCGAAAGCGGTGAGGTCACCCGCCTTTGCCAGGACAGGGCGCTTTCAATAGAAGATCTGTTTACTGAACTGGCGGAGACCCCGGCATACCGGGAAAAGAAAATTGTATTTGCCGGCGACGGCGCCAGACTGTGCTTTGACAGGCTCCAGGGGAGACTGGAGGCTAGGCTTGCGCCAGAGCTGTTACGATATCAAAAAGCGTCGAACGTAGCTTTTGCGGCCTTAAGAAAGGCGGAAAATGGACTGCTGTTAACAGCGTCGGAGCTGATGCCGGTGTATCTAAGGCTGCCGCAGGCTACCAGAGAGCTGAACAAACGGAAAGGAGCGAGTCAACAATGATCGCGTTAGGAGCGGACCATGGCGGTTACCGTTTGAAAGAAGCGGTAAAGGCTTATTTAGAAGAAAAGGGAATCCCATATAAGGATTTCGGAACCGACAGCGAGGAATCGGTGAATTACGGACCTTACGCTTACCGGGTGGCCCAGTCTATTGTATCAGGGGGAATGTGAAAAAGGGCGTGCTTTGCTGCGGCACGGGGATCGGAATCTCCATCGCGGCCAATAAGGTGAAAGGTATTCGCGCGGCAGTGTGTACCAATGAATTCTGCGCGGAAATGACCAGGCGCCATAACGATGCAAATATTCTGGCGATGGGCGGCCGTGTGATCGACGAGAAAACCGCGGTGAAGCTTGCGGATATCTTTTAAATACTCCCTTTGAGGGCGGCAGGCATTTAGAGCGGATTCAGCAGATCGCCGCCATTGAGAACGGAGAAAAATTGTAGGAGGCGTTGAAAAATGGAAAACCAGGTATTTGTCATGGACCATCCTCTCATTCAGCACAAGCTTACGTTCCTCAGGAGCAAGGATACCGGATCCAAGGAATTTCGGGAGCTGGTCAGCGAAATCGGTATGCTGATGTGCTATGAGGCCACCAGGGATTTACCTCTGGAGAATGCGCGGATTGAAACTCCCATTGGTCCGGCCACCACAAAGGTAATTGCCGGTCGCAAAATGGCCTTTATCCCGATTCTGCGGGCGGGCTTAGGCATGGTGGACGGCGTATTGGCTTTGGTGCCCGCGGCAAAGGTAGGTCATATCGGCCTTTACCGGGACCCGAAAACCTTGAAGCCGGTGGAGTATTACAGCAAGCTGCCCAGCGATATTACCGAACGGGATGTGATCGTCCTGGATCCGATGCTGGCTACCGGCGGCTCCGCGATCGATGCCATCGGGATTATTAAGCGCAGCCATCCCAAGAGCATCAAATTTATGTGCATTATCGCCGCTCCCGAAGGGATGAAAGCCTTTACCGAGGCCCATCCGGATGTGCCGGTTTACTGCGCGGCGATGGATGAGCGCCTTAACGACCACGGCTACATTGTTCCCGGCCTTGGCGACGCGGGAGACCGCATTTTCGGCACTCTCTGAGGAATGTTATCTGGTATTCGGGAATTATCTGCTTGTAAAGATATTTTAAGGAATCTGTCAGGCATAAAACCTATAGAGAAAAGGAAACACCCAGCGCCTAGTTTCAGCGTTGGGTGTTTTTTGCGTTATTTTATCGGAGCCTTATGCGCTTGTCAAAGCTGCGTGCTGACCCAGAAAAGTGAAAAGAAGGCTGACATCAGAGAGAATCGAGCATTGCGTCGATGCCTTCGTCTGTGGAGAGGTCGTACGCTCCCGGCGCCTTGCTGAGAGACCAGTTTTCTACATGGCGGATCGTTTCCTTGGGCTCCATACGGTAAAGCGGGCTTAAAGTTTTGATTTCCAGCATTTTATCATCGGTATAGACCTCAAAGGAGGAATTAAAATCAGGATACCGGGCGCTTTTATTGTGGACGTAATGCTTCACAAAAAGGAGTCCCTGATTCAAGTAGGCGGCCCAGTTGGAATAGTTGTTGGTGCCCATACGGAAAGGATTAGAAAAAGTGGGATTCTGCCGAACAGTGATATATTTTTCCCTAAAATCGATCCGGCTGTCGCTGACTCGGGTATAGGGCCAAAAGGCATAGCTTCTGTTGGGAATATATGGGCTTTCCTCGGTTGAATTCTGAGGAATGATCAGGGTTCCGCCAGGACGGAGCATCGTGCAGCCGGAAAGGCCCTCCAGCATAGAATCCTTTACTAAATTTTGCGCGGAGTGAACTACCATCATATCCTTGGCATTGTCGGACATCATGATTTCCATCGTGAGGGCAAGGCCGTTTTCCTCCTGCGGAGGCTGGGTAAAGGACACGCTCTCAGGCAGAATGGCGTAAATCACAGGCTTATTATCCGGGTAGTAGGATTCAGGCATTCTTTCAGGACTTGTCCAGAGGCGGTGGCCTCCGTAAGCAAAATATTGGGCGTTTTCTCCGTAGTGTTCCTGTAGAATTGGTTCGGCGCGGCGGTATTCCCGGTTCAGATCGTTGTAAAGGACATTTTCTCCGCCGATGAAGCCGAAATAAATAATACGGGGACCTACGTCGATGGTGACGACTGCCTCAATCATGCCGTTACTGACAGAAAGGCAGTTGCCGTAATTCTCAAATTCCAATTCCTTGATTTCACATGCCATGGAAATCACTCCTTTTTGAGTCTGGCGCTAAGAACGCTGCCTGGCGGCACTGCTGGTAAAATCCAACCCGCAAGGCTGGATCTCAGGAGAAGACAGCGAGTAAAGATCCTCGGCCCGGCTCCCCAGCTGGGCAATAGTCAAAGCGCCTTCTGCCAATTTTTTTAAATCGCCGCCGCGCATGACGATTGGCAGTGAAGCGGTGCGGCGGGCGGTTCTTAAAATTTCGGTACCCTTATCATTCCAGCCCAAAACCCGAAGGTAGGGAGGAATCTGTGAATTATAATCACAGGTCATTTGTAAAAATGCCGATACTATTATACGCCGAATTCTGGCGTGTGTATACCGTTTTGTCTTAATTTCTGCAAATAATTGGTCTAAGGATGTCGTTTTCCTTACCGCTGAAGCGATTCGATACTCTAATCCTTCTGAAACGTCAGGCAGTTTCGCCAGTTCCTCGGGGGAAAGATTGCGTAGAGCCGCCAAAATAGGCCGCTCCAGTGCGGCTAAAGAGCAAGGAGCCCTTCCGGTCTGAATTTCCTCCAGAAGAATCGTAAGCACAGACTCCGGAATAAAACTCTTTACGCCATCATAATCCTTTCTTAACAGGCGGGCGCGCAGATAGGGAAGCGCTGGCAAAGCCGCCGGAACCCCTCGAAGGCTCGGATGCATCGTGAGAAGCGCCGGCCCTTGAGATTGTAATTGGCTGAATTGGGGAGGAAAGCAGGGTCAGAGCTTTACAGTATTCGATTGCTAGAATATTGTTGAGTTCCTGAAACAGCCGGGAAATGTCTGAGCCAAAATGAGCCTCAATTGCTTTCTCTCTGGCCGAGGGATAAGAAAATCCCTCTGAAAGCAGAAGCCGGATTTTTTCCTGAATCAACGGAGAGACAGCGGCCTCAGCGGCCTGGAGCAAAGGAGAGGTTTCCCCTAGCTCGCTGCCGAAGCTGAGCAGATCCACACAGCCCAGCCCGTGAGCCAGGGCTACACCGCCTCTTGCAAAGCCTTCCGCACTGGACATGCACCAGGGAAGGGGCAGCTCCAGCACTAAATCCGCGCCGCAGGCCAGGGCGCATTTGGCTCTGGACCATTTGGAAAACATAGCCGGTTCGCCCCGCTGGACAAAGCTGCCGCTCATAATGGCCACAATATGGGTGGCGCCTAGGGAACGGGTTTGGGCCAGGTGATAGGCATGCCCGGCATGAAACGGGTTATATTCGCAGATCACCGCCGCAACCTTGGAAGTATTATCATTATGAATCATAAAAATACGCCTTCACATTTTTAAAATCGTTTCCGCTTATCGCCAAAAAGTTGGAAAAGTCGCGTTTTTCCAAGGGATTGTCCTTGAAATCATTTCTGTAATGTATTATTATATTACTGTAAGTTTTTAAGGTTTGCAAGCAGCCTTTGGATAAAACTTCAATTTAACATCAAATAGGGTTTTAGGAGGAAATGTTTTGAAGATTCTGGTAATCAATGCTGGCAGCTCATCCCTGAAGTACCAGCTCATCGACATGGATGACGAATCCGTTCTGGCAAAGGGAAATTGTGAGAGAATCGGAATGGAGGACGGTATTTTTACCCATAAGACCAACGACGGCCGGGAAAAGCATGTCACGGTTTCTATGCCGGATCATACCGCCGCCTTTACTCAGGTGAAAAACGCTTTGATCGATCCCGAGGTGGGAGTGCTTAAGTCTTTGGACGAGGTTTCCGCGGTAGGCCACCGCATCGTACAGGGCGGCGCGCTGTTCAGCAAGTCTGTTCTGGTAGACGATAAGGTTATAGAGGGCATTGAAAGCCTGATTCCCTTGGCTCCTTTACATAATAAAGCGCACGTCCAGGGCATCCGGGCCTGCATCGAGGTGTTCGGCAAGTCTGTGCCCGAGGTTGTTGTATTCGATACGGCTTTCCATTCCACCATGCCGCCAAAAGCATACATGTATCCCATTCCTTATGAATATTATGAAAAGTATGCGGTTCGCCGTTACGGCTTCCACGGAACCTCTCACCGCTATGTCAGCCACCGCTGTGCGGAACTGATGGGCCAGGATTTGAAGGACCTGAAGATGATTACCTGCCATTTGGGCAACGGTTCCTCCATTTCGGCAATCCAGGATGGAAAGGTGATCGACACCAGCATGGGCCTGACCCCCCTGGACGGCTTTATGATGGGCAGCCGCACCGGCACCCTGGACCCCTCTGTGGTCACCTTTGTCATGGAAAAGGAAAATATTACGCCTCACGATATGAGCGAGATGCTGAATAAAAATCTGGTATGCTGGGCATTTCCGGCGTTTCCAGCGACGACCGCGATGTGACGAAAGCCGCCCGGGGGAAATCCCAGAGCGATTTTGGCTCACGAGATGCTGGAATACGAGATCACGAAATTTATCGGCGCCTATGCCGCGGCTCTGAACGGCTGCGACGTGATCGTATTCACCGCGGGCCTGGGAGAAAACCAGGCTCATCACCGCCAGGTGATCGGCGACGGCCTGACCTATTTGGGCGTTAAGATCGACCCGCAGCTGAATGAGGAAATGATCCGTGGGAAAGAGGGCCTGATCTCTACGCCGGATTCTAAGGTAAAGGTGTATGTCATACCAACCAATGAGGAGTTGGTGATTGCCAGAGACACCAAGGAAATCGTGGAAGCCCTTTAAGCTCTTTTCCTAATGGTACGCATCGGCGCGGTTGGCCGGTAAAAACCAAAGCATGTCTAAAGCATCAGTAAGGAGTTTGGAATTTACTGATGATTGATAAATTAAATTAGTTTGGAGGTACTTAATTATGTTCTGTCCTCAGTGTGTGTAAAGAAACAGCCAGTGGAAATTCTGTTTGCGAGCATTGCGGCGCCCCCTTGTGGGCGGATACCAACGCTCCCCAGCAGCCACAGGCTACGGTAGAGCAGGCCCAGCAGCCTGTGGAACAGCCTCAGGCTCCGGCAGCTCCCGCGGAGAACCCGGTTCCTCAGCAGCCGGTCGCTCCCCAGCAGCCCTATAATGCGGTTCCGCCCCAGCCCCCCGTGGCGCCCCCCCAACCCCCGGTTTATCCTCAACAGCCCTATAACGCGGTTCCGCCTCAGCCTCCCGTGGCGCCTCCTCCGGCTTATCCGCAGCAGCCCCAGCAGCCGGCGCCTCACATCAGCAACTATCTGGCGTGGGCGATCGTTTGTATTTTTCTGTGCTGGCCTCTGGCGATCCCCGCTATTGTATATGCCAGTAAGGTAAATAACCTGATTGCGATGGGCGACTATGAGGGCGCTATGAACGCTTCGAAAAATGCCAAAACCTTCTGCATTATCGCTACCGTTTTGGGCGCGATTGCCATTGTGCTGGGAATTATTGGCGGTATTATTGGCGGTATGGCTGCCTCCTCTTATTATTACTATTATTAATCCATGAGGTCTAAAAACCCTTTTAAAAAGGTATCCAAGGACTGCGTTTGCCGTGCTGGTTTTTCTCTGCGCGGCAGGCGCCGTCTTTGTACTTTCATAAGCCTGGGGAAATCAGTTGGATGCCGCCTTGCTTTTTTTATGAATGGACAGGTTTTTATTGCATTGGCTGCGGTACGGGCCGGATGTGCTATTCGCTGCTTCACTTGGATATCGTAACTGCGGCGCGGTGTAATATATTGGCTCTTATTGCGGTGCCGTTAATTGGCTACACCATGCTTCGTTACGGTATTAAGATATTCACTGGCTGCGATAAGCTGCCAAACCCGTGGTACCACCCGGGCTTTAGTCGGGTATTGGTGTTTTTGCTGCCTGCTTTCTGGATTTTGAGGAATATTCCGATTGAGCCTTTTATTTGGCTCGCTCCTATTAGCATTTGACAAAATAAAAAGCTGCGGCATACCATTTGCCGCAGCTTTATTTTGTCAGGCGTGGTGGCCTTCGGCAACGGTATCGTGTTCCCGGAACAGTAGGGAAATACACCAGATAGCCGCCAGCGCCACGATCGTGTAAATGATCCGGCTGATAATAGATCCCTGGCCTCCGCAGATCCAGGCCACCAAGTCAAACTGGAAAATTCCGATCAGGCCCCAGTTGATGCCGCCGATAATGGTTAAGATCAAAGCGAGTTTATCAAGCATGGGTTTCACTCCTTTTTAGAATAAGCGGATTTCCGCTTACTCCTAGTATGGCCGGTAATTTCTCCGTTATACGGCGCAGTGGGAAAAGAGAGCTTATGAAATCTGAGCATGAGAAAGGTTTTCCGCTGTTGGAAGCCGTGTCTAAATTTTATTGAAAGAAAAATCCGATAAAAATACGAAAGGCAAGGCTTATCGATGAATTTATTTTATCCCAAGACCCTAATGATATTTTCGAATGGCTTCCATAAAATAAAAAAGCGAAAGATTAAAAAATCTTTCGCTTTTTATTGGGTTTGCTGTCGTTTTGCCCGGCCTTTTTCGCTTTCTGCGCCTTGATGATTTTCAGCCGTGAGAAATCCTCACGGCTTTTTTTCGTCTAAAGCGGTGGTAATCATTTTTCACCGTTGCCTCAAATCTGGGAATCATAATATTTTTTCAGCGCATTTGCGCGTTTTTGTGTTTTTTAATGGCATCCGCCAGCCGGTAAACGCTGTTTTCGTTCCGCTAACTCAGCAGTCAATTCTTTCACCCTGTGGAATCTGGCATATGCCTCATCCAGCATTTCGTTGGAGGAGATCAGGCCATAGGGAATATGGTTATCCTCTCGGTCGTCGATAGATACAATAGGGATTTCCACGCCCATGACGCTGCGATAGGATAAGCCAAGGGATTCCTCCTCGGGCACCGTTCCGGCCAGCTCCTCGCAGATCCCCAAGGTAGTGTTTGCGCGCTGCAAGGCTAAGTAAGCCTTGGAATAGGTGTCGTCGATGGTATTCTGAATTTCCGTCGCCCGGTCGATTAGGGTCATCATTTCCCGAACTAGAATATTCCGTTTCCGATCCAGAAGGTCGTATCCGGTTTTGGAAAGGGCAAGGGATTTCTTTGTTGCCATCAGATTGCCCTTTGTGGGAGCGGTTTGTATACTCAACGGAAAGTCACCTCGCTTTACTGCTTACTGCGCCTCATTAAATGATTTTACCTGGCTGGTCAGATCCTCCGGAGACAAATCTACCGCGGCGGCCACCTTAGCCTGATCTGAAGCCTCCAAATTCTTGGGCTTGTAAAATTCATCCAAAAGCTTAGGATCCACACGGTCCAGTTCAGAACGTGGAAGTGTGGATAGAAGCTCCCAGCCTAAATTCAGGCTTTGCTCGATGCTTCTGGATTCGTGAGAGCCTTGGGTGATAAACCGTTCCTCAAACAGCCTGCCAAATTCCAGCAGCCGCTTGTCGTTGGGAGAAAGCTCCTCCTCGCCGATAACGGAGGCCAGGCTTCTGGCGTCCATCACCTTGGAATAGGAGGCAAAGAGCTGGTTTGCCAGATCCTGATGATCCGCACGGGTAAAACCTGCGCCGATACCGTCCTTCATCAGACGGGAAAGGGACGGCAGGACGGAAACCGGAGGATAAATGCCGCCGCCCTCCAGGGAACGGTCTAAAACGATCTGTCCTTCTGTGATATAGCCGGTCAAATCGGGCACCGGCTGGGTAATGTCGTCGTTGGGCATGGTTAAAATGGGAATCTGGGTCACAGAGCCCTCCCGGCCCCTTTACCATGCCTGCGCGTTCGTACATAGAGGCAAGGTCGGAGTACAGGTAACCGGGATAACCGCCCCGGCCGGGAATCTCACCCTTGGAGGAGGAGAATTCACGGAGGGCCTCGGCGTAAGAGGTCATGTCGGTCATAACCACCAGGACGTGCATATTTTCTCAAAGGCCAAGTATTCGGCGGCGGTCAGAGCGCGCGGGGGGTCAGGGTGCGCTCGATCACCGGGTCGTTGGCCAGGTTAACGAACATCACTACCTTTTGCAGCACGCCGGATTCGTCAAAGGAACGGCGGAAATAGTCGGCAACGTCCTTCTGCACGCCCATAGCGGCGAACACAATACAGAACTGGGCGCTTTCATCATTAGCGATTTTAGCCTGACGGACGATTTGAGCGGCCAGGTCGTTGTGGCGCATACCGGAGCCGGAGAAGATAGGAAGCTTCTGGCCGCGGATCAGGGTGCAGAGCACATCGATGGAGGAAATGCCCGTGCAGATATAGTTTTTCGGATACACCCGGGAAACCGGATTGATGGCGGTGCCGTTGATGTCCATTCGCTTTTCCGGGAAGATTTCTCCCATCCCGTCGATGGGATGTCCGGCTCCGTCAAAGGTGCGGCCCAGAATTTCCTCGGACAGGGGAAGCTCCATGGGCCGGCCGATCAGATGGGTGCGGGTGTTGCCCAGAGAAATGGAATGGGTGCCCTCGAATACCTGAATGACCACCCGCCTGCCCTCGATCTGCACAATTCTGCCCTGGCGCCGGGTGCCGTTATCCAGATGGATCTCCACCATCTCTTCATAGGAAGCGTGGGCCACATCGTCCAGCACGATGAGGGAACCGTTGATTTCTTTTACGCCAACGTAATCAAGAATCATAGTTTCATGTTCCTTTCTGGGTATCGGGCTTATGCTTTCGCCCCGGCGGGCATCGGCAGTGCCGCGCCGGTTTTCGCCGCGTTAGGATCTAACAGGGTGGCGATGGAAGTGTCGATATCCTTGATATAATCGTCGAACATTTCAAGCTTGTCGTTGGGAATGTCGTACTTCATGGTGGCAAGCTTGTCGAATAAGCCAAGCTCTATGATCCGGGAAATCGGAATAGAGGCCGAAATCAGCTGTCTGGCTTTCTTGTTCAAATAAAGAATCACCTTCATCATCAGCTTTTGCTTGGTGAGAGGCACAAAGGTATCGTCCGGATGGAAAGCGTTCTGCTGCAAGAAGCCTACCCGGATGACGCGGGCGATCTCAATCACCAGCTTCTGGTCGTCGGGAAGCACGTCTGCGCCGATCAGCTTAACAATTTCCATCAGCTGGCTTTCCTCGTGAAGGATAGAATTGATCCGGGTGCGGTATTGGATGAAATCCTTGCCCAGATTCTTTTCAAACCAGGGATCCAGGTCGGTAAAATACTCGCTGTAGCTGGTCATCCAGTTGATGGCGGGGTAATGCCTGGCGTAAGCCAGAGACTTATCCAGAGCCCAGAAGCACCGGGTAAACCGTTTGGTATTCTGGGTTACAGGCTCGGAAAAATCGCCGCCCTGGGGAGATACGGCGCCGATAACGGATACGGAGCCTTCCTGGCCGCAAAGAGTCTGGACGCGACCGGCCCGCTCGTAGAAATCCGCCAGGCGGGAGGGGAGATAAGCCGGAAAGCCCTCCTCCGCAGGCATTTCCTCCAGACGGCCGGAGATTTCCCGGAGAGCCTCCGCCCACCGGGAGGTGGAATCAGCCATCATCGCCACGTGATAGCCCATATCGCGGTAATATTCCGCCAAGGTGATACCTGTATAAATAGAAGCCTCGCGGGCCGCTACAGGCATGTTGGAGGTATTGGCGATCAGCACGGTGCGGTCGGTCATAGGACGGCCGGATTTCGGGTCTACCAGCTCGGAGAACTCATCTAAAACCTGGCTCATTTCATTGCCCCGTTCCCCGCAGCCAACATAGATGATGATGTCCGCGTCGCACCATTTGGCCAGCTGGTGCTGAGTCATGGTCTTTCCGGTGCCGAAGCCTCCGGGAATAGCGGCGGTGCCGCCCTTGGCGATAGGGAACATGGTGTCGATGATCCGCTGGCCGGTGATCAGGGGAACGTCGGGGGGCTCCCGTCTGGCGATGGGCCGGGAATTTCGGATGGGCCATTTCTGACAGAGGGTGAGCTCATGGATGCGGCCCCTGCCATCCTTTAGTACCGCGATTGTGTCGTGAAGCCTGTAAAGCCCATTAGGCTTTACTTCGATGACCTCTCCCTCCACACCGGGCGGCACCATGCATTTATGGGTGATAATGGGAGTCTCCGGCAAGGTGGCGTAAATCTGCCCGGAGGAGAGCCGGTCCCCGGCCTTACAGGTCAGAGTGACATCCCATTCCTTTTGATCGTCCAGAAGCGATACAGTGGTGCCCTTCGCGATAAAGGCGCCGTCTGCGGCCTCCAGCGCTTTCAGCGGACGTTCGATGCCGTCGAAAATATTATCCAGGATACCAGGCCCCAGCAGGATATTCATCGGCGCGCCGGTACCGTAAACCGGTTCGCCGGGGCGCAGGCCGGTGGTTTCCTCGTAGACCTGGATGGTGGTGATTTGATCGGAAATCTTAATGACCTCGCCGACCAGGCGGCTGTTGCCCACGTAAACCTGCTCCATCATGGAGAAGCTGCGGGAATTTTGAACCGTGACAACAGGGCCGTTGATTCCGAAAATTACATCTTGGTTCATAGTAGTAAATCATCTCCAAACATTGCCGGGAAAAGGAAACGCCCTTTCCCAGACGGGCAGTTAAACTATGGTTAAACCGGAGTTGGCGAAAAACCATTCATACTGGGCTTCCAGCTTGCTGTCCATGGTTTCGTCGGCCACCAGGCCCATTTCCAGGTTGGAGCCGCGGATACCGCCGATCACGATGGAATCGTCCGCCTTTACCTCGCAGGGAAGCGAAAAGGCTTTTTGAATCCGGTCGGCGTAAACCAGGTCGGCTTCCCTGACCAAAAGAACGGTGCCGGGTTTTGTCAGCGTTTTGGCGATGGAGGAGGCATATCCCTCCAGCAGGGAGGGATAGGTATCCGTCTGGGTATAAGCCAAAAGCTTTTCCTTGGCTCTTTCAAATACCTCCTGGGTAATCTGCCGGCGCTGCAGAAACAGCTTTCTTTTGCCTTCCATTTCCTCGTGGGAAATTTCCGTGGCGACCTCTTTCCGCATCTGAGCCATTTCCTTTTGAATGAGGGTGTAGGCGTCGGTAAGAACTTCGATTTCCGCCTTTTTCAGCTCTTCCTCTTTAAACTGCTCGACTTCCGCGTGAATTTCATTACGCTGCTGTTCCGCGTATTTATTGATCGCTTCTAAAAAAGCGGAGGCTTTTTCATCACTGGGCATCATGCAACCCCCATTCTCATTATATTTTTACGCCGATCGCATCCCGGACATATTTGGTGATGGAATCCTTGGTCCGCCCGTTTCCATGGCGGTCAGGGATTTCCACAATCAAGGGACGCTGCCGGTTCAGCTTCAGGTCGTAGACAAGGTCGGGACAAAGCTTTACCAGCTTTTCCGTCATTAGGATCACTGCCACATCCTCCCGGGCCATGGCGTCGGTAAGAGCCTTTTTCACTTCCTCGTCCTCGTGCACCAAAACGCCGGTGATGCCGGCCAGGCGCATGCCTACGATGGTATCGATGTTATCGCTGATCAAGTGGAATTTCATAAGGGAACCCTTCTTTATCCTTAAATTAGATCTTCGCCAGGATCAAGATGGAAACCAGCAGGCCGTACAAAGCGATACCTTCGCCAAGCGCTACGAAGATCAGCGCCTTGCCGAAGGCCTTGGGATCCTCAGAGGTAGCGCCGATTGCGGCGGGAGCGGCAGCGGCCACGGCGATTCCTCCGCCGATGCCGGCGATGCCGGTAGACAGGGCGGCGGCGATCAGACCCATTCCGTTAGCCGAGCTGGCCTGCCGCGGCGGTGGAAGCGTCAGCGGCTTGGGCGACCATAGGCACACCGAAGCAGAACAGGGTGACCACTAAAAAAGGAAACCAGCTGAACCGCCACAGCCTTTTTGGTTTTCGTTCCTCTTTTCACCGCCCGGGTCGCTAAAACCACAGACAATACTAAGAAGCATACTGGCAATAAAAACAGATAATCCATCATGAATACCTCCAAAATAAGATTCAAAATTTATTGAAACGGGAAAGTATTCCCCGTTTAATGCTTTTCAACCGTAACCGGATGGAAGGGGATGCCGTCTCCGTCATAGAACCGGCTGAACATTTCGTAATATTCCAGCCTGAGCACCTGAATGGCCACCAGCAGGGCTTCCAGCCCCATGACGAAAGCATTGCCGACGATCAAAACCAGTACATAGCCGATGCCGCTGCTCATTTCCGCTAAGGTAAATACCACCAGCATCATGCCGGCGTGAACCAGCACATAAGCGCCTACACGGAGAAACGACATGGTATTCGTGGCGTAGCTCAAAATGGTTTCAAAGGTCTCAAAAAAGCCCTGGATAATGTAATCTCCCCATTTTTCCGGCTTCCAGTCCGGATCTCTGGCCACCAGCTTTCCCAAAACCTCGTTGAACCAAATGCAGAGCAGGGGAAGGATGATTAAGCAGATAATATACGCCGCGTTCATCACTGGGATACCGGCGAACATTTGAAGCACCAGCCCCACGAGCAGCGAGCCGTAGAAAACCAGCCCGGCTACGCCGTTGGGACCGAAAATGGCCTTGGCGTATTTTTTCTGCTTCAGGCCGCTGATAATGTTCAAGGCCATAGCGATGACCACCATGACGCAGCCAACGCCTACCGAGGTGTAAATGATGTAGTTGGTGGTGGCGGGTTCCATGACATGAATCGGCTTTTCCGCGAAGCCCATAGCCTGATAAAGGGGGTTAAAGGTGTTTTCAAAGCCGAAGCAGTCGCCGAATAGGATGCCGAACAGGGCGGAGGAAATGCCGCAGGGGATCAGAATTCTGCCGATGGACATTTTTTTAAGCCGCCACATGAGAAATCCTGCTATGGAAAGGATCACGCCGTGGCCAAAATCGCCGAACATAGCGCCGAAAATCAGCACATAGGTGATGGCCACAAAGGGAGTCGGGTCGATCTCGTGGTAATTAGGCAGGCCGAACATATCCACAAAGAACTCAAAGGGCTTGAAAAGCTTTTTGTTTACCAGGCGGGTGGGAGGCGTGTGCCGAACCGCCTCGCTGGCGTCCTCAACAGCGTAATCAATTCCGTCGATTTTGGAAAGGCGCTCCCGGAAATTCTCCTCGTCCTCCTCGGGAATCCAGCCGGTTAAGATAAAGCTGTTATCGTGCTTGGCCACATATTTCCGGATATTGAAATAAGTGTCCAGCTCCTCAAGCTTGCTGAAAACCTGCTGGCACTTTTCCGCCTCCTGGTTCCAGTTATCGTCAATTTGTTTTTGCAGTCCGGCGATCTGCGCCTTCAGTTCCGAGATTTTCTCCTGAAGCTCCTGGAGCATTTTTTCCGGGGTGGATTCCAGCGCCTTAACCCTCAGACGTTCGAAATAAAGGCCGGAGAAAATGGTGTCCACCTGCTGAATGTATTCCACAGGAGCGATATAAACGCCCCAATAGTGGGTGGCGTCGCTGGTGCACTGAAAGAACAAAACATAGGGGTTATCCTCATATTTTGAGAGCTTTTCATAGCACTCCTTTGGAATACGCCCGAACCGGAATTTAATATATTTGCATTCGGCAAGCTTCTTTAAATCCAGATTCAAACCTACGAAATGGCCGATTTCCACCGTCTGCTTCACATAGCTCTCCTGGAGCTCCTCCAGCGCTTCCTTTTGATTTAAAAGCTCATCCATCCGCCCGGAAAACCGTTCTACATAATTTTTCAGTTCATAGTGGGGAAGATCCAGCCTTCTGGTATCCACCACGTCCAGATCCTTGCCGATGCGGATTAAAAGGCTTTTCAGCTCCTGGAGGATGTCTGAATAAGGATTCGCGTCTGTAAAGGTAGTGAACTTTCGGGTATCGGAATAAAACGAAAGAGCGTCATCCGGATGGAAATACTGAGTTTGGCCGCAAAGACGGATGACATCGTCCAGCTTGTCGGTAACGCCGATAATACTGGCAATTTTAACTTTAGAAACAGCCACGGCGCTCTACTCCTCTCTCATTGCTCAGCCTGCTTTATCCGTGGGCAGGATCAGCAATTTTTAATATCATCTACAGAAACCTGATATCGGATGCCTTCTACAATGGTGGTAATATTGTGGACCTCGGTATCAGCGAGGAAAATGTAGGAAAGAAGCACTACCGGAGGATGGGAGGAAAAGTGAATATAGTGCTTGCCGGAGATAAATTTTATCCTTTGCGCCAGCTCATCCACGAAATTGTATTCCACATTAGCGGTCTTTTTTCCCGCGGGAGGTGGTACGGAAGATGGCGGCGGCCTGATTGGCGGTTTCCGCGTGGATCAGAGCGTTTAGCTGCTTGGGCTTTAAAGAACCGAAAGGGAGAAGATTTTTCTCAATGAACTCCGGATGGGCCCGAAACCTTTTTTTCATACGGATGATCCGGGCGTAATTCTCCAGATCGATGTAGCCCTGGAACAGCTCCCTGACTTCCTTTTTTGTTTTTCCCCTGACGCGGTGGTCGATGATTTCCTGCACATGGGAAAACAGATAGGAATAAAGCTGGTTTTCGACGGCGAAAACATCCACCGGCTCTCCAGGCTTGGGCTCAAAGGGGGGCCAGCAGACGGCGGTAGACCGAACTGCCCAGAGCGTCTAGAAATTCGCCGTAGGTTTGGATGCTGGAAAACTGCTCCATGTGGATTTTAGTGTGCTTGGCAAGATAAAGGGGAGCGGCCTGGGAATATTCTTCCTGCCGGCCGGCGGACATCAGCATAAGAGCATCCAGAATTTCCTCAATCTCAGCCCTGGCGATCACATAATCGGCGAGCTGCTCGCCTACGGATAATTCATAACGAACAAAGGAGCTTAAATTATAAAACAGCTTTTGCTTAATCAAAACCTCAAGCTGCCCCCGATGGATATCGTACTCGTTGATTCCGGTGAGTACGTCGTGATAATCGGTGTTAGCCTTCAGATAGGCCGCCACCTCGGCCACGGATTTGCAGTCCAAAAGATTGCGGTAATCCTTTTCCTTCAGCCGCTTGCCGTATTTCGCGCGGGCCTTGGCCAGCACTACATTAGAAGATAAGGAGGAAAGCATGCGATCACTCTCCTATCACACGGCCTACGATAGCGTCTACCCAATTGCCGCCTTGCTGACGGTACAGCTCCTGCATTTTGATCAATTGAACCTCGTACTTCTTTTCTGCGTCCGCCAGAATTTGACGGGCCTGATTTTTTTCCTGAATCCGGTTTAATTCAATCCGCTTTCTGGCCCTGGCTAAATAATTCTCGCGGATTCGTTCTTTTGTCTCCGCGATTTCCTGGGCGGACAGGGCCTTGCTGCGTTTAGCCTCTTCGGTAATTTCTTGGGCTTTTTCGTCCATATCCACGATTTTTTTTTTATCATATCCTGCATGGTAAAAGCACCTCCTAAAAAAAGGACAGCGCAGGGAATTTTCCCAAATACAATTCCCTGCGCCTCTCTGCGCGTTTTTCAAATATTATTGTTTTACTAACTCAGATTATAGTCCTAAAAGTCAAATTGTTCAAGCGGTCAAATAAATTTTTATAGGAATGCCATAAAATAAAGAACCAGGTCAAAAATATTTGGCAGGAAAAATTAACAGTGAAAATTAATTTTTTAAGCTTTGCAGGGGAGCGGGGATTCTTCCGCCCCGGTGAATGAATTTAGCGGGAGAGCAAGGGTTGACCTCCATGACCGGGCCTTCGCCAAGCAGTCCGCCAAAGCTTAATTCATCGCCGGCTTTTTTGCCGATGGCGGGAATTACCCGCACAGCGGTGGTTTTGGAGTTCACCATGCCGATGGCGGCTTCGTCGGCGATGATCCCCGAAATAACCTCAGAAGAAGTATCCCCTGGAATAGCGATCATATCCAGGCCCACGGAACAGACGGCGGTCATCGCTTCCAGCTTGGTCAGGCTCAGGGCGCCGGTCCGCGCGGCGTGAATCATTCCGGCATCCTCAGTGACCGGAATAAAAGCGCCGGAAAGGCCGCCTACATGTGAGGAGGCCATTACGCCGCCCTTTTTCACAGCGTCGTTGAGCAGGGCCAGACAGGCGGTGGTGCCGTGAGCGCCGCAGGTTTCCAAACCCATTTCCTCCAGAATATGCGCCACGGAGTCGCCAATGGCGGGAGTGGGGGCCAGGGAAAGATCGATAATGCCATAGGGCACGCAAAGCCTGCGGGAAGCCTCCTGGGCGACCAGCTGGCCCATCCGGGTGATTTTAAAGGCGGTCTTTTTTATGATATTGGCGATTTCCGTAATATCGCAGCCTGTGCCGGCCTTCGCAAGGGCGGCCCGCACCACGCCGGGACCGGAAACGCCTACGTTTACCACACAGTCCGGCTCTCCCACGCCGTGGAAGGCGCCTGCCATGAAGGGATTGTCCTCTGGAGCGTTGCAGAATACCACCAGCTTGGCCGCGCCGATGCAGTCCCGGTCGGCGGTGCGCTCTGCGGTTTCTCGAATGATTTTTCCCATTTTTTCCACTGCGTCCATGTTGATGCCGGCCTTCGTGGAGCCGATATTTACGGAAGAGCATACGTGCTCCGTCACGTCCAGGGCCTCGGGAATGCTTTCGATCAGGGCATAGTCGCCGGGGCCAAAGCCCTTCTGCACCAGAGCGGAGTAGCCGCCCAGGAAATTGACGCCGGTGCTTTGGGCGGCTCTTTCCAGGGCTTTGGCCATTTTTACCGGATTTTGGGCTTGATGGGCGGCGGCGATCAGGGAGACGGGAGTCACCGAGATCCGCTTATGGATAATAGGGATTCCATACTCCTTGCTGATGTCTTCGCCGGTTTTTCGCCCGCATAGCGGCAGATTTTGTCGTAAATATGGTCGCAGGTGCTTTCTATGCCGCCGCCAATGCAGTCCAGCAAGGAAATCCCCATGGTAATGGTACGTACGTCCAGGTTTTCATCATCAATCATGGTGATAGTTTCTAAGATATCGCGGGTGTTCATCATAACAGTAAGCCGTTCCTTTCCCGTTTTAGATTCTGTGCATGGAGTTGAAAATATCCTCGTGCATGACATGGATTTTTAAGCCTTCCTGCTCTCCTAAGGCGGTCATCTGATCGACCAGCTCGTTAAAGGGAACTGTGGCTTTTTCCAAATCCACCAGCATAATCATAGCGAAAAGATCCTGCAGAATCGATTGGGTTACCTCGGTGACGTTTACGTTTTCTTTCGCGCAAACCGCCGAAACCTTTGCCAAAATACCCACCATATCCTTGCCGATTACCGTAATTACCGCTCTCATGAAGCGTACCTCCCGAACATATCATAGTTTCATTGTAATCCTTTTTATTATGAACGGAAACCTTTGGACTGTCAAGCGAAAACCAGAGAGGCAAAGGGGGTTTAACATCTCTTTAACCAGATTTCACAAAATGATACAGATTTTTAGGGGAAACCAGGTGGATTCCTGCCAGAAAGAAGCCTAGGCATTCTAAACGGCGTGTGATATAATAAATATAAATATTGCTGTATTGCCGCAATGCTGAAAAGCAATCCGTCTGTTTTGGCGCAGCTGTCCCTTAAGATGAATTGCGGCGGAACAGATAGTAAGACGCAAAGCGCGTTAAGATACCTATTAAAACGGAGGAAAACTGATGCGTTACCACTATATTTCTGACAGCCATGTCCATTCCGACTGCTCCTTCGACGGAACCGACCCGGTTATGATGATTTGCGAGAGGGCCGCCGCCTTAGGCCTTTACTCCATCGCCGTCACCGATCACTGTGAATGCGATATTTATTATAAAGAGGGCTTTGACCGTTCTGTGGTACAATCCTTTTTTGAGACCAGAAAGGCCAGGGCGGTGTTTTACGGCAGGCTTCAGGTATACGCCGGCATCGAGCTGGGCCAGCCCATCACCGATCCGAAAGCGACCCGGGAGGCCTTGTCCGCCGGCGCCTTCGATTTTGTGCTGGCTTCGGTACATAATCTGCCTGGCCAAAAAGACTTTTTATTATTTGAATTATACAGATGAGAATGTGGACCCCCTGCTCAGCGATTATTTTGACCATGTGCTTCAGGTGGCAAAGTGGGGGCAGTTTGATTCCCTGGCCCATTTAACCTATCCTCTACGCTATATACTGGCCCAGCCGGGACTCAGGGTGGAGCTGTCCAAATACCGAGAGAAAATCGACGCTGTTTTGCTGGAGCTGATTCAGCAGAAAAAGGCTTTGGAGGTGAATACCTCCGGCCTTCGCCAGCAGATCGGCGATACTCTTCCAGACGCTGGGATCGTCCGCCGTTTTTACGAGCTGGGAGGAACCTATGTGACGCTGGGGTCGGACGCTCACCGCTGGGCGGATGTGTCCGCCGGCATTGAAGAGGCCATGTCCATGATCTATAAAACCGGCTTCCGGCATTATACGATTTATTCCAAGCGAGAGCCTCGATTGGTGCCGATTGAGTAGACAAAAAAGTGGAAAAGGAGTATAATATAGGCTAATTATCAGCCGGACGGCAGGTTCAGGCTGATGGTTGGCTTATTTTATAAATAAAACATAAATTTGAAAGGAATGATACCAAGATGAATGATTTGCTTACCCTTCTCAGTGAGAACGCCCGTCTCACCGCGGCGCAGCTGGCCGTAATGCTGAATAAAACAGAGGCGGAAGTAGCGGCGGCGGTCAAAAGCTACGAGGAAAGCGGCGTCATCAAGGGATATAAGGCGCTGATCGATTGGGACAAAGCGCCGGTAAAGTCGGCCTCCGCCATTATTGAGCTGAAGGTGACTCCGAAAAAGGAGACCGGCTTTGACGAGATCGCCAGGCGGGTAATGGCTTTCGATGAGGTGGAGAGCGTCTATTTAATGGCGGGAGCCTACGATTTCGCTGTGATCGTCCGGGCGGCGACTATTCAGGATATCGCTATGTTCGTGGCAAAGCGTTTGTCCACCTTGGATTCCGTTATTTCCACAGCCACTCATTTTGTGCTGACCAGGTATAAGGATTCGGGAATGATCCTCTGTGATGACGGTGATGTTGATGAAAGAGGGGATATGTGGCTGTGATTGATTACCAGCAGTTTATGAACGACCGGATCCAGAAGGTAAAGCCTTCGGGCATCCGACGTTTTTTCGATATTGCTAACGAAATGGACCATGTGATTTCCCTGTCCATCGGCGAGCCGGATTTTTCCACGCCCTGGCACGTCCGCCAGGCGGGAATCGAATCACTGGAAAAGGGAAGAACCTGGTATACCCCAAACCGGGGATTTGCCGAGCTTCGTCAGGAAATCTGCAATTATTTTCAACGGCGTTTTCATGTTTCCTATGACGCTTCCTCCGATGTTCTGGTGACGGTGGGAGGCAGCGAGGCGATCGACCTGGCCATCCGCACCATCATCGCCCCTGGCGACGAGGTGCTGATTCCTCAGCCCTGCTTTGTCTGTTACGAGCCGATGGTGCAGATGGCCCAGGGGGTGCCGGTGATCATTGAAACCAAGGAGGAAAACAGCTTCCGTCTGACGCCGGAGGAGCTGCTTTCCCATATCAGCCCAAAAACAAAAATGCTTATTCTGCCTTATCCCAACAATCCCACCGGCGGCGTGATGCGCCGCCAGGATTTGGAAAAGGTGGCCGAAATTGTCCGGGAACGTAATTTATTCGTCCTTTCCGACGAGATTTACGGCGAACTGACTTACGGCGGCGAGCCTCATGTCTCTTTCGCGGAAGTTCAGGACATGAAGGAGCGCACCGTGGTGATCAGCGGCTTTTCGAAGGCTTACGCTATGACGGGATGGCGGCTTGGCTACGCCTTGGGGCCGAGCCCGATCATCGGCCAGATGACTAAGCTGCACCAGTACGCGATTATGAGCGCTCCCACCACGGCCCAGTATGCGGCGATTGAGGCGCTGAAAAACGGAGACGAGGATATTGAGTATATGCGCCGGCAGTACGGTATGCGCCGCCGGCTGCTGGTAGACGGCCTGCGGGAAATGGGCCTTTCCTGCTTTGAGCCGGAGGGAGCGTTTTATGTGTTCCCCTGCATTAAAAGCACAGGCCTTTCCTCCGAGGAATTCTGCGAGCGGCTGATCTACTCCGAGCGGGTGGCGGTGGTGCCCGGCACCGCTTTCGGAGAGTGCGGAGAAGGGTTCATCCGGGTCAGCTATTCCTACTCCCTAAAGCATCTTACCGAAGCTCTGGGGCGGATGAAGCGATTTGTCGCCTCGCTGCGGAATGAAGGGGAGAAAAATGAAGCTGACGGTAAACGCGCCGGCAAAGATCAACCTGACCCTGGATATTATCGGCAGGCGCAACGACGGCTACCATTTGGTAAAAATGCTGATGCAGTCGGTAGACGTGTGCGACACGGTAACGGTTTGGGATGATGCGGACAGCCCTATTCAGGTGTTTTGCAACCGGGAGGAAATCCCGGTGTCGGAAGCCAATACCGCTTACCGGGCGGCACAGGCCTTTTTTGAGGCGGCCAAAATAGAGAATCCGTGCATTGGAATCAAGATCAAAAAGAGGATTCCCATGGCGGCTGGACTGGCGGGAGGAAGCGCCGACGCCGCCGCGGTCATTGTAGCGCTGGACCGTATGTTTGAGACCAGGCTCTCTGAGGCTGAGCTGACGGATATCGGAGAAAGGGTTGGCGCGGATGTGCCGTTCTGCATCTTCGGAGGCACCATGCTGGCGGAGGGAATCGGCACGATTCTGACGCCTCTGCCGGATTTGCCGGACTGCTATATCGTGCTTTCCAAGCCGGAAATTTCCGTTTCCACCCAAAAGGCTTACTCTTTGGCGGATAAGCATCTGTTGTGGGAAAGCCCTGAAACTGACGACGCAGTGGAAGCGGTGTGCAACGGCGATATAGAGGAAGTTGCCAACTGTATCTATAATAAATTTGAAAAAGTCTTAAACCTGCCGGAGGTAGCCTCTATCAAGCGGATGATGCTGGAAGCCGGCGCCTTAAACGCGGGGATGAGCGGCAGCGGGCCGACGGTATTCGGTATTTTTAAGGACAAAGGCATGGCGGAAGGGCTGCGCGCCCGCTCCTTGGAGGAATACTGCGACCAGGTGTTTGTGTGCCGTCCGGTCTCAAAGGGCTGTGAGATTGTGGATTAGCGCTTGTATAAAAATGGAAAAAAACCGTCCATACTCAGACAGAAATGTTTGAAAGGACGGTTTTTTGATGAAATCTTTGAGGAAGCCCTTGTTCTCGAAAAAGAAAACATATTTGTCAGTGCTGGAAAAATCACTGCTTCTGGGCCTGCTTCTCAGCTTTTTACTTACTATGACGGGCTTTTCCGGCCAGTGCGAGGCGATTGAAAACCAGGTGTTCCGGTTCCATGTGCTGGCCAATTCCGATTCTCAGGAGGATCAGGCGTTGAAATTAAAGGTCCGGGACCGGGTTTTGGAATATTCCGAGGGATTATTTCAGAATGCTCAGACCCGGGAAGAGGCAGAAGCCTTAGCCGCCGCCCATTTACAGGAACTATGTCAGGCCGCTCAGGATGAGGTTTACCGCCAGGGCTACGATTATCCGGTAAAAGCGGAAATTACCAATATGTTTTTCGATACCCGGGAATACGAAACCGTAACGCTGCCCGCCGGCTGCTATGACGCCTTGAGAATCACGATCGGAGAGGCTGAGGGCCATAACTGGTGGTGCGTCATGTTCCCGCCTATGTGCCTGCCGGCGGCGGAAGAAAGCCAGGAACTTAACGACGTGCTCAGCGAGTCCCAGATGGAAGTAGTAGAAAACGGCGATAAATACCAGGTGAAATTTTTCGCGGTGGAGCTGTTTGAGAAAGTCAAAAATTGGTTTCAGGACCGATAGCTTTTCCCGGCGAAAATATGCTATAATAATCTCGCGCTATGGAAAGCGTCAGAGCCGGAAACAAATGGAGGGAATAGGCCGTGTCCTCAAAGGCCGAACCCTTTGGCCGTATCCGGCTTTCGGGATGGCCTGGCGGCTCTCTCGATGACGGTAGAAAATTCGGGATTCGCCGCGGACAGAAGAACGTGTCTGTAGCCGCTGTCTGCGGCGTTCGGTCAGGCGATGCTAGAGCCGCTTCTTTTCCCTATTTTTATTAGATAAAATATAAAAATGAAATGTTTTGCGGATTTATAGAAATGAAACCTGTCTGAAACGGCCTCTGGCGCGTCAGGCGCTTACTTAATCATTTTATGGAAAGGCTGAAAGCATTGGCAGCCGGAAAAGCTTTAACTGATAGGAGAAACAGAAAACGGAGGTGGAGCAATGCTGCAATTTGTCGACGGAACCTCGGGCAGCGGAAAGACGGATACGATTCGGCATATGCTGATGGAGAAAGCAAAAACAGGGGAAGAGAAGCTGCTGCTGTTGGTGCCGGAGCAGAACTCATTTGAAAACGAACGAGCGATGCTCCGCCTGATGGGACCGAAGAAGGCGGGGAGAATCACAGTTACCAGCTTTACCAGAATGGTAGATCTGGTGATGCGCCAAACCGGCGGCCTGGCGGGACGGCGGCTGAACGACAGCGGAAGAAGCATTTTGATGAGCCTGGCGCTGAGCCAGGTAAAAGAGGAGCTGGTTCTTTATCAAAAGCAGAGCGGCTCCCGAGAATTGGTGGAGCTGATGCTGTCGGCGCTGAAGGAATTTAAAATGTGCGGCATCCGGCCGGAGGATCTAAAGGCCGCCGCGGACCGCCTGGAGGAGGGAAACCTAAGGAAAAAAAATACGGGAAACCGGTCTGGTGATGGCCGCCTATGAGGCATTGGTTTCCCAAAGCTACATAGATCCCCTGGATGACCTGACCAGGCTGAAAAATGTTTTGGAGGCCACCCCTTTTTAAGGGATATACGGTGATGGTGGACGCTTTTGCCGGATTTACAGCGCAGGAGCTGGAGGTGCTGTCCCTGGTTCTGCGCCAGGCCAAGGAAACCGTGATTTCCGTTTGTGTGGACCAGGATCCGGCAAAGGATAACGGCATGGGGCTGTTTTCCCCGGTAAAGAAAACCGTGCGCCAGCTCAGGCGGATTGCCAAAGATTATCATATTCCATTGGCGCCGTCGATCCGGCTGCCCCATGGAAAAAGGTTTCAAAATGAGGAACTGAAGCTTCTGGAGCAGGTGATTTACCGCCAGGAGAGGCTGGAAAGCGGGGAGGTTCCCGGGCATATTGTCCTTTATAACGCCTCGGATATTTACGAGGAGGCGGATTTTGTCGCGCGCCGGATTCAAAAGCTGGTCCAGGAGGAAGGCTACCGTTACCGGGAGATCACGGTGATCGCCAGGGAAACGGAGTCTTACCGGGGCGTTCTGGATGCCGCCCTGGAAAGCTATGAGATTCCCTATTTTATGGATCAGCCGGAGCCTTTGGAGGAAAAACCCCTGATGACACTGGTTCTCAGCGCCTTGGAATGTGTTCAGAGCGGCTATCGGTCCGACGAGCTTTTCCGTTTGCTAAAGACCGGATTGACGGAGCTTCAGACAGAGGAAATCGCTGCGCTGGAAAATTACGCGCTTTTGTGGAATCTCAGCGGCAGGCGGTGGCTGGAGCCGTTTACCATGCATCCCAGGGGATTTTCTCCGGAAATGACGGAAGAGGATCAAAAAAAGCTGGAAGGGCTAAACCGGCTGCGTGAAACGGTTATGGAGCCGCTGGCTCAATTTGAGGAAAGCCTGCGTTCCGGAACAGGAAAAGGCATCGCCTATGGAGTTTACCAGCTTTTAGAACGCCTGAACGCGGCCCAGAATATCCGGCGGATGGCCGACGAATTGGAAAATATGGGAGAATGGAACCTTGCCCAGGAGCAAATCCGCCTGTGGGACATGCTGATGGAAATTCTGGATCAAATGGCCCTGGTACTGAAGGAGCAGCATTTGTCTCCCAGACGGTGGTCGGAGCTGTTTCAGCTGGTGGTGCAAAGCGAGGAGATCGCTTTTATTCCCCAGGGAGTAGATGAGGTTTCGGTAGGCGGCGCGGACCGTTCCCGGCCTGCCGCCCCAAGAGCGGTGTTCCTGATCGGCGCGGAAGAAGGGGAGTTCCCCCGGACGCCGGTGTCCGCCGGCGTTTTCAGCGACGCGGAGCGGCGGCTGATGATCTCCATGGGCCTGCCTCTATACGATTCCCTGGAAAAGCTGGCTGTAGAGGAAAGATACCTGGCCTATATGGCGGTGGTTTCCCCCTCGGAGAGGCTGTTCGTCTCCTATGCCAGCTCCGACCTGTCCGGCGGGGCGAGATCGCCATCCTCCCTGGTGCGGGAGGTTCGGAAGATTTTCCCCGAATGTCCGGTGGCGGATCGCTCCCAGGAGGCTTTCTCTGATTTGCTCTGGTCGCCGGAGCCCGCTTTTGAGCTTGCCGCCAGTCTGTGGCGGGAGCCTTCGGAAGAGAGAGGAAACCCTAAAGCGCTATTTCGGCGGCCTGCCGGAATATCAGGATCGTTTGGAGGCCGTCGGCCGGGCGGCCTCAGAAGAGCCTATCGCCTTTCAAAATCCTGAGAACGCTCAAAAGCTGTTCGGCTCCAATCTGCGGGTTTCCGCCTCGCAGATTGAAAAGTATTATCTATGCCGCTTCCAGTATTTCTGCCGGTACGGCCTGGGAGCGAAGGAAAAAGCCGGCGGTGTTCGACGCTTTGGAATACGGAAGCGTGATGCACTACCTGCTGGAAAATATGCTCCGGGCTTTCAGCGGAGAGGCTCTGGCATCCATGAAAAAGCAGGGCTGCTTGCGGAAATCCGCAGGCTTTTAGATAGTTATGTGGAAACAAACCTGGGGGATGGGAAGAAAAATCTCCCCGCTTCCGATATCTGTTAGCGCGGCTGGCGGATACGGCCCAAATGCTCCTTTCCCATCTGGGAAAGGAGCTGGCGCAAAAGCGATTTTGTGCCGGCGGATTTTGAGCTGTCCATCGGGAAAGGAAAGGAGCTGGAGCCTCTGGTTCTGGAAATCCCGGGCGGAGGCCAGATTTCCGTGGAGGGAAAGATCGACCGGGTGGATGTGATGGAAAAGCCCTCCGGGAAATACATAAGAGTGGTGGATTATAAAACCGGCAGTAAGGATTTTAAGCTTTCCGATGTGCTGTATGGCTTGAATATGCAGATGCTGCTATATTTAGATACGGTTTGGAAAAACGGAAAAAGCCGTTACGGAAGCGTCCTTCCGGCGGGAATTCTATACGTCCCCGCGGCGAGGCCGTCTGTTTCCGCCCAGTGGGGGGACAGCGGCGAGAAGCTGGAAAAGGAAAGAGATAAAAAGTCTGCGGATGAACGGTTTGGTGCTGGATGATCCCGAAGTGATCACTGGCATGGAAAAGCAGGCCCAGGGCGTGTTTATTCCGGTGGCCCTGAAGAACGGGGAGCCCGCCAAGCTGGACAGCGTGGCGAACCTGACTCAGCTTGGGGCCTTAACCAAAGAAAATGGAAAAGCTGGTGGTGGATATGGCCTGCTCTCTGCGACAGGGAGACGTGGATGCCGAACCAGCCGCCGGAGAATACGACGCCTGCGCCTATTGCCCCTACGGCCCGGTGTGCGGCCATGAGCCGGAGGGAAGAAGCAGGCTGGTCGAGAAGCTGGACCGGAACCAGGTGATGGCTGCGGTTCAGGAGGAAGCGCAGGAAAAGGAGGAGGCCTATGAGCAAACGAAATTGGACTGAAAGCCAGCGGTGGGCCATCTCCGCCAGAAATGGAAGCCTGCTGGTTTCCGCGGCGGCGGGCAGCGGGAAAACGGCGGTTTTGGTGCAGCGGGTGATCGAGCGGCTGACCGACCCTGAGAGGCCTTGCGACGCCGACCGGCTGTTGATTGTCACCTTTACCAATGCCGCCGCTGCGGAAATGAAAGAGAGGATTTCAGCGGCTATCGGAGAGCTTTTGCAGGCAGATCCGGCGAACGCCCAGCTTCAGCGCCAGCAGATTCTGCTGAACCGCGCCCATATCAGCACGATTCACAGCTTTTGCAATGAGCTGGTGCGGGAAAATTTCTATAAGCTGGATATCTCTCCGGATTTCCGGATTTCCGATTCCGCTGAAATGACCCTTCTCCGCCAGGAGGCGATGGATGAGGTCATGGAGGAGCTGTACGCCAAGGAGGACGGAAGCTTTCAAGGCCTTTCCGACGCTTTCAGCTTTGGGCGGGATGACCGCCGGCTGATGGAAACGGTTGAAACTTTATATGATTTTATCCGGTCTCATCCTTTTCCGGAACGGTGGCTGGACGAAAAGGAAGCCATGTACCGGGCGGATCTTCCGGCAGGCGAGACCCAGTGGGGAAAAATCATATTGGATTATGCCCAAAGCGCCGTGGACTACATGGCGGCGCTGACCCAAAATTCTCTTTCCGTGATGGAGGATGACGAAAAAATGGCGTATCGCGAGGCCTTTTGGAGGATTTGTCATCCCTGGAGGAGCTGCGGGACAGAATCGTATCCAAGGATTGGAACCGCATCGCTGCCGGGGTTCGGGCTTTGGCTTCGCTAAGCTGAAGGCACTGAGAGGCTATCGCGACGATCCCCTTAAGCTGCGGATCGCTGGCGCCGGGATACTGTCAAAAGCGTGTTTAAAAAGCTGGCGTCCTTATTTCAGGAGGATGAGGAAAAATGCCGGCAGGATATCCGCAGGCTGGTGCCTGTTGTGAGTGAATTATTCGGCGCGGTTAAGCGGTTCTCCCGAAGGCTGGACGAGAAAAAGCAGCAGAAGCGTTTGGCGGATTTTGGGGATTTGGAGCACTGGGCGCTGCGGCTTCTGGTCCGGCAGACGGAAGAAGGATGGCGGCGGACCGAGGATGCCCGGCTTTTGGCGGAAAGCTTCGACGAGGTAATGGTGGATAGTATCAGGATACCAATGAGGCCCAGGATATGATCTTCCGAGCGATCAGCCGGGAGGAGAAAAACCTTTTTATGGTGGGAGACGTAAAGCAGAGCATTTACCGTTTCCGTCAGGCCATGCCGGAGATCTTTTTACGGCGAAAGGCCAGTTATCCGGACTATGACCCCGAAAAAAATGAGTATCCCGCCAAGGTGAATTTGGATAGAAACTTCCGCAGCCGGCACGGTGTCACCGACGGGGTGAATTTTGTGTTCCGTCAGCTTATGTCTGTGGAAATGGGCGAGATGGAGTACACCAGGGAGGAAGAACTGACGCCCGGCGCTTCTTACCCGGAGCGGGAGGAGGCGGATACGGAGCTTTATATCCTGACCCTTCCCAAGGGGGCGGATATGGATACCCTGGAGGCGGAATATATCGGCAGCCTGATCGCTTCCATGGTGCGCAATGGGGAACTTGTGCAGGACGGCGGAAAACAGCGCCCCGCGGCTTACCGGGATTTCTGTGTGCTGATCCGCAATGCAAACGCTCACGGCGGCGTTTACGCCGCGAAGCTGCGGGAAATGGGAATTCCCGCCTGGTCGGATACGGCGGGCACGTTTTTCGGCACGCCGGAGGTATCCGTGGCCCTGTCCTATCTGCGGGTGCTTGACAACCCGGTGCAGGATATCCCGCTGCTTTCCGTTCTGATCAGCCCGATCTGGGGCTTTACGCCGGATGACCTGGCTCAAATCCGAATGGCCCGCAAAGGGAGACGCTTTTATTTTGCATTAAAGGACGCGCGGAGCGTCCTGACGTCCTAGGCGCCAGGTGCCGCAGGTTTTTAGAGCATACGGAGGCTTTTCGTAGGCTGGCGGCTACTCTGCCGGCGGACCGGCTGATTCAGCGGCTTTACGAGGCTACCGGATATCCGGCGGTTGCCCAGGCCATGCGCCAGGAGATTTACGGCTGAACAATCTCCGGCTGCTGATGAAATACGCCCGTGACTATGAGGGCTCTGGATACCAGGGGCTTTCCGGCTTTATCCGCTTTATCGACAGGCTTCAGGAGCAGGACTCCGACCTGGCTCCCGCGGCGGCTCTTTCTGAGAGCGCCAACGTGGTTCGGGTGATGAGTATTCATAAATCCAAGGGACTGGAGTTCCCAATTTGCATTTTAGCCAATACCGCCCGTCAGTTTAATAAGCGCAGGGAGGACATCCTCCTGCATCCGGCTCTGGGCCTGGGAATGAAGCTGCGGGATGAAACCATGACGGTTCAATACGACACCATGCCCAGAGAAGCGGTGTGTCTCTGGAGATCGAGCGGGGCGGGATGAGCGAGGAACTCCGCGTGCTGTACGTGGCCATGACCAGGGCCAAGGAAAAGCTGGTGATGCTGACCTCCCTGGACGATCCGGTAAAAACCCTGGGAAAATTAGGCGCTCAGCTGACGGACAGCAAGGCTATCTCCCCCTATGTAGTGCGGAGCGCCGGGTCCTTTTCCGACTGGATTCTTTCCTGCGCCTTAAGGCATCCCAGCGGCGGCGGGCTGCGGGAAAAAGCGGGGGTGCTTCCCGGCGTCATGCTGACTGAGGGAGAAAATTGGAAAATCCTTTTGAATCCCGTGCGGGAACAGCAGAAAACGATAAGCGGCGAGACGGAAAACGCCGTCAGATACAGGCTGATCCCGAACTGACAGCGCTCCTGCAAAAGCGTTTTTCCTTCGTTTATCCCGGAGAAGCGCTGAAATCCGTCCCGGCTAAGGTGGCGGCCTCCGAGCTTGCGGGAAAGGAAAACGCAAAGGAATACGCCGCAATGTCCCGCCCGGCGTTCCTGACCGGTCAGACCATGACCCCGGCGGAGCGGGGCACAGCGCTGCGCACTTATATATGCAGTTCGCGGATTATCGATTGGCGAAGCAGGATCCGGAGAAACAGCTCCGCTTTCTTTTGGAAAAAGGCTTTTTGACGCAGGAACAGGCGGAAGCGGTCAGCCTGAAAAAATTGAGCGCTTTTTTTCAAAGCGGGCTTTACCGGCGGATGGAGCAGTCTGAGAACCTCCGGCGGGAAATCCGTTTTACCGTGGAGCTTGCGGCCAGCGAAGTCAATCCAGGCCTGACAGGGCAAAACGGCCGGGAACCGGTGGTGCTCCAGGGAGCGGTGGACTGTGTGTTTGAGGGAAAACGGCGGCTTGATTCTGGTGGACTATAAAACCGATTATGTGAAGGAAGAACAGGAACTTAAAAACCGTTACCGCCGGCAGCTTTCCCTTTACGCTCTGGCATTGGAGCAAACCACCGGACTTAAGGTAACGGAGCAGTACCTTTATTCCTTCTCCCTGGGGGAAGCGGTGCGGATAAATTAGAAAAGCACCGGTGCTGAACAGCCGAACAGCCAGGCGGGCTCATAGGACCGCTGTCAGCACGCGCCTCTGCGTTCGAGGCTGATTCAACAGCTTTTCTTAAATTTTATCTTGACAAA
>VOFI01001285.1_pt1 | contig 76001 bp, 96 predicted proteins | sample 5384131 | NCBI WGS metagenome assembly VOFI01 (sample SAMN12384728, study PRJNA508395) | human gut metagenome | isolation source: healthy gut H | host: Homo sapiens
GCCTGTGATGAAAGCGGCTTCAACTACACGCCAACGCCTTTGCATATCCTCACGAACTGAGGAAGTACACCGAATTTTGTAAATATCAAGCATAGTTTGAACGTGTTCCATTATGGTTTTAGTGGTCACGATCTGATTTTTTATGCTTTCAACCTTGTATTTCTCGTATTCACTAAAGCCGATAAGCTCTCTTATGACAAGATCGTTTATCTGTGAAGCGTCACAAAGAGCATTTTCAGCATATGCCCTCAAATTTCGGTATTCTTTGAGCAATAGCTTGACGTTCTTGAACTTCTTGCTTTCGTTGTCCTTGATACGTTCGGCTTCTTGTGCTTGGTATATCTCAATAGCCTTTGCAGCTCCTGCTTCTGCTGCTATTCTTGAAATGTAATTGACTAGCTTTTGATTTGTGTTTTCTTGTGACATTGTTTTCACCTTTCGTCTTTATGTTTGTGACCCGTTTTCAAACCCGTCATTGATTTGACCTAATACCCTATCAAGGGCGGCTAAAACTTCTTCGCTTTCGTCATCGTCCTGAGAGATATAAACGCCCGTCATTTTGTTCAAAAGGTCTATCGCACGCAGCCTTGACGGCATACCCTCATCACTATCACGGGCAATGTCTGACAGCAGGGCTTGACGTTCCAACGCTGACATAATGCGTTCACGCTGTCCCTTTTCCGTCAGCTCCCGCACATATGCCTTGACCTCTTCAACGTTCAGAAACCTGCTGGCGTTCGTGTGAGCGAATTTCTTAGAATACCCAGCCTTAACAGCACTTTGCGTGGCGTTTCCGCTCTTAGCGTAATATTCGGCGAATTTCCTTTGCCTTGCTGTCATTTCTTCACCTCCTTTCAGCAATGCCCGCTAGTGTAGTATTTTGTAGTGGTATCATAAGCTTGTGCTTGCTCGTATGTTCATTTGTCAATGCAATATGCACGGACTGTCAAGACAAAAAAATGGTTGCAGTATTAGCCTCAAATATCAGTCCAGGGATTTTTAAAGAGGTCTTCGGGGTCTTGCTGTTCGCTTGGCTGTGAAGCAAGTTGAGGGTATCGCTTTTGAACTTCGCCTATGACCCAACTTCTTATAGCGTGATAGTCGGACTTGTACTTAACACCCTTTGATAGCTTATAGTTGTTCAAGATTTCTATGCACTTATCGACAAACGGCTTTGAATGTTCTGACATTAGCTTGTCATATTCTTTTTCTGTGAGAGTGACAGCTTCCGCATTGTTGTTTTTGTTGTCTTTGACATTTTTTTCTTGTTCTTTGGCGTTGTGCGTTCCTTTTCTTCTATATTCTCATCTAATCTATTCTTATCTATACTAATCTTATCTAATCTATGTGGGCAGTTGGTTGACGCTTGGTTGTCAAGTGGTTGACAGTTGGTTGACAGTTGGTTGTCAATCATTGAATATGCTCCGTTATCCTCTACCCTGAGCATAGATTTTTCGTTAGTGTACGTTGTTAGTGTCATTCTATCTTTTCGCAAAGTATTATGTATTAGCCAATGCTTTATGACAATTACGCCGCTTTTGAATGGAATAATATAACTTTTGGCGATAAGTAATTTCATATCATCATCGGTGCAGCCTATGGCTCGTTGTATCTTTTTCGGGTTGTTCATAAAGCCCTCATCATCTGCACGCATAGACAAATGAAAGTACAACGCCTGTGTTGATAGCGGCATATCTAAGAACAAATCGCTATCAATAATGATTTTTGCAAACATTCTTTTTTCAGCCATTGCTTAACCCTCGCTCTCCCACTTGTTAAGCAAGTCCTCCGCTGCTCTGAGCGTTGTTCTTATGCTTTGTGACCTTGCGTGTTCTGTACGAACGTACCGCCGCAGCTCGTATACATCGCTAGGCAAATAATAGCCATTGCTGCTGGAACATATAACCGCACCTTTACGCCGCATATGCTCGATACAAAGCCTTGTGCTGCGGTTGTCAAGCCCTGATATCCTGCACATATCGGAAAGGCTCACGGCGTTTTCTTCTTGGTAACATCAATCATTGTTTTGCCTCCTTTCAAAATTGTTTCATTTTGATATTGACAGATTTCGTTCCGCCTGCTATAATAGTAACAGAAAAGCAAAACAAAATCAAGAAAAATCAATGGTATGTATCAAAATAGGCACAGGGGGGCGGATTGATGATTGAATGTAACAGCTTAGAGGATATCGGCAAGCGAATAAAGCACTACCGGACTTCAAAAGGAATGGAACAAAACGAATTAGCCAAAAAGCTACGCGTAAAACGTGAGCTTGTATCAATGTGGGAAAATGGAAAGAGAGATATTAAAACATCAAATATAGTAATGCTTGCAAATATATTTGAAATTTCCTGCGATGAATTATTGACAGGCACAAAACCTGAACACGTTGACTTTAGACAAGCAATAGAAAAACTAATAAGCATTAACAGTCTTGTAATTGAAAATATTGACCCATATCACATTGACGAATATAATTTAATTGATGTTGTGAATTACATTATAGGACATCAGCATTTCATTACTTTTGTAAAGCATTTGTCTGAAATATATCGTATGTGCAGATCAAATGCTATTACAGTTGCTTCAAGTAATGTAATTAATGATGATAATTATGAAGAAATGCAAAGAGCCTTTTATAATTTTATAGACAAATTCAAAGTGAAATTAGTTTCTTATCAAGATTTTTACGGGAATGCGATCGGTAATTGTAAATATGATTTAGATTACATAATGAGAGACTTGTTAAATGAGGATTAGCCCCATTTTAAGCACAAAAAAACCGCCCTGTGTTGCAGCACAGAACGGTTTAAATAGACCTCACCGCAAGGGCAAAGCCTGCTATACAAAGCATATAAATTATAGCACAAGATCTGATACACATACGCCGTGCGGTGCATTGGGAAAAGCAAAAAGGATTTTTACTATACAGAACCTAAAACGGCAAAGTCAAGGCGTACTGTTCGCCTGCCTGAACGTGTGATGTTCTTGCTCAAACAGCAGCACAATGAACAAATGTCGGCGGCGTTAAAATACGGCGATTATTGGGATAATTCAGAAAACCTTGTGTTTACTACTGAAAGAGGCTCGCAAATGTCAATAGGCACGCCATACACGTTCTTGAAGAAGTTTTGCGCTGAATATAACTTGCCCTTTGTGTCGGTACACAGTCTGAGGCACTTAAACGCCACGCTTCTTATAAACAGCGGTGCAAACCCTAAAACAGTACAAGCCTTGCTGGGGCATAGCTTGGCAAGCACAACGCTGAACATATACGCACACGAGATACAATCAGCAGAGGCGGCAGCTTCTGTGGCTGTTGCAGCAATGCTTGTTCTGCAAAGCGTGGGGCGGTGTAGTGCGATATGGGTACCATGAAAACGGCAGAGCTGGCGGCTCTGCAATGCTTGGCATATAACAAAATCTCTGAACTTCCTGTAAGTCTAACTACAATAGCAAGAAATTCAAGCGTAAAAATCATAAAAAACTCAGATGCAAATGAGCTACAGCCTGATGAGTCTGGAATTAGCTTATTGATCGGAACGGAATACTTTATCGTTTATGACGATACTCAAAGCAAGGGTCGTTGCAGATTTACGATTGCTCACGAATTAGGGCACATATTCTTGGGTCACCTGTTGATTGACTCAAAAGGTGCAAGAACATTCGACACAAGCAGACCGCAGATAGAGCAGGAAGCGGATGTGTTTGCTTCTCGCCTTTTGTCTCCTACTTGCGTTCTTTTGGGGCTTGGACTTAAAACGCCCGCTCAGATATCAAAGTTTTGTGAAATTTCTTACACTGCCTCAAAGATAAGATGTTATCAAATGCAGTCGATATACAAACGAAATGAATACACAATGTGTGACCTTGAACGTGAAGTGTATGGCAATTTTAAAGAGTTCATTGATAAGAACAAAACGAGGTCGGTTAAATGAAAATGATGTATATTGTTTATTCGGCAGATAAAAAGCCGCTAGGCATTTTTAAAGATAGAAAATCAAGAGATATACAGCTAAAACGCTGCGGCGGCAGTTATAAAAGTGTTAATATTCGCAGCGTCAAGCGGGCATACAAGGGCGTAAAGGGGTGCGATATTCTAATGACAGCAAAGGAACTAGCAAAGCTAATGGATTGTGTGGGCAACTCTGAGCATAGTGATAGTGCTTTTGAGAGTGAAATAAACACGTTTATGGACAAATACGGAAATAAAAAAGAACATAAGCACATATAACGATATGATGACCGATCTTGTTAAGATAACTGACAATGAGCGATATAATTCATTTGCTCAGGAATTTGAAACGGCGGTATCACTGATATTAAGCAGGGAGTTGATTTGAAATGATAAAAAGAAACATTACACCTATAACGATAGAAGAGCTTCTCATACACACCGAAAGCGACTTCTGAAGTTATGGGTCAGAGAGATTTTATGAAGCTTATCATAAGTTCTATAAAAAAATAGAAAAAATCGAAAAAGAGATGAACCGTGATGACTTAATCGACAGCAGCGACGGTGGTGACTTAGGTGATGTATTGTGCAGAGCGGAACGGGATTATTTCAAAGCGGGCTTTCGTGCAGGCGTTAGGCTGCTTATTGAAAGCTTGGTTGCAGATATATAATAAACACAAAGAGCAGGCGTTAAAACCTGCTCTTTTACTTTCAGATATGCAATTTTCAAAGCCATAATGACCAAACAATGACCAAAACGCAGGCGGCGAAAAATAAAAAAGCTCACAAGCCACGCAATTACGTGATTTGTGAGACTTAATACTTGGCGCGGATTGAGAGATTTGAACTCTCGCGCCCGTTTCCAGACCTACTCCCTTGCAGGGGGAGCCCCTTCACCACTTGGGTAAATCCGCAAACCTGTATATATAAAAAAAATGTGGCGGACAGGGTGGGATTCGAACCCACGGAACATTGCTGTATCAACGGTTTTCAAGACCAGCTCCTTAAACCACTCGGACACCTGTCCACATTAATTATTTGTTTTGTGTCGTTCTCTCTCAGCGACTTAATTATTATAGCACAGTTCATCTGTCTTGTCAACCCCTTTTTCAAATTTTTTTTGCGAAATTTTTTTTAAGCATAAATATTCCTTCGTATGCTAACGATACTTGACGAAATCTTATAAATATGGTATAATAAATCACAGCTTTGTATGTTTTATCACTTTATATGATAATTTATACAGAAAATTTTTTATGGAGGCGACTTTATTATGAAGATGACTGTAAGTCAGGCTATGGTTGAATGTTTGAAAGCTGAGAACGTAAAAGTCGTCTTTGGCTATCCCGAGCTGCTATCTGTCCTTTCTATGACGCTTGCTGGATGCTGAAAACGACATCAGGCAGGTGCTTGTGAGACAGGAAGCTAACGGTGGTCATGCGGCTAACGGCTATGCACGAATTTCAGGCAAGCCTGCGGTCTGTATCGCTACATCGGGTCCGGTGCAACTAATCTTATTACTGCTATTGCTACTGCTTATGCGGATTCTATACCTATCGTGTGCATAACAGGTCAGGTGAATACCGATCAGATAGGCTCTGACGTTTTTCAGGAGGCTGACATTACAGGCTCGGCTGAGCCGTTCGTTAAGCACAGCTATCTTCTCAAAAACCCTGAGGACACTGCGAGAGTGTTCAAAGAGGCTTTCTATATCGCAGGCACGGGCAGACCGGGTCCTGTGCTTATAGATATCCCTATGGACGTTCAGAAAGCTGTTATCGACTTTGAGTACCCTGAAAAGTGCGAGATAAGAAGCTATAAGCCTACCACAAAGGGCAACTACGTTCAGGTAAGGCGTGTAATGGCGGCGTTGGAAGAGGCTGAGAAGCCGCTTATCTGTATTGGCGGAGGTGTTTTTGCCGCTCACGCTGAGAACGAGATAAGAGAGCTTGCCGACCTTATGCAGATACCTGTTATCACAACTATGATGGGCATTTCTGTTTTCCCTGATGACGACCAGCTTTTCTGCGGCATGATAGGAACTCACGGTGTTAAAATGGCAAACGCCGCTGTGAACGAGTGCGACGTGCTGTTCCTTGTGGGCGCAAGAGTTGGCGACAGAGCCGTTAAAACACCTTTGGCTCTGGAGAAAACTACTAAGATAATACATATAGATATCGACCCTGCGGAGATAGGCAAGAATATCGGTGCTGACCTGCCTCTCGTTGGCGACGCAAAGCTTGTTTTACAGCAAATGACGGAGCTTGCAAAGCCTATGAAGCACGATGAGTGGATAGCTCACATCAAGACCCTTGGGGGGGCGAGAGAAAGTATGTTGAGCCTGCAAAGGGTACTGTAAATCCGAGGGTGTTTATCGACAGGCTTGCAAAGAAAATGCCTGCCAATGTTACTGTTGTGGCAGACGTTGGACAAAATCAGATATGGACCTGCACTGAATATAAGTTCCGCAAAGAGGGCAGACTTCTTACCTCAGGCGGCATGGGTACGATGGGCTATTCTGTGCCTGCGGCAATAGGTGCAAAAATGGCTGACAACAGCAGAGCAACAGTTGCTATATGCGGTGACGGAGCTTTTCAGATGTCGTTCATGGAGCTTGCAACAGCCGTTCAGTTCGGCGTTGATATAAAGGTGGTAGTAATGACCAACAACCGCCTTGGCATGGTAAGAGAACTTCAGACAAATGGCTATCATGACAGACAGACAGCAGTTTTTCTTGACGGCTCTCCTGACTTTATCAAGCTTGCAGAAGCTTATGGCATACCTGCAATGAGAGTTTATGACGATGATACTATGGAAAAGGGCGTGGAAATGCTTGCTGAACATAAAGGCATTTGCCTTGTTGAAGTCGTTGTGGATAAGGATATGCCAACATTATAAGGCTAATATTTTAACTATCTGTAGCGTTTACAGTATATAGCGTTTACGTTCAAAAAATCTTAATAATAAGCTGGTATAATAAAGAATCAAGGAAAGGTTTCCTTATGGAGGTTGATTTATGAAACATACGATCTCAGTTCTTGTAGAAAACCACAGCGGTGTTCTATCAAGAATTTCCGGACTGTTTTCAAGACGTGGGTTCAATATCGAGAGCCTTGCAGTAGGTCCAACTCATGACCCTGACGTTTCAAGAATAACGATAGTTGCTGACGGTGACGAGCATACAGTTGAGCAGATCGAGAAACAGCTCAATAAGCTTATAGAGGTCATCAAGGTAAAGACATTTGAGGCTAATGAGTATCTCGCAAGAGAGCTTATGATAGTCAAGGTGTCTGCGGTCGCAAACAGACGCAGTGAGATAATGACTATTGCGGATATCACAGGGGCTAAGGTCATGGATATAACGCTTACGACGATGACATTCTTTAACATTCACTTTGGCTGCATCGTACCACCAAAGAATGTCAATGTTATCATGATCGCACCTAAGGCTCCTGGTCACACAGTACGTTCTGAGTATCAGGCTGGTAAGGGTACACCTTGCCTTATCGCAGTTGAGCAGGACGCAACAGGCAACGCACAGGATATCGGACTTGCATATGCACTTGGTATCGGCGGAGCAAGAGCAGGTGTTCTTGAGACAACATTCAGAACAGAAACAGAAACAGACCTCTTCGGTGAACAGGCAGTTCTCTGCGGTGGTGTCTGTGCACTGATGCAGGCTGGTTTTGAAACACTTGTTGAAGCTGGTTATGACCCAAGAAACGCTTATTTCGAGTGTATCCACGAAATGAAACTGATCGTTGACCTGATCTATCAGTCAGGATTCGCCGGAATGAGATATTCTATCTCTAACACAGCTGAGTACGGCGACTACATAACAGGTCCAAAGATCGTTACTGAGGACACTAAGAAGGCTATGAAGAAGGTTCTGTCTGACATTCAGGACGGTACATTCGCTAAGGACTTCCTCCTTGATATGTCTGACGCAGGTTCACAGGTACACTTCAAGGCTATGAGAAAGCTCCACGCTGAGCATCCTTCTGAGAAGGTTGGTAAGGAGATCAGAAAGCTCTACAGCTGGAACAACGATGACGAAAAGCTCATCAACAACTAATTTGCAGATAAATATTATTGCATAAAGAAAAGCGACTTGCAATTAACTTTGCAGGTCACTTTTTTCTTTTTTTACTTCGCTACTCTATCTTGGAGCATAGCTTTTTTATTTTGTGGCTCGGTAACTCTACCTTTGTTTAGTGAGCAACCGAGCTACCAACATTGTTTTGTTAAGATAATGCACTGTCATTTTGGTCATAAGTTTCAACGCTGTCATGCTCATCAGTGGTGTATGAATAAACCATATCCCCCTCAACTGTGACATCCACCTGGGTTACATCATATGCACTGCCGTCCTTATCCTTTTCAAAGTATATTGAAAAGTCAAGTCCGGATAAATCATAGGAGCTGCACTCTTTGTCATATGGCAGAGTTTCTACCCAAAGTCCATATGCGAAAAGCTCCGGCGTGACGTTATCTTCTTTGTCCATATCTGGCACATACGACATTGCAAGCTCTTTCGCAAGGTCGAGTGAGGTCACATTGTCAAAGTGAAGCTTCTTGCCGCTGGTGTTATACTTTGTTACAAGCGCCTGCGCCTTTTCAAAAATATACTGCGCCGTGGCTGACGGGTCAGCTTCCACAGTGCTGGTGCTTGAAAACGGAGCGGAATCATACACCGCCCAGCTTCCGTCATTGGCGTAGCTATACAGAGTAAATCTGTTTGTGAACATATCCACAGTGAAATAATCTGTCGCCATATTGAACTGTATGTCCGAATCGTTGACGATATTCAGGGTCAGGAGGTTCAGATTTTCGTTTGTGATATATCCATTTTGCGCATAGTCTGACTTTACATATTCTGTTGTATTGTTGCTGTTCATGATATCGTTGTAATAATTATAGTCAGCAGGGGAGTAGCTAAAAATGGCATTGTCTGGGTTTTTCATAGAGCTTTCGTCATAGATATCCAGCAGGTCATTTTTGAGGGTTTGAGCTATAATTTTGGCATTTTCAGTGAAGCTTTCGCCGCTTCCGTATTTGAGAGAAACGCTGTTATCGCTGTCTGAAATGGTTATCTTGCAGTTGTTATTCTCAATATGGGCTTCTATTCTGCAATTCACCGCCTTGTTAAAAGCGTCCTCATCAAGGGTTTTTATCTCCGACAGGATATCGATTACCAAAGAATTTGGCTCATAGCTGTTATCATCTGTCAAAAAAATCCACGCTTGGAAGTCCGCTGTCGGTTTTCTCCAGCAGGTCAACGTAATACCTTGTGCTGTGTTCCTTGCCCTCGATATTTTCGTCATAGTTGCCGCTGTAGACTATATCGCAGTATGCAGGGCTGTTTTGTATTATGTCGAGATTTCCTACCGTAGAATTTGCGCTTTCAAGCACTGTGTCTGCAAGCTTTATAAAGTCTGCTGAACACAACTGCAGTGTACCTGTATCGCCGGATACACTGCTGTTTGCAGGTGGAGCTGTGCCTGCGTTCGGCTCGTAGTCATGGATATTTCTTGTCATGTAAATTCCGCCTGACACTACAAGCGCCACTGCCGCCGCTGCCGCAACTACCTTTGCGCCCTTGTGTCTTGCGACTATGGCAGGCTGTGTCGGCTCGGTTTGTGGTGTGAAAGTATCCGTATTTATATCTCCGTTTTGTTGTGGAAAACGCTTTTTGAGCGTTTCTTTGAGCTGATCTTTCTTTTTGTTCCGATAGGCTTGCGTTTGCAAAATAATTCTTTATATCTCTTTCGTTCATACGCTCATCTCCTTTTCGTAGTCTGAAAGTGAAAGCTTTAGTTTTTCTCTTGCTCTTTTCAGCTGTGATGTGACAGTGCCCTTGCTTGTTCCCAAAATGTCGGCTATCTCATCGGTCTTGCAGCCTTGATAATAAAAAAGATAAAGCACTATCCTGTATTTTTTATCCAGCCTGTTTATAGCGTTTTGCACATCTATTTGCATATCAGGTGATGAAAAATCGCTGCTTGCACTTACCTCATTTTCTGCACGCAGACGTCTGCCTGCCGACCTTAGCAGGTCTTTGGATAGATTTATCGCCGTTCTCAGCAGCCACGCTTTAAGATGCTCGTCATCATTGAAGAAAAGCTCACCCTGCCTTGTGAAATATTTTATTATGACCTCGCTGACTATATCCTCCGCCTCGTGAACGCTGCCTGTGACTGCCAGTGCCGCTCGGTAGATATCGTCTGAAAATTTGTCAACTATGTAGTCAATATCTCTTGTCAAAGCTGTCACCTCCTTTGTTGTTTTGAAAAGCCTTTCATCTATAACACGAATGTAAAGACCGTTTGATTGCATAAAAAAATGGACGAAAAATAATTTTTTCGTCCATAAAAAATCAGCTTTTACTTGTTTTTACATAAGACCACCCGTCACCGAGGTTATCCTCGCCCCCTGATGAGCTTATGGGTGAGTGGTAAATATAGTAATGGTCATAAATGGTATAGAATTTCACTGTCAAGCCGTCGCTGTCGATGTATGTAACGTTCCTGCGCTCCAGCTCCTCAAGCTCTTTCTTCACAGACTTGCAAGCATTGTTTTCAGTGAGCGATTTAATGGAGCATTTGTGTCGGCTTTTCGCATGAAATGCTTTCTATCATAAATTCCGCAGTGGTCTGAAAGTTAGCCTTATTGTCATTGAAAACGGCTTTTATCTGGCTGTCGGAGCGCATATAGTGCTGATGCCAGAAGCCGAGTGCTACTGCTAAGATTATGACTATCCAAATTATCCACTTGACTTTTCTGCCTGTTGACCATTTGCGAAGCTTGCCGTCAGCCCCCATATCTTTCTCGCTGACAATTGGATTTATCTGCTCGCTCATTATTTTACGAACGCCTCCAATCTGTAGATAGGCATACCCATGTCTGAGAATTTCTTCTCATATTCCGTTACGATATTGCCCTCGAAGCCGCTGTTGTGAAGGTCGAGAGAAATGTTTTTAAGTCCGTAATTTGCCGCAGAGAACTCCTCCAAGGAGAACTCAAAAAAGTGCATATTGTCGGTCTTTTGATATATCTCGCCACTGTCCACAAGAATACGTCTGTATATTTCAAGAAAAGCTCGGTATGTGAGCCTATGACGTGCATATGTATTTTTAGGATACGGACAGCTAAAGTTAAGGTAGATACACTCCACTGACTTTTCAGGGATAAAGCAATCCAGATATTCGGCCTCGCCCCTTGCAAATCTCAGGTTCGGTATGCCCTCGTCTATAGCCATTTGTGCGGCGTCAACTATAACGTTACTGCTTTTTTTCTACTGCAAGGAAATTCTTGTCAGGATTTCTCTTTGCTATCTCTCTTGCAAACTGACCCTTTCCACAGCCTATCTCCAGCACAAGGGGATTGCTGTTTCCGAAGATCTTCTCAAAGTCAATAAGCTGTTTGTTTGATTTGTCCTGAAAATTCTTCTCGTCACGGTCAAGATATAAAATATAATCTCCGCAGGCTTCAAGACGTGCCTTAAGATTTTTTTCTTTCTTCTCATTCTCATATGGGATAAACTCTCCTGTTATTTATTAGAATATTTGTGCAGAAAATAGTCCTTGTCAGACGTGACCTTTAGCCACTGCACAGCCGACCCTGTGAGCATATTTTCATAAGGATAAACTGTGAGCATGACTTCGGGTGTGTCCTCACCGCTGAAATGAGGTGTCACCTTAAAAGCTATCTCGCAGTTGAGTCGTTGGACGACCTCTTCCTCGGTGAGCTTTCTGAAAAGCACTGAGGTGTCCTTTTCGGTGATAGGTATTTTGGTAAACTTCGCCTGATAAATTTTCTTGCCGTCCTTTTTGGTCACAAGTGAAAAGCCATGCTTCACAAGGGTTATCTTTCCGCCATGGTTTTCGTAGTATTCAAGGTTTGAAAAGGTAACACGTCCGTCATTGACAGCTTCACCGGATATCGAAACGCAAAGCCCTTTGTCTGACGCTTTCCCTGCACTTTCCACTCCGAAAGCAAAGGGAAGTCCGTCTATCATTATCTCTCCGCAGGTGGAAAACTGCAACTTCACCTGCTTTTTCTTCAAGCCTGCAAATGGATTTTTCATGACAACTCCTATATTAAAGGTCGATCTGCACGCCGCCAACAGGTCTTATGGACAGCACATAGCATGAGCCTTCACCGAATACTCTCTCCATTTCAGCCTTGAAAGCTTCAAGCTTCTTTTCGGGTACGAACGCTTGGATAGTTCCTGCAAAGCCACCGCCGTGTACTCTGCAAGCACCCTCACCGCCAAGAGCCTGCTTTGCAAGATACAGAGCAAGTGAAAGACCCTGCTCGTTTGGGGCAGAAGAAGCATAGATGTTCTGAAGATATTTGAATGATGAATCTCCTGATTCATTGATAAGGCTCAGGAAAGCGTCAAAGTTGCCCTCTGAAAGTGCGGAAGCTTCCTTGCCAACTCTCTCGTTATCGTCAAAGAAGTGGAGCGCTCTAAGCACAGCTCTGTCACTGCACTTTTCTCTAACGGCGCAGATGTTTTCAAGAAGCTGTTCCTTTGTTATCTCTCTCAGCACCTTTTTGCCGAAGAAAGCCGCAACAGACTTCATTTCCGCAGGGATAGCCGCATACTCAGGGGTGAGGTCGGCATGGTTGCCCTTTGTGTCAACGATACACAGTGCGTGACCGCTTTTTGTGAAATCGAACTTTACAGAGTCGATAACAGGGTGCTTTTCGTCAGCAAAGTCGATAGTGATAAATCCGCCTACTGATGAAGCCATTTGGTCCATAAGACCTGATGGCTTGCCAAAATATACATTTTCCGCAAACTGAGCTATCTGAGCTATTTCCACTGCAGAAACCTCGCCCTCGTTGTAAAGACCGTTGAGGATAGTGCCGATAAGCACTTCATAAGCCGCAGATGAAGAAAGTCCAGAGCCTTTGAGCACGTTTGAAGTAGCATAAGCCTTGAAGCCTCCGGCATTGTGACCATTCTTCTTAAAGCCTGCGGACATACCTCTTATAAGTGCCGCTGATGTGTTTTTCTGCTCCTCGTAGATAGTGTCGTCATCGACGTTCACAGTGTCCATTGGGAAGCCCTCGGACTTTATTGTAATAACGTTCTCTTCGTTGTCAGGAGCGACAGCGGCAATAACGTCGAGTGAAACGCCTGCCGCAAGAACACAGCCGAAGTTGTGGTCGGTGTGGTTGCCGCCTACCTCAGTTCTGCCTGGAGCTGAGAAGAAAGCAGTTGGCTTTTCACCGAAAAGCTTTTCAAATTCATCTGCAACTCTGTTATATCTTTCTCTCTGAAACGCTGTCATATCGGCTGTGTAGACCTCGTCAAGTGTGTATTTTTTCATTATGTATATCCTCCGAACGTAAATATAAGTATGCTTTGTTATTATACAACATTTATGCTCTTTTTTCAAGTACAATTTTTTTAACAAGTGAGGAGGTAAGAATGAGAAATGAGGAGCGTTAAGAATGAGGAATGAGGAATTATGGTATCGCCTGGCGGCAATTTATTTTTTGTTGCTCAAAACGTGTAAGCTGGCATAAATTTTTGCACAGAAGCTCCCTTGATATTTTATGCAAACTGACAAAATTGCCGTAAGCAAACTTTTTATAACACTCTATTGGTGCTTTAAATCAAAAAAGCTGTTGCATTTTGGTGAAATTTGTGGTATAATTACTTGTATCTATTTTAATTATTGTTTATTTCTACCGACCACGAAAAAAATGGTCGGTGCAGTGAAAGGAAAGATTTATTGTATGAAAAAACTAATGCTTGGAAACGAGGCGTTTGCAAGAGGTCTGTATGAGGCAGGCTGTAAGGTTGTATCATCTTACCCTGGTACTCCGTCAACTGAGATAACAGAAGCTGTTGCAAAATATGACGAGGTATATGCTGAGTGGGCGCCTAATGAAAAGGTGGCAATGGAAGTGGCTCTTGGCGCTTCTATAGGCGGTGCAAGAAGCTTCTGCGGAATGAAGCACGTTGGTCTTAACGTAGCGGCTGACCCTCTTTACACAGCAGGCTACACAGGCGTAACGGCAGGTATGGTAATAGCTGTCGCCGATGACCCTGGTATGCACTCGTCACAGAACGAGCAGGATTCACGTCACCATGCTATCGCTTCTAAGACAATGATGATAGAGCCTTCCGATTCAGGAGAGTGCAAGGAGTTTGCTAAGGCTGCTTTCGAGCTTTCTGAAAAGTTCGATGTTCCTGTTATCGTAAGACTGTCCACCAGAGTTTCTCACTCTCAGTCAGCCGTTGAGCTTTGCGAGAGAGAGGAAAGGGAGAATATCCCATATGAAAAGAATATCCAGAAGTATGTTATGATGCCTGGTAACGCTATCCGCCGTCACCCTGTTGTTGAGGCAAGAATGAAGGCTATCGCTGATTATGCCGAAACTTCACCACTCAACAAGGTAGAGATGAACGATACAAAGATAGGCGTTATCACAAGCGGTATCTCATATCAGTATGCAAAGGAAGCTCTGGGCGACAAGGCTTCATATCTTAAGCTCGGTATCGTAAACCCAATGCCAATTCAGATAATAAAGGACTTTGCCGCAAAGTGCGAAAAGGTCTATGTAATCGAGGAGCTTGACGATGTTATCGAAACACTGCAAAAAAAAGAACGGTGTGAACGTTATCGGCAAGGAACTGTTCAGCCTTATGGGCGAGATATCACAGACTATCGTTGCTGAAAAGATACTTGGCGAGAAGACTGAGTATATCACATTTGAGGATAACGTGCCTGTAAGACCTCCTGTTATGTGTCCGGGATGTCCTCACAGAGGTCTGTTCTATTGCCTGCATAAGCTGGGCGTTATGGTATCAGGCGATATCGGCTGTTACACTCTCGGCGCAACAGCACCGCTTTGTGCTATGGATTCAACTATCTGCATGGGTGCTTCTATCAGCGGACTTCACGGATTTAACAAGGCAAGAGGTGCAGAGGCTGAGAAGAAGTCTGTTGCCGTTATCGGTGACTCTACATTCATGCACAGCGGTATGACAGGTCTTGTGAACGTTGCATATAACTCCACAAATTCAACTGTTATCATTCTCGATAACTCTATCACAGGTATGACGGGTCATCAGCAGAACCGGCTGAAACAGAGGCTGTTATCAAGGAAGAGCTTGCCAAGGAAGAACCAAGCGTTATTATTTCAAGACGTCCATGCGCACTTCTTAAATATGTAAAGCACAATCCACCGCTCAAGGTAAACAAGGATAAGTGCGTTGGCTGTAAGCAGTGCCTGAAGATAGGCTGTCCTGCTATATCTATCCATGACGGCAAGTGCGTTATCGACCATACACAGTGCGTAGGCTGCGGCATATGTAAGGAAATGTGTAAGCTGGGTGCGATATGCGACTAATGATAACATATATTTCGAGGTGTAAATAATGAAAACAAGATCAATTATGATAGTGGGCGTAGGCGGACAGGGCTCTCTGCTTGCGTCAAGAATAATAGGAAACGTGCTTCTCTCACAGGGCTTTGATGTCAAGGTCAGCGAGGTACACGGAATGAGCCAGCGTGGCGGCTCTGTTGTTACATACGTTAAGTACGGCAGCGAGGTATGCTCGCCGGTAGTTGAAAAAGGCGAAGCTGATATCATCATCAGCTTTGAACAGCTTGAAGCCGCAAGATATGTTTCATATCTCAAGAAGGGCGGACATATCATAACTTCAACTCAGCAGATAGACCCAATGCCTGTTATCACAGGTGCGGCTGTTTATCCTGAGGATATCATAGGCAAGCTTAAAGCAGAGGGCGTTGACGTTATCGCTGTTGACGCACTGGCACTTGCGGAGCAGGCTGGTACTGCAAAGGCTTCAAACGTTGTTCTCATGGGCGTTGTGTCAACTAAAATGGCTTTTGACGAGGACGTTTGGCAGAAGGCTCTTGAAAACTGTGTTCCTGCAAAGTTCCTTGAACTGAATAAAAAGGCGTTCGCTCGGCAGAGAGGTAAAATAATGGACGAGATAAGCGGTCTTATCATAAAAATGACCGAGTTTTTCAGCGGCGACCCTAAGCGTATACAGCACTTTATAAAGGTGCATACCTTTGCCCGTGTTATCGGCAGGGCAGAGGAACTTGATATCCGCACTATGTATTGTCTTGATGTTGCGTCGGTGGTGCATGATATCGGTATAAAGCCTGCGGAGGAGAGATACGGCAAGGGTCACTGCGGCGGAAAGCTTCAGGAACAGTTAGGTCCTGAGCCTGCACGGAAAATGCTCACAGAGCTTGACTTTGACGAGGATATCATAGACAGGGTGTGCTTTCTTATCGCACATCATCACACCTATGAGGGCGCCCAGGGGCTTGACTGGCAGATACTCTTGGAAGCAGATTTCCTTGTGAACGCTTTCGAGGACAGCCTTTCCAAAGAGAGCATAAAAAGCTTCCGTGACAAGGTGTTCAAAACGAAAACAGGCATTAAGATGCTTGAAGAAATGTACGGCGTATGATACTTGTGCAAAGTTGATACCCGAGTAATATGACCGAAACCATTTTAACAGGAGGTGTGTTCCAATGGGAAAATATTGGAACGAAGAGATCGAGTGCATGGCGCACGAGGACATGAAAAAGCTCCAGAGTGAAAGACTTGTCAAACAGGTCAAGCACGTCTGGGACAATGTGCCATACTACAAGAAGCTTATGGAAGAAAAGGGCGTAACGCCTGATGATATCCACGGCATTGAGGACCTGCACAAGCTGCCGTTCCTTTCAAAGGCTGATCTGCGTGAGGCTTATCCTTACGGTCTGCTTGCAAAGCCGCTTTCAGAGTGCGTGAGAATACATTCCACAAGCGGAACCACAGGCAAGAGAGTTGTGGCTTTCTACACTCAGCATGATATCGACCTTTGGGAAAATTGCTGTGCAAGAGCTATAGTTGCCGCAGGCGGAACAAAAGACGACGTTTGCCACGTTGCATATGGCTATGGACTTTTTACAGGCGGAGCAGGTCTTAACGGCGGCTCTCATAAGGTAGGCTGTCTTACACTGCCGATGTCATCAGGAAACACAGAAAGACAGATACAGTTCATGCAGGATCTAGGTTCTACTATCCTGTGCTGTACTCCGTCATATGCCGCTTATATAGGTGAAACTGTAAAGGAAATGGGCATAAAGCCAGAGGAGCTTACACTCAAAGCTGGTATCTTCGGTGCTGAGCCTTGGACGGATGAAATGCGTCACGAGATAGAGAATCTTCTTGGTATCAAGGCTTACGATATCTATGGTCTGACAGAAACAAGCGGTCCTGGCGTAGCTTTCGAGTGCGAAGCACAGTCCGGTATGCACATCAATGAGGACAACTTTATCGCAGAGATAATCGACCCTGACACGGGAGAGGTGCTTCCTGAAGGCTCAAAGGGCGAGCTTGTATTCACAAGTATCACAAAGGAAGCTTTCCCTCTGCTGAGATACAGAACAAGAGATATTTGTATTCTTACAAGAGAGAAATGCTCATGTGGCAGAACTCTCGTCAAAATGTGCAAGCCAATGGGCAGAAGCGACGATATGCTCATCATTAAGGGCGTAAACGTGTTCCCATCGCAGATAGAGTCAGTGCTTCTTAAGATATCAAAGGCAAGCCCTAACTATCAGATAGTCGTTGACAGGGTGAACAATTCTGATACTTTCGAGATAAGAGTCGAGCTTAATGACGATATGTTCTCTGATACTGTCAAGTCTATCGAGGATCTTGAAAAGAAGATATCCAACGATATCCATAATATCCTTGGTATCAAGGCGAAGATAAGACTTGTTGAGCCAAAGAGCATTCCACGTTCTGAGGGCAAGGCAGTAAGAGTTATCGACAAGAGAAAGCTTGTCTAAAAGACAGGGGGTAATTTTATGACAGTAAAACAGCTTTCGGTTTTTATTGAAAACAGACCTGGCAGATTGTCTGCCGTTACAAAAATACTTGGGGATAATGATGTGAATATCCGTGCAATGTCGCTTGCTGACACAAAGGATTTCGGTATTCTCAGACTTATCGTTGACGATTTTGAAAAAGCAGTTTCAGCCTTGAAAACAGAGGGCTTTTCCGTTACCACCACTCAGGTGCTTGCAGTGGAGATAAATGACCGCCCAGGCGGACTTTCAGAAGCAATGAAAGCTCTCTACAATGACAACATCAGCGTTGAGTATATGTATTCTGCATTCATAAACACTAAGGAAAACACGGCTTATCTTATCCTTAGAGTGGAGAACGTTACAGCCGCTCTGGAAGCTTTGAGTGAAGCAGGATTTGCTCTTATCTCACAGCAGGAATTGGCAAGCATCTAGTTGATTAGTGAATACTAACTGAAAAATCACTTAAAATCTATGTGAAATTTTTATGAAATGCCGAAAACCTCTTGATTTTTTTTCAGAAAATGTGTTATTATATAAGTATAGTATTTGATATGATACTTGTAGAATTTATGCAAGGAGGTCTGTGAAAATGGCTTATAAGATTAGTGATGAGTGCATCGGCTGCGGCGCTTGCATGGACGCATGTCCAGTAGGAGCTATCTCCGAGGCTGACGGTAAGTGTGCTATTAACGCTGACGAGTGCATCGACTGCGGTTCTTGCGCAGGTACTTGCCCTGTAGGAGCACCTCAGGCTGAGTAATTTACTTAAACTAAGAGAAAACGTCTGTCATATGGCAGACGTTTTTTTGCACTTATTTTTTTGTGTATTAGTTTTCAGCACATTATCATAAAACTGTCACATTGGCGGAGTATTATATAAACAAGATAAGAGATAGACAAAAAGATGAAATTTACACATATACTTTTTTCTCCATATATACTTCATGTACTTCAAAAAGGGAACGCTGGCTTGTGTCTGCGTTCTTTTTTTTTGCGTGGGTGATTTTGTGGATAGATATGTAAAATATCGTGGAAAATATGGGCTTTTGTAACGCAGGTGTCCGTTTTTCGGTATTATTAATAAAAGTTTTGCGAAATTTGTTAAAAGTGATAAAAATAGAACCCTTATTGTCGTTTCTGGAATATAAAATATACAATGATTGTAACTTGACGTTCATATAAACTTCATAAACGAGTGGAAAAAACGGCGTGAAAATTACAATTTGATTACAATGCCCCTTGACTTTTGTAACCTTATTCATTATAATATGGTGTAGTTTATCACATTTGAAAGGAGCGTTCTGAATTGGGTTATTTGAAGTCGGGAATATCCCGCTGTGTGGCTGTGCTTTCTGCCTGTGGAGTTGTGACAGTATCTGCTGTGACTTTTGCGACACTTGATAAAAACGTTATCCAGCCATGTGCGGTCATGCCGCCTGAAAATGCAAAGGTCATTTCTGCTGTTTCTGACAAGGAAACATCTGAGCAGATCGGGGATATCACAACTGTTCTTACAACATCAGCCGTCAAGGAAACTGCGAAAAATTCTCAGACCGAGGCTGTTAAGGCTGTAAAAACTGCAAAAAGCGAAACAACAAAGTCAGCTTCCGAAACAGCTTTGAGATCAGAGAGCGTAACGACCTCTGTAATATCAAGAAGCCAGCGTCAGTGACCGCAGTGCAGAGCGTGACTTCCGCTGACACAAAGCTTAGCATATCAGTAAGCCTTGTAACAAAGAAAACTCAGCAGGCTTCAAAGTCTGAAACAAAGGTTTCTGCTGTTACTTCCGCCCCTGTCAGCACTACTGACAGCGATACTGTTGCCTCAAAGGTTACAAAAAAGACTACAACAGTGAAAACTACTACTGCAAAAACTACTACCACTGCAAAGACAACAACTGCCCCTGTTACGACCACAACGCCTGCGGTGACTACTACCAAGAAAAAGACCACCACCACTAAGGTGACAACAACTAAAAAGCCTGTTACAACTACAACCACTGCGCCTGTTGTCGACAACGGCAAGACCCCTGCACAGCGACTTAATTCTGCAGTGCTTGATCCAAAGGCGACGCTCAGCGCAAAGGAAGAAAAAGATACTTCTGAAATATCTCAATAAGATAATATCAGATGATATGACAAACTACGAAAAGGCTGTGGCTTGCTACGATTATATTATAAAGAACACGGTCTACGATTACGGCGGCTGGGCAAATCCTGTCAAGGCTGTTCTTGAGGACGGTTACGGCACTTGCACAGAGTATTCTTACGTTTACGCCGCAATGCTCAACTATATAGGCTTTGACGCAAAGACCGTTGACGGCAAGACCGCTATGGCGGCAGGCGGTTACGGCTATCATATGTGGGTGGAGGTAACGATAAACGGTCAGGTATATGTTATGGACCCTCAGGTGGACGATAACATGAGCTGGGGAGCGTATATCTCCCATGACCGCTTCTGCAAGACCTACAGCGAGGTCAAGAACAAGTATATAAAAGACTGATATTGTATCGGGTGGAGTTATCTGCCCGATATTTTTTACTGTGTTTGCGTGTAGTTTTTTTGCAGTACGTTTATTTGTACATTAAATAAGAATATCCGCACTTTTTTGTGACAAATTTTTCAGCCTATCCTATAGACAAAAGGAAAAAAGCATGATATAATTATTCTTGATACATTGTCGGCAAATGCCGAACGTCATTTTGTACAGGAGGATAATTGATGCCGGAAAATTCCACAAAGATAACGAAAAAGCCTGCGACATCAGTGAAGAAAAAACAGCTCTGTCAAAGGTTCGTCAAAGAATAAGAAAAAGGAAAGAAAAAACGCAACAATATCGGCATTATCTGCGGCAGTGCGGCAGCGGCTATCGTGATAGTTGTGGGCGGAGGATATTTCATTGGAAGAGCTTACTATAGCAACAGATTTCTGAGCGGCACAACAGTGAATGGCGTTGACGTGGGCGGAAAGACATTTGAACAGGCTTGCGATCTGCTCGGGGTGAACGATATGCCTTATGAGCTTACGGTCAAAACTATCGACGGCACGCCTGTTGTTTTCAAGACGGCTGATTTTGATTACAGACTAAGCGGCAAGGACGAGCTTCAGAAGATCTATGACAGCGTGAACAGAAAAACATGGTTCTCTGGATTTGAACTCCACCTATAGTTTTAATGAGGACATCACATTTGATGTTGAGAAGCTTCAGAAGCTTGTGGAGAAAGCAAACTGGGGCGATGTTGAAACTGCCGATGCAAAGCTTGGTCTTAACGAGGATAAGACGGCTTATGTTATCACCCCTGAGGTGCAGGGAAACAAGATAACCGATATGAAAAAGCTTGAAGCTTATGTTACGCAAAGCGTGGCGACAGGTGAGCTTAGCGTTGAGCTTGACAAAGACACAGGTTGTTATTCCCTTCCTGAGGTGAAGAGCGCAGACCTTGAGGACGATTGCAAGAAACGAAATGATGTTTTCCAGCTTTCTATCACATACGATTTTGACTACACCACAGAAACTCTCACGGGCGAGGAGCTTATGAAGATGATAAAGCTCAAAGATGACGGAAGCTACACTGTGGATAGAAAGAAAGCCATGGAGTATGTGGAAAAGCTCGCAAAGAAGTATGATACATATAATACTAAGAGAAAATTCCACGCCATGCAGGGCGACATAATCGTGCCGACAAGCTCTGATGCTAAATACGGCTGGTGGATAGATCAGGAAAAAGACTTGTGACGATCTTGTGGATATGCTTGAAAAGGGCGAGAGCGTTGACAAGGTAGACCCTATCTATTACAGTACCGGTTATTTTGACTTTACAGGCGTTGAGTCTGCGAGAAGCAAGGACGATGATATAGGCGACACTTATATTGAGATAGACCTTACCGACCAGCACTTGTGGTATTATGAAAAGGGCAAGAAAAAGCTCGATACCTATATAGTTTCAGGTCAGACCACATCTGAGGCGAGAACAACTCTCCCTGGTGTTTATAAGCTGTGGTCAAAGGAGACCAACAAGCGTATGAAAGACACAAATGCCGACGGCGACGAGTGGGATACAAAGTGCAACTTCTGGAACAACGTTTCTCTCTGCGGAATAGGTCTTCACGATTCAACGTGGCGAGGCGGATATTTCGGCGGTGAGATATACAAACGATTAACTAAAAATTAATAATGATTTTATGCAAGTTTTATCATTCACTCTTGCATTTTGCTGTAATGTGTGTTATAATGATTAAGCCGTCAGAAAAGACGGCAAAAGGCTATTTTCTTGCATTTGTGCGAAAAATCACGCTTTGAGTTTGTTTGTACTTATGCAGGATTGCAGGATTTTAATTTCTTCCTGCAAATTTTTTTGTTAAAAACAGCTAAAAATCGGCTATGAGCCGTGAAATAACAAACATTAAGGGCAAAAAGAGCCACGATACTGTTGCAAATGCGCTGACTATCGTTGAAACGCTTGAGCATCGTGCTGGTAAGGACGCAGAGGGCAAAACAGGTGACGGAGTAGGTATTCTTCTCCAGATTTCCCATAAATTTTTCAAGAAGATCGCTGCCGCTGAGCTTGGCATCACGCTTGGCGAGGAGAGAGATTATGCCGTTGGTATGTTCTTCTTCCCACAGAACGAGCTTGCGAGAAATCAGGCAAAGAAGATGTTTGAGATAATCGCCGAGAAAGAGGGTCTGGAGATCCTTGGCTGGAGAGTCGTTCCTGCAAAGCCTGAGGTGCTTGGCAAGAGAGCCGTAGAGTGTATGCCTGCGATCATGCAGTGCTTTATAAAGCGTCCAAAGGGCGTTAAAAAGTACTTTTGACTTTGACCGCAAGCTATATGTTGCAAGACGTGTGTTTGAACAGTCAAATGAGGACACCTACGTTGTATCACTTTCAAGCAGAACTATAGTATATAAAGGAATGTTCCTTGTGCAGGATCTCAGAAAGTTCTTCCCTGACTTACAGGATAAGGACTACGAGTCGGCCATCGCTATGGTACATTCAAGATTTTCTACCAACACAAACCCAAGCTGGCAGAGGGCGCATCCTAACAGAATGATCGTTCACAACGGTGAGATAAACACTATCAGAGGCAATGCTGATAAAATGCTCGCTCGTGAGGAAACGATGAAGTCTGAGCATTTGAAGGGCGACCTTGATAAGGTCACACCTGTTGTAAACACAGAAGGTTCAGACTCTGCAATGCTCGACAACACACTTGAATTTTTGGTCATGAGTGGAATGGATCTGCCACTGGCTGTCATGATAACGATCCCTGAGCCATGGGATAACAACGGCACGATGAGTCAGGCTAAGAAAGACTTCTATCAGTATTACGCAACTATGATGGAGCCATGGGACGGCCCCGCATCCATCCTGTTCTCCGACGGAGATATCATGGGTGCGGTACTGGACAGAAACGGCCTGCGTCCGTCAAGATATTATATCACAAAGGACGGCAATCTTATCCTTTCATCTGAGGTTGGCGCACTTCCTATCCCGTCAGACAATATCGTTGAAAAGGAAAGACTTCGCCCAGGCAAAATGCTTCTTGTTGATACTGTTCAGGGCAGAGTTATCGACGATGATGAGCTTAAGGAATACTATGCTTCAAAGCAGCCTTACGGCGAGTGGCTTGACAGCAACCTAGTCAGACTTAAAGACCTTAAGATACCAAACATCAAGGTAGAGGAACACGGCTACGAGGAAAGACAAAGACTTCAGAAAGCTTTTGGCTATACCTATGAGGACGTTATGACATCTATCCTGCCAATGGCAAAGAACGGCTCTGAGTCTATTGCCGCTATGGGTACAGACAGCCCGCTTGCAGTGCTTTCAAAAGAGCCTCAGCCACTGTTCAACTACTTCAAACAGCTCTTTGCACAGGTAACAAATCCGCCTATAGACGCTATCAGAGAGAAATAGTTACCTCCACAACTGTCTATATCGGTGAGGACGGCAACATTCTTGAAGAAAAGCCTGAAAATTGCAAGGTAATGAAGATACACGACCCTATCCTTACCTCAACAGATATCCTTAAAATAAAGAATATGCACATTCCTGGCTTTAAGGTAGCTGTTATCCCTATACTTTATTATAAGAACACAAGACTTGAAAAGGCCATAAACAGACTTTATATAGAAGCAGACAAGGCATTCAGCGAGGGCGCAAATATCCTTATCCTTTCAGACAGGGGAGTTGACGAGAACCACCTTGCTATCCCGTCACTGCTTGCAGTATCAGCGCTTCATCAGCACCTTGTTGTTACAAAGAAGAGAACATCTCTTGCTATTATCCTCGAAAGCGGCGAGCCTAGAGAAGTTCATCACTTTGCAACACTGCTTGGCTACGGCGCTTCCGCTATCAACCCTTATCTTGCTCAGGAAACTATCCACGAGCTTATTGCTGACGACCTTCTCGACAAGGATTACTATGCCGCTGTTGACGATTATAATGCGGCTGTTCTCCATGGTATCGTAAAGATAGCTTCAAAAATGGGTATCTCTACTATACAGTCATATCAAGGCTCACAGATATTCGAGGCTATCGGTATCGGTCAGGATGTTATAAACAAGTATTTCACAGGCACTGTCAGCAGAATAGGCGGTATCACTATCTCTGACATCGAGAAAAACGTTGACAGACTTCATACATCAGCCTTTGACCCTCTTGGACTTGGCACAGACACAGAGCTTGAATCAAGAGGAAGTCACAAGTTCAGAAGCGGCAAGGAGGAGCATCTCTACAATCCTCAGTCTATCTATCTGCTCCAGCAGGCTGCAAGGACTGGCGACTATGAAACATACAAGAAGTATTCAAAGCTTATCTCCGAGGAAATGGACCCTGTGAACATCAGAGGTCTTATGGATTTCAACTTTGCTGAAAATCCTGTTCCGCTGGAGGAAGTTGAGAGCGTTGACTCTATTGTAAGAAGGTTTAAGACAGGTGCTATGTCCTACGGCTCTATCTCTCAGGAAGCTCATGAAGCACTTGCTATCGCAATGAACAGACTTCACGGCAAGTCAAACTCAGGCGAGGGCGGTGAGAGCCTTGACAGACTGCTCACAAAGGGTACTTCTGAGGACAGATGTTCAGCTATCAAGCAGGTGGCTTCGGGACGTTTCGGTGTAACTTCAAGATACCTCACATCTGCTGATGAGATACAGATAAAAATGGCACAGGGCGCAAAGCCAGGCGAGGGCGGACATCTTCCTGGCAAAAAGGTTTATCCATGGATAGCTAAAACAAGACACTCCACACCTGGCGTGTCGCTTATCTCACCTCCGCCACACCACGATATCTACTCTATCGAGGACTTGGCTCAGCTTATCTATGACCTGAAAAACGCAAACAAGAACGCAAGAATTTCTGTAAAGCTCGTTTCTGAGTGCGGTGTTGGTACAGTTGCAGCAGGCGTTGCAAAGGCAGGCGCAGGTGTTATCCTTATCTCAGGCTATGACGGCGGTACAGGTGCGGCTCCGAGAAACTCTATCTACAATGCAGGACTTCCATGGGAGCTTGGACTTGCAGAAGCACATCAGACCCTTATCAAGAACGGTCTTAGAAACAAGGTCGTTATCGAAACAGACGGCAAGCTCATGACAGGCCGTGACGTTGTTATCGCAGCGATCCTTGGCGCAGAGGAGTTCGGCTTTGCAACAGCTCCGCTGATAACACTCGGCTGTGCAATGATGAGAGTATGTAATCTTGATACTTGCCCATTTGGTGTTGCAACACAGAACCCGGAGCTTAGAAAGAAGTTCCCCGGCAAGCCTGAATATGTAATGAACTTTATGATATTCGTGGCTTCCGAGCTTAGAGAATATATGTCAAAGCTTGGCGTAAGAACAGTTGACGAGCTTGTGGGAAGAATTGACCTTATCAAGCCAAAGGCTGGTATCACAGGCACTGCGGCACAAGTTGACCTTTCTAATATCATCAACTCTGATTACGTTTCAGAAAAGGTAGAATACAACAAGAAATCCAAGTATGACTTCAAACTTGAAAACACTCTTGATGAAAAGGTACTCATGAAGGAGTTCGAGAAAAATCTTAAGAGTGGTGAGAAGAAGTCTATCACAGTAAATGTCAAGAACACAGACCGTTCATTCGGTACTATCTTCGGTTCAGAGATAACAAGAAAGTATTATAACACACTTGCTGACGATACATACAAGATAGTCTGCAACGGCTCAGGCGGACAGAGCTTCGGCGCATTTATCCCGAACGGCTTGACCCTCGAGCTTGTGGGCGACTCTAACGATTATTTCGGCAAGGGACTTTCAGGCGGTAAGCTCGTTGTTTATCCTCCGAAGGATTCCACTTTCAAAGCCGAGGATAATATCATTATCGGTAACGTTGCACTTTACGGCGCAACAAGCGGTAAGGCGTTCATCGACGGTGTTGCAGGCGAGCGTTTCTGCGTAAGAAATTCAGGCGCAGTGGCAGTTGTCGAGGGCGTTGGCGACCACGGCTGTGAGTATATGACAGGCGGCTGTGTGGTAGTTATCGGCAAGACGGGCAAAAACTTTGCGGCAGGTATGTCGGGCGGTGTAGCTTACGTTCTTGACGAGGACAGACACCTTTACACAAGACTCAACAAGGAAATGGTACTTTTCTCTGAGGTCAAGGAGAAGTACGATATCATTCAGCTCAAAGACCTTATCCAGCAGCACGTTGATGCAACAGGCTCTGAAAAGGGCAAGCGTATTCTTGATAACTTTGAGGAATATCTGCCTAAGTTCAAGAAGATAATCCCTCACGATTACAAGAAGATGATGTCTGCTATAGCTTCAATGGAAGAAAAGGGTATGAGTAGCGATCAGGCGCAGATAGAAGCATTCTATCAGATCATCAACGGCAAGCAGTAAGCCTGCGCACATGAGATATTGTACTTTTTAAAATCGAAAGGAGGATATACGCCGTGAAAGCAAGTATAGTTGAGATATGGGAAAGCCAACTGGTTTTATGGACTATAAGCGTGAGGACGCAGCAGCGTTCTCCGTTGAGGAACGTATAAAGAATTTTAATGAATTTCACACTCCTCTTTCAAAGGAGGAGCAGCAAAAGCAGGGTGCCAGATGTATGGAATGCGGTGTGCCGTTCTGTCAGGCAGGAATGAAGATAGGCAACGCATTTTCAGGCTGTCCGCTTAACAATCTTATCCCTGAATGGAACGACCTTATATACAAGGGCAACTGGGAGCAGGCATATTACAGACTTCATATGACGAACAATTTTCCTGAGTTCACATCAAGAGTTTGTCCTGCACTTTGCGAAAAAGCCTGCACTTGCGGAGCTAATGGCGACGCTGTTACCACAAAGGCTAACGAATACGGCATTATCGAAAATGCCTATGCCTGCGGATATGCTTCAGCAAGAGTGCCAAAGGTAAGAACAGGAAAGACTATCGCTGTTATAGGCTCAGGTCCGTCAGGTCTTGCTGCCGCTGACCAGCTCAATCAGAGAGGTCACAGTGTAACAGTTTTCGAGCGTGAGGACAGAGTGGGCGGTCTGCTTATGTACGGCATACCGAACATGAAGCTTGAAAAGCAGATAATCGAGCGCAAGATAAACATAATGAAAGAAGAGGGCATCGAGTTCCGCACAGGCGTTAATGTGGGCAAGGATATCACAGCGGCTGAGCTTCTCAAGGACTTCGACAGAGTAATACTTTGTTGTGGTGCTTCAAATCCTAGAGATATCAAAGCCGAGGGCAGAGATGCAAAGGGTATCTATTTTGCAGTGGATTTTCTGAAATCCACAACTAAGGCGCTGCTGAACGGCGGTCTTACGGATAAAAACCACATTTCCGCAAAGGGCAAGAACGTCATGGTAATAGGTGGCGGAGATACAGGAAATGACTGCGTTGGTACAAGCGTAAGACATGGCGCAAAGAGCGTTTTGCAGCTCGAAATGATGCCAAAGCTTCCTGACACGAGAGCCGAGAACAACCCATGGTACCGCAGTGGTACCAATGGTCTGCAAGACAGATTACGGTCAGGAGGAAGCCATCGGTGTGTTCGGTCATGACCCGAGAGTTTATCAGACAACTGTCAAGGAGTTTCTCAAAGACAAAAAGGGCAATCTTAAGGGCGCAGTGCTTGTAAAGCTCTCCCCGGAGAAAGACCCTAAGTCAGGCAGAACGATAATGAAGCCTGTTGAGGGCAGCGAATACAAGGTAGAAACCGAGCTTGTTCTTATTGCGGCAGGCTTTCTGGGATCTGAAAGCTATCTCACAAAGGCTTTTGGCGTTGAGGTAGACGGCAGAACGAATATCGCAACAGCCGACGGCACACATCAGACAAACGTGAAGAACGTCTTTGCCGCAGGCGACGTGCGCAGAGGACAGTCACTTGTAGTATGGGCTATCAGAGAGGGCAGAGATGTTGCCCGTGAGGTGGATAAGAGCCTTATGGAGTATACAAATCTGTAATACGAGGTAAAAATATAACACCGTCCGAGGAGTTCGGGCGGTGTTTTTTTGTGTGTAGGGTATCATACCCATGGGCGGCGACAAAAAATCCGCTACCATAAATGATAGCGGATTTGGGTGCAGGGACACGTCCCTGCTGGAGCTGCTAACCGGGCTTGAACCGGTGACCTCGTCCTTACCAAGGACGTGCTCTACCTACTGAGCCATAGCAGCAAACCAATCACAGTAATATATTATACACTATCTCTGCCGCTTTGTCAAGCCCTTTTCACAACTTTTTTACTCTATTCCCTCATCATCATCGTCATCTGCCTGAACACTTGGGTCGTAATCATCGTATGTGTCCATAAAATTGTACTTCTTACCCTTGTATTCGTATTGTATCACAGTGCGCAGATTGACGTTGTAAACGCTCTTGAAAATATTGTTTTCTATGTTGGGATTGGTGGCACGAAACTTTGCTATAAGCTCCTTCATTTCCTGCCGCTTTGATACCTCACCCTTTTTCTCTGACCCCTCGTAGCTCTCAGTGAAACGGCAGGCACAGCGGATAAAATGCAGATCGTTCTGCTCCACCCAGCGGATAATGTCCGCCTCTTTCACCATGTACAGGGGTCTGATAAGCTCCATGCCTGCGTAGTTTCTCGAGTGTAGCTTCGGCATCATAGTCTGAATCTGTCCTCCGTATACCATGCTCATGAGTATGGTTTCTATAACATCATCAAAATGATGTCCCAAAGCTATCTTGTTGCACCCAAGATCCTGTGCAAATTTGTAAAGCCAGCCACGCCTCATTCTTGCACAAAAGATAGCATGGGTTGCGTTTTGTGTTGTATGCAATGTCAAAAACTTTCGTCTCAAACATCTTTATGGGTATCCCCATAAGCTTTGCATTGTCGATTATTCTCTGCCTGTTGGCGTCACTGTAACCGGGATTCATTACAATAAATTCTAGCCCTATGTCCATGCCCTGATATTTCTGCAAATGCTGCATACACTTAGCAAGGAGCATAGAATCCTTTCCACCTGATATGCACACCGCTATCTTGTCCCCCGGCTTTATCATATCGTAACGCTCATATCCCATTACGAACTTGTTCCATATATCTCTGCGAAAATCAGTAACGATGCTCCGCTCTATCTTCTGCTGTGGCGTCAATATTCTTGACATCTCAAACTCTCCTTAAAATCATATACTTAAATTCTACTATTTTTATGGGATTTTGTCAACCTTTTACGCCAGTTGACTTTAGGGCATGATACTGCTATAATATAGTAAAATGATAATATATTCAGGAGGCTACCATGAGCGAAAATATAGAACGTGAGATAAAAATTTCTCTCACACAGGAGCAGTACAAGACCGCCGAAAAGCTTTTTTCAGTGGAACAAAATAATCGAGCAGACCAATTTTTATTATATCCCGCAAAGAGATTCAGGCATGACAAGTATCAGGGTAAGACAAATAGGGGATAGGTATTTTTTGCAGCTTAAAGCACCTATCTCCGAAAATGGTGCGCTTCATGTGAAAAAAAGAGTATGAACAACAGCTTGACAGCCTGCCAGAAAAGCTCACCGCACAGGAGCTTTCACAGCTTGTGGGGGAGAGATTTCCCTGCCGCTGACCTTGCAGGCTCTTTGTATACTCAGCGCAAGCTCTGCACCGATTTCGACCATGTTGAGATATGCCTAGACAAAAGCGAATATCTCGGCTTGACAGACTATGAGTTGGAGCTTGAATACACAGCTGACTATCCCGAAAAGCCTTTGGAGATACTGAAAAATGCAGGTATCACACAGGGAGAAGCGGTAATAGGCAAGTATGCAAGATTTATGGAAAGAGCCAAAAAGCTTGGTAAGTGCTGATTTTCGCCTATCTGCGGTCATTTTCTATGAAAAAGCACCCACAGCCTGCAAAGGTTTGGGCAATAATGATAATTGACAGTGACGTTATAATATGTTATTATATTAAAGTGTTAAAACGTATGAAATGGTATTTTGACGATACCCGAAAGGAAGTTAATAATGAAAAGATCTATTTTTAAGACTATCGCATCACTTTCCGCTGCTGCCATGATGCTTTTGGCTGTAGGCTGCGGAAGCACATCTGATTCTTCATCAGCAGCAGGCACAAACAGCACAGCCGCTGCAACAGGCGAGGATAACTCACTTCAGAAAGTTCTTGATTCAGGCAAGCTTGTGCTTGGTCTTGACCCAACATTCAAGCCAATGGGCTACACGGACGAGAACGACAACATCGTAGGCTTTGATATCGACGTTGCAAAGGAAGTTTGCTCAAGACTTGGTGTAGAGCTTGAAACTTACTCTGTAAACTGGGATACAAAGGAGCAGGACCTTAATGCAGGCACAATAGATTGTATCTGGAATGGTCTTTCTGTCAGCGATGAGAGAAAGAAAGTAATGCTCATGAGCGAGCCTTACATGAAGAATGAAATGGTGTTCGTTGTAAACGGCTCAAGCGACGTTGCTTCACAGGCTGATCTTGCAGGCAAGAACATTGCCGTACAGAACGGCTCAACAGCACAGGAAACACTTCTTGCATCTGACGTTGTAGCAAATGGTGCGACAACAACAGAGCTTGCAACAAATGTTGAAGCCCTCCAGCAGTTGGAGCTTAACATGGTAGACGCAGCGTTCCTTGACTCAGTAGTTGCAAACTACGAGATATCCACAACAGGCAAGGATTACAAGGTGCTTCCTGACGGCCTTGACCCAGAGGAGTACGCTATCGGCTTCAGACTTGGTGATCAGGCACTTTGCGACAAGATCGAGGAGATCCTTCACGAAATGAAGCAGGACGGCAAGCTTGCTGAGATATCAACAACTTGGTTCGGAAGCGACATCACGACCATAGAATAATCACAAAACATTCAATTGGACAGTCTTCTGGCTGTCCGATTTTTTTTTTCTTATTAAGTTTTTTCGTGTCATATCTTTAGAAAATAAAAAGTCTCGCAAACAACGTGTTTACGAGACTTTTTGGCGGAGAAGGAGGGATTCGAACCCTCGATGAGCTATTAACCCATACACGAGTTCCAGTCGTGCGCCATAAACCGGGCTAGGCGACTTCTCCAGTTTATCATTTTTTCATATGTGTCACACTATCTAAGCGACTTTAATATTATACCATATGATCTTTTACTTGTCAAGACATTTTTGAAACTTTTTTTGTTCTTTTCTTATTCAGAAGTACTGTGTAAAAAGTATTCTCTGCGATGCTTTATTAACAATATTCTGAAAAGTTTTCATTTTATTTTCTATATGAACATGTTACCGAAAATTTTCGCAATCTCGAAAACGATTAAGCAAATCATTTAGTTGATTTATAACAAATTTAATCAAATATATGTATTGGTAATATCGAAAACAGCTTAATAATTTTACCACAAAAATAAAAAAGTCGTTAAAAAGTTTACGAAAATTCACAAAATGCCTTTGACAACTCGAGGCAAATGTGGTATAATGTTTAAATGACTGTAGGGTGCAGTGCGTCTAAATGCAACATTATAGAGAAGGTGAGACATTTTGGGAAGAAAACGCATTGGAGTGATATTGTCTGAGGCAGAAAGCTATTATCAGGAAAGATTGCTGAGAGGCGTAATGACAAAGGCTTTTCAGCTTGACTATGATGTGCTTATCTTCACAAGCTTTGTCAAAGTGTCATTCTTAAAAGCAGTGTCTGCTGGAGAAATGCAGATATATGACGCTATAAATTATGATAAGCTCGATGGCGTTATCGTTTTGGCAGATACTTCTGGTATGATAAAGCGGCAGAGGTGGCAAATAATATCATCTATGGCAGACGTAAAAAGCCTGACGCTATCGTTTGCTGTGGAGATTATATGGCTATAGGCGTTGTACATGAATATCAGAAAAACGGTTTGAGCGTGCCTGAGGATATGATAGTTGCAGGTTATGACGCAATAGACGAGGCTATCCATTGCGTGCCAGCTATAACCTCTTGCTCACCGCCGATCTTTGAAACTGGCGTGAACGCAGTAATGACCATTGAGGCAAGGATCAAAGGCGTTGAACCGCAGGGCCTTTATAGAGGACGGCGGCAAGGTGGAGATAGGTGCTTCCTGCGGCTGTCATGAGGATTACAGCTATACAAAGCGTGATCTTTTATCATCTCAGAACAAGATGAATTATCATGAATTTTTGGACAGCAATATGACCGATATAATGGCTTGCTCTAAAGATCCCGATGATCTGATGGCCAGGATACAATATTTTCTCTATCTTATCATTGGTCAGGAGAGGTATTTCCAAAGGAATATAAAGAAAATATGGTGCTTTATATAAGAAATGTTGACGGCAAAAGCAGAACTCTTCATGATCCTTTTGAACTCAAAGAGATATTTCCTGATCTGGATGAAGAACGAGAAAGCCCTTGTGCATTCTTTATCACTCCGGTACATTTTATAGATCGGTGCTATGGCTATGCTGTATTGTCTTACGGTGACGAAATAAAATCGATAGATATCACTTATCGTAATTGGACAAATCATGTAAGCAATGCTCTGGAATCAATGCGGATACGAAACTCCATAGCTAATCTTGCAGTCCGTGACGCTATGACAGGTGTTTATTCGAGAATAGGCATTGAGAAAAATATCCAGTTTGTTGTTGACAGAATGTCAAATCCGAAAAATAAGGCTTTTATCGCTGTCTGCGATCTGGACTGCCTTAAAAAGATAAATGATAATTTTGGCCATAACTGCGGTGATATTGCAATAAAAGCGATCGCAGACGCAGTTTTGGCATCGACAAAAAATAACGAGATATGTGCAAGGGTAGGCGGCGATGAGTTTGTGGTGATAGGCTGTAACGACTATAACGACAACTATCCTGAACGATTTTCTGCAAGGGTCAACGACCGGCTTAGGGTATATAACAAGTTTGCAGGTAACGAGTTTGAGGTCAGCGTTAGTATAGGCGGTATTTGTAAACATATAACAGATGTCCACGAGCTTGAAGATATGTTTACACAGGCGGATAAGATAATGTACGCAAGTAAATTGGAAAGACATAAAAACAGGAAATAGCAATAGATAAAATATCAGTGCATTACAACGGACGGTCAGTGATCGTCCGTTTTTGCGTGTGAGAGACACATATCCACTTGACTTATAGGCTCAAATGTAGTATAATGTAAAAGTTAAGGCGGTTTTCTGCCTGTTAGTAAGACGATTTTTTCGGAAAGGAAATGGATTATCTGACAGCACAGCAGAATCAAGCTCCGCTGCAGACAGTGACTCGTCAACAGACAGCTCATCATCAGAGCCAGACCCATATGCAAATGAGAAAATCGAACTATGGTGCAATGGACGATTCACAGAAAGACACTGCAAACGGCAAGATACTCAAAGAAGTAAGTGGTATGAGCACAGATGTTGCAACAGCTTATGAGGACGATAACGCATATTACATTCTTATCAAGGGCGATGTTAAGGACAGAGATACAGAATATGCCAAGGACAATCATGAAGATCTTCTAAAAGAAATGAAGAGCGATGAATTTCAGAAGAAATTAACAAGCTGGGTAGAAAAGCTTGACATCAAGGTAAACAACAAGGCGATAAAACGATACACGCCGAAGGTGGTCTACGATAAGCAGACAGAGTATTACAGCAAGAAAAATAATTCATAGCAGATAAAATTACCGCCGCAACCGAGTTTGGTTGCGGCGGTTTTGTCATGTTGACAAATCCTTCGGTTTCCTCCTTGCTGAATTGTAGCACATAAGGAGAAAATCCCAAAATGTGAACACATCCACATTTTATCAACAGAAGCCCATTTTATGCATTATTTTTTGCGAGCACAATGCCCAACATATTATGGCTTTATAAAACAAAGAGCTGCGCTTCTTTAATGAAACGCAGCTCTTATGCTTATATTTTTATTATAAAGACGAAATGCACTGTGAATATGCCCCAATATTTAGTCAACAACACATTCCACAACAGCACAAGGCGGAATATTCAGCTTTAACACATTGTCCTTGATGACTGCCGTATGCTCGGTAATGCTCACTCTGTCGGGACAGTCGAAGTCGTTATAGCTGTGCGCCTCGTTTGTAAGTATCCTGCAAGAAACCGATGATGCTTTAAATCCGAAAATGCTGCATTCAACAGCAGCCTCTTCCGTAAGCGAACAGTTTGCTGCGGTAATGGTCATACTCTTTTCGTTCACCGATGCGGAAACCGAGATCATCGGAGCATTTTTACCTTCCGACATATTTTCATTCTGCGTATAGCAGTAAACTGCCTCGTTGTTTTGGTGTGTTTTAAAAAGGTCGAAAACGTGATATGTAGGCGTTTTTATCATCTTATCGCCCTCTGTAAGAATGACCGATTGGAGAACATTCACCGCCTGCGCAAGGTTTGCCATTACAACACGGTCGCTGTGTCTGTTAAAAACATTCAGCTCTATTGCAGCAACGATAGCATCACGCATTGTATTCTGCTGATATAAAAATCCTGGGTTCGTACCCTCTTCTACCTTATGCCAACAGCCCCACTCTCCTATTACAAGTCCTATTTTTTCTTTTCGGGATCATAGCGGTTCATTATCTCCGAATGTCTTGTGATAAGCTCATCGGAAAAGTTCGCTGCAGCGATAGTTTTATAATAAAGCTCATCGTCAAAATCGGTGGCAGACTCCATTTCGGGCCATACTGGCATCGTATAATAATGCAGGTCGATAGCATCAACATTATTGCTCTCAAGATTTTTCATCATGACTTCTGTCCAGTTATAATCGGCAGAGCTTGAACCGCAGGCTATTCTGTAAAGTCTGTTTCCCGAATAATTGCGGCAGAATGTCTGATACCTTTTATAAACGTCGGCGTAATATTCGGGACGCATATTTCCTCCGCAGCCCCAGTTTTCATTGCCGATACCGAGGTATTCGAGTTTCCACGGCTCGGCTCTGCCGTTCTTCTTTCTCTGCTCTGTGAGAGGTGATTCCGCATCTGAGGTCATATATTCTATCCATTCGGATAATTCACGAACACTGCCGCTGCCAACATTGCCGTTTATATAAGGCTTGCAGCCAACAAGCTCACAGAAGCGCATAAATTCGTGCGTGCCAAAAGAATTATCCTCCGTAACTCCGCCCCAGTTCGTGTTCACGATCTTTCGGCGCAGAGATTTTTCACCGATACCGTCCTGCCAGTGATATTCTTCTGCAAAGCAGCCACCGGGCCAGCGGAAAACGGGAGCTTTTATATTTCTGAGCGCCTCGATGATATCATTCCTTATTCCGTCTGTATTCCGTATATCTCGGGAGAGATATGTCCGAGTCTGTCGTCTGCATTTATTACCATTGATATTTTTTTCATGTTATACCTCCGCAGCATACTGAATTATTATGTTATTATTATACTAAGTCAAGGAATCCTCATATTTCAATTACAGATGATTCTATGGACAGTAAAAGCTGTGCATACAAGCTGAACGATATTTTTATCAGCCGTTTTAAGCTTGTCCTTGAAATTATCAATGCCAATGATTTTTTGACCAGAAAGACCGAAAGTGAGCTGTTTGAACTTTACAATAAGATGCTCGATCCTGATGTTTATCACTACATGACAGGCACAAAGGGCGGTTTTGTTATATCCGAAATTCACTTATGATACCTAGTATTAGCACTTATCTGAAACGCCCTGTAAACCTGCTCCAAAAGCATTATCCTTGCAAGCTGGTGTGGGAACGTCATCTCCGACATTGATAAGCGCAGGTCAGCTTTCGCCTTTATCCAGGGGCAATGCCGAATGAAGAGCCTATTATGAAATTCACTGTGCTGAATCCGTTCAGACCGCATTCGCTGAGCATTTTGGACAGCTTTTCACTTGAAATCTGCTTGCCCTCAATGCACATTGCAATATTGTATGCACCCTTGATGTCAGTGTAGCCTTTCATGGCTTTCGCCTCGTTTTCAAGCGCCGCTGCTATCTCCTTTTCGGATGGGTTGTCAGATAACCTCGACTCGTTCAGCTCAACTATTTCAAGCTTGCAGAACGCCCCCAATCGCTTTGAGTATTCCGCCGCAGCGTCACGCCAGTATTTTTCTTTCAGCTTTCCAACTGTAATAAGATTTATCCTTATCAAAATGCCACCGCCATTCCGCTGCCCTCAGGTTTTGCTATATGTAAAATATAGTCGCTGTTGCGCTCGTAATCCCCAAGTGCTCCCACAGCCGTGTTTTCAGCCTGCAAAGGCGTGTTGTTTTCCTGACTTAAATGCCCTAAAATAAATTTATATGTACCTGCTGTCATAAGCTTTTTTTTTAGCTGTTCTCCGCAGGCAGAGTTTGAAAGGTGGTCCGTGGTCTGAAGCGATGCGCCTTTTCAGCTCGTATGGATAAGGTCCATTTTTCAACATTGACTCATCATAATTTGACTCCAGCAAAACAAGGTCAGAACCGCTCAGGTGCATATCCACCTCATTTGTAACAGTTCCAAGGTCGGTGCATACGCACACCTGCTTGCCGTCAGGGGTCTTTATCTGATATCCACAGCTTGCAGGGGTATCATGAAATGTGGCAAAACCTTTTACGGCATAATCTCCTATGCACACTTCATTGTCGTCCACCTCGTTGACATCACAGGCAGGGTCTATTTTGCCGTCAGATACAAGTATTTCAAGATTGGTCTTTTGGGCAAATACAGGGATATGATATTTCTTAGTGAGAACTTTAAGCCCAGAAACATGGTCGGAATGTGTGTGTGTGATAAAAAATAAAAGAGCTGTTGCCCTTGCTTGATGAAAAAAAGTGGATATATCCTTGCCATAACTAATTCCCTTCAAAAGTTTTCAGAAGATACTCTGCAACACCGTCTTCTTCATTTGTGCCTGTCACCTCGTCACAGTCTTCAAGCACCTCTTTGCAGGCGTTTTTACCGCCACTCTTTTATCAGCCGCCTTGAACATAGGCAGATCGTTGGTGTTGTCGCCAAAAGCCGTGACAAAGTCAAAGCCGTAATTCTCACGAAGATACCTCACGCCTTGCTCCTTAGAAGCCATCGAAGAGAACACTTCAAGATACCAAAGCTTGGGGTCATAAACATCATAATAGTATGTGATGTTCAGTTTTTCATTTTCTTTAAGAGCGTCATACAGCGGTACAAGTTTTTCTTTTTCTGCAATAAATGTGAAGTATATCACATTGTCGATGTACTGAGAAAGGTCACTGACCTGCGTGAAAGACTTGTAATATTTCTCTCTGCGTTCGTTGTAAAAGCTCTCCATAGCAGGAGAAATAAGCCTCTCATATCTTGTGGAAAGCTGGTTATCTGAAACCGAGTACATAAAAGGTTCTAAACCAAGCTCTTTTGAAAGACCTATGATAAGACCGCAAAGCTCCCTGGAAAGGCTGTTTATCTTGACGTATTTTTTCTCCGTCATATCATAAATAAGCACGCCGTTCATAAGTATAACGGGAAGCTTCAGGTCAAGTCCCGAAAGTATTTTTTCCTGCTGAAGCAAGCGTCCTTGCAGTGGCGGCAGTGAAGTTAAGCCCCTTTGCCATGAGCCTGTTCAAAGTGTCTCTTGTGAACTCCGTCACCTCTGCATTGCCGTTAAGCAACGTTCCGTCAAGGTCGGAAATAAAAAGCTCCATATCATGTCCTCTCAAATGCTGTAAAAAACGGCGGCAAATAATATGCCGCCGCAGTGTTATCGATATTTATCAGCCGCTAAGTTCCATTTCGTTAGCGTCAGGCTTGTAAACACGCTGAATGTCAGCTCCAAGCCCTCTGAGTTTCTCATCTATCTTTTCATATCCTCTTTCGATGTAGAAAATATTGTCTATTTCAGTAGTGCCCTCTGCGGCAAGTCCTGCTATCACCATGGCAGCGCCTGCTCTCAGGTCAGTTGCCACAACAGGAGCACCTTTGAGCTTGCCAACGCCCTGTATAACAGCCACCTTGCCGTCAACAGAAATGTCAGCGCCCATTCTTCTAAGCTCAGCCACATATCTGAATCTGTTGTCAAAAATATCGTCTGTAACGATGTTCGTACCCTCTGCAAGCGTCAGCAGTGTTGAGAACTGCGGCTGCATATCAGTAGGGAAGCCAGGGTGCGGCATAGTTTTTATAGAAGTTTTCACGAGCGGACCGTCCACCCAAACATGAACGCTCTCGTCGCTTTCCTCAACGTTTACGCCTACCTTGCGTAGCTTTGCCGTAATAGACTCAAGGTGTTTAGGGATAACATTTGCGATAACAACGTCGCCCTTTGTGGCAGCCGCCGCTACCATATAAGTGCCTGCCTCTATCTGGTCAGGGATAGTCGCATAGGTAACGCCTTTGAGGTAATCAACGCCTCTTATCTTGATAACGTCTGTACCTGCGCCTCTGATATCAGCACCCATTGAGTTAAGGAAGTTCGCAAGGTCAACGATATGAGGCTCTTTCGCCGCATTTTCGATTATAGTAAGCCCCTTTGCCTTTACAGCGGCAAATATTGCATTCATAGTTGCGCCAACTGTAACAAAGTCAAAGTATATCTGATTGCCCACAAGCTCGTCTGCTGTGACATGATTAGCTCCGTTCACTATCTCGTCAGACGCACCAAGCGCCTTGAAAGCTTTCAAATGCTGATCTATAGGTCTGTCGCCAAGGTCACAGCCGCCCGGCATCGGAACAAAAGCCTCGTGAAATCTTCCAAGCAGCGTGCCAAGAAAATAGCATGACGCTCTCATGGTTCTTGCAAGCTCATATGTGTCAAAATATATAGTATTTTTATCTAAAAGTCTGACCTCTGCGCCCATTTCACGCAGGATCTTCATGCACTTAGTTATATCGCTTATCTCAGGCACGTTCTCAAGAACGCACGGCTCGTCGCACAGGATAGTTGCCGCAACCAATGCAACAGCAGCGTTTTTTGCACCGCTTATCTGCACAGTACCATGCAGCGGCTTACCTCCATGTATAACAAACTTCTCCAAGTTTACACACTCCTTAACGAGATTGTCGGCTTCTCTCTCTGCCGACGCTCAGATTATTATACCACAGCCACAGGCAAAATAAAAGCAAAAAGCAAGAATTTCAACGATTTGGTTAAAATCATTTAACATACACCCAAGCAATCGTTAAATCTGCCCATATAATGCAGGCTATGGCGGTCTATAAAAAGAACAAACGTTCACATACTCTTAACAATAGAATACTCAACTCTTATATTTTAACACACCCCATTCAAAAAATCAATAGTGAATAAATATTTTGATAAATTTTCGACAATTTTTTCGGCTTTTTAGGCGAAAATTACAGCAATGTTACAACTGTACGAAATCTTGTACCTTATTGTAACCTTGCTGTAATATTTAAGTACAAAAAATCAGACACTTGCCGTTTGTCTTGACGAAAAAGAACGGCTGTGGTATACTCATAACAACAGATATACTGTAAAAAGGGGAGTGCGGCAGTGGTAAAAAGAAAGAATCTCATATGGGCGGCATTTTTTGCGGCTGTTATCGCTGCGTGCCTGATATTTATTTTACTCACAGGTGGAAAGAGCGGAGAAAATTCTGCCGAGATATATGAAAACGGCAAGCTCATAAAGACTATTTCTGACCTTTCCCCCGATAAGGAGTATTCCTTTGATATAAAAAACAGAAAACGGCACTAATACCATAACCGTTGGCGAGGGAAGCATTTGGGTGTCTGTCGCAGATTGCTCGAATCAGACCTGTGTTCATGCAGGAAAGATATCCCACGCAGGACAGACCGTCATTTGTGCACCGCACAAGCGTGATAAAAATAGTCGGTGAGACCTCTGCTGACGCTGTGATATAGGGGTGGAAGCATGAAGATATCAGTACAAAAAATCACCCTCATAGGAATTTTTACCGCCTTGTCACTTATCATTTTCATGGTGGAGGCACAGTTTCCTGTTATGCCCATAGGCGGCATGAAGCTTGGGCTTGCCAATATCGTCACAATGGCAGCAATGCTTTTTATCGGCAGAAAAGAGGCAGGCTTGGTGCTGCTTTTCAGGATAGTCCTTGCGGCAGGGCTTTACGGAACTGTGGTAAGCTTTGCGTTCTCACTCACAGGCGGAATTTTAGCGTATCTCGCCATGTGCATTGCGGTTTCGAGAGTTGGTGAAAACCAGCTTTGGGTGACATCAGTTTTTGGTGGCTTTTTTCCATAACATAGGTCAGCTTTGTGCGGCGGCAGTGATATCAGGCACATGGGCGGTGTTCAGCCTTTTGCCTTATCTCATAATAAGCGGCATTCTCACAGGCACGCTCAATGGTCTTATCCTCCAAAGATTGTGGAAGTCGCCGCTTAGAAAATACAGCATAAAAAGATAACAGCGGCGTCATGGGCATACCTGATGACCGCTGTTTTGTTCTATAGTCAGTTTAGCCAAAAACAGACTTTTCACAAAGTGGCATTTCTACATTTTCGCCTTGTGAGAAATAGGTGAAAACTCAGCGTTTTGCTTGCATTTGACCGAAAAATATGGTATAATTAGTTGTTATAATAGGGTCATTATAGGATAGCGTTGAAATTGAACGGAGGAGTGGATTTGAGAATACTTGGTATCGACCCGGCTACGCCATTGTGGGATTCGGAGTGCTTGAATACAACAGCGGAAAATTCACTGTTGTTGACTACGGTGCAATAACCACTTCTTCGGATATGGATTTCAACAGACGGCTGAAAGTCATCTATGATGATATGACTGAGATAATAACCACCTATAAGCCTGATGAAATGGGAATAGAAAAGCTTTTTTTTCAATACCAATGAAAAGACCGCCATTGACGTTGCACAGGCAAGGGGAGTGACCCTGCTTCCTGCCATAATAAGAAATATTCCAATCTATGAATATACGCCTTTGCAGGTGAAATGCTCCATAGTCGGCTATGGACGAGCCGAGAAAAAGCAGGTGCAGGAAATGACAAAGACCATGCTTCATCTTAAAGCTATCCCAAAGCCTGATGATACAGCGGACGCAGTGGCTATCGCTATAACTCACGGGCTTTCGGTGAACACAAGGCGTGTTATGAAAAATTTTGAGGAGAAATAATATGATATATTCACTTAGCGGAAAGCTCGTTCATACCGAGAGCGACCTTGCCGTAATAGAATGTGCAGGCGTGGGCTATGCCTGCAAAACAACATTTTCTACCTTACAGCAGATAGCAGGCAAAAGCGAGGTCAAGCTTTACACTCACCTCTCCGTAAGGGAGGACGCTGTGGAGCTTTTCGGCTTTGCAACTAAGGAGGAGCTTAAAAGCTTTATGCTCATATCTGTCAGCGGGTAAGTAGGCCCGAAGGCAGGTCTTGCCATACTTTCAGCCTGCACTCCGTCACAGTTTGCGCTTGCGGTTGCAACGGGGGATTCAAAGGCTTTCACAAAGATAAAGGGTATCGGCACAAAGATAGCACAAAGGATAGTCCTCGAGCTTAAGGATAAGGTGGCAAAAGAGAATACCATATCCGTCAGAGGAAATGCGACTCAGGGCTTTGCGGCTGTTCCAAGCGGAGCTGTCGAAGAAGCTGTCACAGCCCTTGTGGTGCTTGGATATACCGAGGGCGAAGCAATGTCAGTGATATCAAAGCTTGACCCGAATTTGAGCGTTGAAGAGCTTATAAAGAAAGCCCTTATCGGACTTGCGAAATTTTGAGAGGAGAACTCCATAAATGATCGAAAAAGGAGATTTTGATATAGACAGGATAGTCACCCCGAAAGAAACTCAGGCGGAAACAACTGACGATTTCGAGGTGAGCCTTAGACCTAAAACACTTGACGAGTATATCGGTCAGGAAAAGGTCAAGGAGAACCTGAAAATATATATACAAGCGGCAAAAAAACAGGGGCGACAGCCTTGACCATGTTCTGCTTTTTACCGCCTGGTCTGGGCAAGACCACTCTTTCTGCCATAATCGCTCACGAAATGGGAGTGAATATCAGGATAACATCAGGACCTGCCATTGAAAAGCCGGGAGACCTTGCGGCTTTGCTCACAAACCTTGAAAAAGGCGACGTGCTTTTTATAGACGAGATACACCGCCTTTCAAGACAGGTGGAGGAAGTTCTTTATCCTGCCCTTTGAAGATTATGCCTTGGATATAATCATGGGCAAAGGTCCTGCGGCAAGGTCTATAAGGATCGAGCTTAACAAGTTCACTCTTATAGGCGCGACCACCAGAGCAGGCTCGCTTTCTGCACCGCTGAGAGATCGTTTTGGCGTTATCCAGCGTTTGGAGCTTTACAATACCGAACAGCTTTCCGATATCGTAAAGCGTTCTGCAGTTTTGCTTGGCGTGGCTTGTGATGATGACGGTGCAGAGGAGATAGCGAAGCGTTCAAGAGGAACCCGAGAATAGCAAATCGCTTTTTAAGGCGTGTGCGTGATTTTGCCGAAGTCATGGGCGACGGCAGGATAACCGCAGACATTGCTAAGATAGCCCTCAACAGAATGGACGTTGACAAGCTGGGACTTGACTCTCTCGACAAACGTCTGCTGACTATGATAATAAAAGGCTATGACGGCGGCCCAGTGGGACTTGAAACCCTTGCGGCGGCTATCGGCGAGGAGTCAGTCACCATTGAGGACGTTTGCGAGCCTTATCTTATGCAGTTAGGTTTCCTATCAAAGACCCCAAGGGGACGTGTGGCGACACAGCTTGCTTACGATCATCTGGGATTTCTCAAGGACGGACAAACGCACCTGTGAGCTTAGTGAGGAGTGAGGAGTGAGGAATTAAGGTATCGCCTAGCGGCGATGAATTTGCGACCTTTGGTCGCCGTTACCGCACTTTTCTGTCTTTGATAAAAATTGTATTGGATAAATTTAATATGTGTGTTAATACAGAGTTTACATAAATAAAAAAATAATATAGAGGTATGACCTCGAAAAGGAGCTAATTATTATGGGAAGATTATTTGGAACTGACGGCGCAAGAGGAGTAGCTATTACAGAGCTTACCTGTGAGCTTGCTATGCAGATAGGCAGAGCTGCCGCAATGGTGCTCACAAAGGAAACAAACCACAAGGCTAAGATAATCATAGGCAAGGATACCCGTATCTCAGGCGACATTCTGGAGTCCGCACTGGTGGCAGGTATCTGCTCAGTTGGCGCAGACGCTCATATACTCGGTGTTGTTCCTACCCCTGCCGTTGCAATGCTTGTAAAGAAATACAACGCAGACGCAGGCGTTATGATATCCGCTTCACACAATTCTGTTGAGTTTAACGGCATAAAGCTTTTCTCTGGCACAGGCTTCAAGCTTTCTGACGAGATAGAAAACGAGATAGAAGCACTTATCCTTGACACACCTGAAAAGATAGAGCTTAAGGACGGCTGTGATATAGGTCACGTTTATTACGAAAAGGACGCAGCTTGGGATTATATCCGCTACGTTATGAAAACAGTTCAGACAGATTTCAACGGTATCCGTGTGGCTCTTGACTGTGCAAACGGCTCAGCTTCCGTGTGCGCACAGAGAATTTTCGAGGGACTTGGTGCAAAGTGCATAATGCTCAACGATAAGCCGGACGGAACGAATATAAATAAGGATTGCGGCTCAACACATATCGAGGGTCTGCAAAAGGCAGTTGTTGATAATCATTGCGATATCGGTCTTGCCTTTGACGGCGACGCTGACAGATGTCTTGCAGTTGACGAAAAGGGCGAGCTTATCGACGGTGACAAGATACTTGCTATCTTCTCAAAATATATGAAGAACATGGGTATCCTCAAAAATAATACCTGCGTTGTTCCGTTATGACAAACCTTGGCTTCTTCAAGTATGCAAAGGCAACGGCATCGTTGCCGCTACCACAAAGGTTGGCGACAGATACGTTCTTGAAGAAATGCTCAAGGGCGGTTATAATTAGGCGGTGAGCAGAGGTCAAACTTCTTGACTATGCTTCTGACAGTCCTCAAATACAGGCGAAAAGGCAAACGGCATGAACGTTGCCGCTACTGAGATAACAGACTATAAAAAGGTTGGCGACAGATACTTGTTCGTTGAAGAAATGCTCAGAATATGGGCGGCTTTCGAAAAAATAATATAGGCGGTGAGCAGTCAGGTCATATTATTCTTCTTGACTATGCAAACACAGGCGACGGTGAGCTGACAGGTACAAAGCTTCTGACAGTCCTCAAATGTACAGGCGAAAAGGCAAGCGAGCTTGCTTACATATCATATAGGCAGAATGTTAGCCGATAAACTTGGCGGCGAGGTGACAGAGTTCTTCAAGCTGGACGGAAAATAAGATAATAGATACTTCAATAAGGATAAAAAATATGAGAATTGCAGAAAACTGGAAAGACTATAAGATAATAGATACTTCAAGCGGAGATAAGCTTGAAAGCTGGGGCGGCAAGGTGCTTGTAAGACCTGACCCTCAGATAATCTGGAAGTCACCGAAGCGTTCTGACCTTTGGACAAAGGCAGACGGCATTTATCACCGTTCCTCAAAGGGCGGCGGCGAATGGGAATACAGAAAGCGCCTGCCTGAAAGCTGGAACATAGGCTATAAGAATTTGAAGTTTATAATCAGACCAACGGGCTTCAAGCACACAGGTCTTTTCCCTGAACAGGCTGTGAACTGGGACTTCATGGCTGATAAAATAAGAAACGCAGACAGAGAGATAAAGGTGTTAAACCTCTTTGCATACACAGGCGGAGCTACCCTTGCCTGTGCTGAAGCAGGTGCAAGCGTTTCACACGTTGACGCATCAAAGGGCATGGTGCAGTGGGCAAGAGAGAACGCCACTGTGTCAGGGCTTTCCGATAAGCCTATTCGCTGGCTTGTAGACGATTGTGAAAAGTTCGTTCAGCGTGAGATACGCCGTGGCAAGACCTATGACGCTATCGTTATGGATCCTCCGTCCTACGGCAGAGGACCTGGCGGAGAGATATGGAAGCTTGAAGATTGTATCTATGACCTTGTAAAGACCTGCTCAGGCGTTTTGAGCGACGAGCCGCTTTTTCTTCCTGCTCAACAGCTATACCACAGGACTTTCACCCTCAGTTATGGCATATATCCTTAGAGATGTCCTCGGAACGAGGTTTGGCGGAAACGTCACGGCTGATGAGATAGGATTGCCTGTAGAGGCAACAGGCGGTGTGCTGCCATGCGGTTCAACGGCAATTTGGCAGAAATAGCTTTGCTATAGTAAGGAATGGTGTTCGCATGAAATATACTGAGAATTATGTTTATATGTACGGTCAAATGATCTCCACCTGTTCGTTTCTTCTTGACGGTGATTTTCCAAAGGCAGACGGCACGGCAGAGATAAAGGAAAAGTATCACCTTGTCGGTGGTGAGACCGGAACAGCGGCGGCTGTTCTTTGCAGTCTGAATGTGCCTGTAAAGCTTGGCGGTACTCACCTTGGAAGCGGCAATGAAAAGCTTATAAAGGATTATTTTGCAGACAAGACCGCTGACCTTTCGGAGCTTGTAACAGAGGGTTTCGAGGGCGTGACCGACTATGTTATCATAGATAAAAATACACGCACCTGTTTTGGCGAGTGGGATAAGCTTTATTCACGTCCGGAGCCTTTTTATGAACAGCCTTCGGAGGAGTCAGTGAAAAATTCAGCCTGCGTTGCGGCTGACCCTTATTTTGGTGATAAGATAGCCGAGTATTGCGTAAAATATGGCAAGAAATATGTCACCATAGATTGTGCCTATGACAGCTATATCCATGAGCATTGTGCAGTAAATTGCATATCTCATCAGCACCTTGATGAATATTATCCGGATAAAAGCTATGATGAGCTTTTCAGTCTTTATACAGATAATACAGAAGGGCTTGTGATATTTACCCTTGGCGAAAAGGGTGCGATGTATGGCAGAAAGGGTGCTGTGCCAAAGATGTGCCCTGCATTTAAAGTAGACGTAGTGTCAACACTTGGCGCAGGGGACAGCTTTAAAGGCGGGCGCTGTATATGGGCTTTATAAAGGTCTTGATGACGATACATTGGTGAAAACAGCCTGTGCTGTGGCAGGTGCGGCGGTGGAAAAGTTCCCTATCGCACTTTATCCGCCAACAGTAAAAGATATTGAAAAGCTTATGGGCAATATGTAGGGGCGAACAGCGTTCGCATACCCATATATTATAATAAGGTATAAACCAAAAATTTCAGACAGGAGGAAAGGTTATGTCTTTTGATTTTGATGAACTTAAACACAAGGCAGGAAATATGCTTGAAAAGGGCAAAGAAAAAAGCTCACGAGGCTGCTGAAAGTGAAAAGGGGCAGAAGATAAAGAGCAAAGCAGGAGAGCTGTTTGAAAAGGGAAAGGAAAAAGCCCACGAGTTTGCCGAGAGTGAAACGGGCAAAAAGGTAAAGAACAAGGCTGAAAAGCTCCTTGATAAAGGAATAGACAAAGCCGAAAATGTTTACGAAAAGCATAAGGAAAGAAAGGCTGAACAGAAAGAACAGCCTGAAGATAAGGAATAAACTAAATTTGGTAAGGAAAGTGAAATGAGCAGTTTTATTGAAATAAAGGATCTCACTTTTCCTATGTGAACGACCTTGAAGAGCCACCTGTTAAAACGGAGGTGCTTAAAGGCATAAATCTGAACATAGAAAAAGGCGAGTTTGTGGCAGTGCTTGGTCATAACGGCTCAGGCAAATCTACACTTGCAAAGTGCATAAACGCTATAAATCTTCCTGAGTCGGGGGCTGTCTATGTGAACGGCATGGACACTTTGGACGAAAATAACCTCTTGCCTATAAGAGAAAAGGTGGGCATGGTATTCCAAAACCCTGATAACCAGATAGTTGCAACTATCGTGGAGGAGGACGTGGCTTTCGCCCTTGAAAATATGGGCGTCGAGCCGAATGAGATACGCAGACGTGTTGACGAGGCTCTTAAAACCGTTGGTATGTATGAATACAGGCTTCATGCACCCCATAAGCTTTCAGGCGGACAGAAACAGCGTGTGGCTATCGCAGGCATAATCGCAATGAAGCCTGATTGTATACTTCTTGACGAGCCTACCGCCATGCTCGATCCTCACGGCAGGGACGAGGTAATGAAAACTGTCAAAATGCTCAACGAGCAGGGCGTTACTATCGTGCTTATCACCCACTATATGGAAGAGGCTGCACAGGCACAGCGTGTTGTTGTAATAGACGGTGGCGAGGGCATAATGGATAACGTTCCGAAGAAGATATTCTCAAATGTGGAAACCATGAAAAATCTGGGACTTGACGTGCCGCAGGTGACAGAGCTTTGCTGGGAGCTTAAAAAGGCAGGCTATGACATCTCCACCGAGATAATCCACGAGGACGAGTGCGTTCAGAAGCTTTATGAAATGCTTAAGTGATAGGGAGTAACAATGGCAGTAATTAAAACGGAAAACTTGACTTATGTTTACGGCGAGGGTACGCCCTTTCGCAAAACAGCCGTAGACAATGTTAATATAGAGATAAATGACGGCGAAATGGTGGGTATAATAGGACATACAGGCTCAGGCAAATCTACCCTTATCCAGCATTTCAACGGTCTTTTGAAGCCCACGAGCGGAAGCGTCTATATAGACGGAGAAAGGCTGTGGGACGATAAATCAAGGCTTCGCCCTATAAGATTTAAGGTGGGTCTTGTGTTTCAGTATCCTGAGTATCAGCTCTTTGAGGAGACCTGTTATAAGGATATCGCATTCGGACCTAAGAATATGGGTATCAAGGAAGATCAGATAGACAAGTATGTGAAAGAGGCAGCAAGAATGGTGGGACTAAGCCCTGAGATACTTGACAAATCGCCTTTTGAGCTTTCAGGCGGACAGAAAAGGCGTGTGGCTATAGCAGGAGTTATGGCAATGAACCCAAAGGTGCTTATACTTGACGAACCTGCTTCGGGTCTTGACCCAAAGGGCAGAGAGCAGATACTTGGTCTTATAAGAGAGTATCATGAGCAGATGAAAAATACTGTTTTGCTAGTATCCCACTCTATGGAAGATATCGCAAAGAACGTTTCAAAGATACTCGTCATGAACGAATCGAAGCTTTTCTGCTATGACGATACAGTAAAGGTGTTTCACCGCTCTGAGGAGCTTGTGTCAATGGGACTTGCAGTGCCGCAGATAACAAGAGTTATAAACAGGCTCAAAGCCATGGGCATAGATATTAAGGACGATGTGTATACAGTTGGCTATGCGAAAAAGGTCATCCTTGAAATGCTGGAGCAGAAAAAGAATAAGTAAGCAGCGGACTGCCTTTGACCCATATGAGCAGAGAGCAGGACTGTGTAAGTTGAGATAGAAAATTGGAGGAATATACCTTGATAAAGGATATTACTATAGGACAGTATTTTCCCGGAAATTCTGTCATTCACCGAATGGACGCACGAATAAAAATAATAATGACGGCGGTTTTCATAGTAATGCTTTTCGCCGCAAACAGCGTGTGGGGACTTCTTGTGGGCATAGCTTTTACTATTCTCACTTTTATCATATCGAAAATACCCGGTAAACTCATGCTAAAAAGCTTGAAGCCTATCGTGCCGATAATAATATTCACGGCGATACTCAATCTGCTTTTTATCAGAACGGGCAAAGCCTATTTTGAGTGGAAATTTCTCAAGATAACCGATGAAGGCGTTGACACGGCAGTGTTCATGATGATAAGGATAATCTGCCTTATTGTCGGCACTTCGCTTCTTACCTACACCACCTCGCCTATCGACCTGACAGACGCTATCGAAAGATTGCTTTCACCGCTGAAAAAGATAAAAGTGCCTGTCCATGAGCTTGCAATGATGATGACTATTGCCCTGAGATTTATCCCTACACTTATCGAGGAAACAGACAAGATAATGTCAGCACAGAAAGCAAGAGGAGCGGATATGGAAACAGGCTCACTCATTCAGAAAGCCAAAGCCCTTATTCCAGTGTTGATACCGCTTTTTGTGGCATCGTTCAGACACGCTGAGGAGCTTGCTCTCGCAATGGAGTGCCGTTGTTATCACGGCGGAGAGGGCAGAACAAGAATGAAACAGCTCCATATGAGCATAGTCGATCTCTATGGCTCTATATTCTGCGTGCTGTTCCTTGCAGGCGTTATCGTCATAAATATAGTCATATAGGAGGGGTATTATGAGCAGTGTTTTTAAAGATATGGATCAGGACGACAGACTTGATGCTTTGGAAAGAAAAGTCAAGAAACTTGAGAGAAATGTAAATGGGGGAAGTAAAATGTCAGGCATTATAAAAGACCTTATCGGCAGAGAATGTACCATTGACGGCGACGGGATTTATGGTCATAGCTGTACTATTCTTGACGCAGACGACGAGTGGGTAAAGCTTATCGTTCACGAAAAGAAAAGCGACAGCACCATGATAGTAAGACTTGACAATATAGATTCCATAACACTCGACTAAAGAAACGGGATATACTCATGACAAATTTCAGGATAATACTTGCCTATAACGGCACAGCCTATCATGGGTGGCAAAGGCAGAACAACGCCCTTGCCGTCCAGCAGGTGCTTGAAGAAGCTATCCTCTCGCTGACGGGACAGACAGTCACAGTGAACGGCTGTTCACGAACAGACGCAGGAGTACACGCAAGAAGATTTTGTGCAAGCTTTCTTATAGAGTCCACAATAACCTGCCGTGGGATAGTTTTCGGACTTAATTCAAAGCTGCCGGACGATATCTCAGTGCTGGAGTGCGAAAAAGTCCCCCTTGATTTTCACGCAAGATATATGTGCAGCGGCAAGGAGTATGAGTATATTATACATAACAGCGAGATAAAAATCCCTTTTATAAAGATACAGCCTACCGCAGCTGGTTTCCAATAGACGAAAAAAAGCTTGATAAAGCGGCACAGGATTTTGTGGGAACGCACGATTTCAAAGCCATGTGTTCCACCGATTGCACAAAGGAGAATACAGTTAGGACTATATTCTCTTTCCATGTAAGACGTGAGGGCGAGCTTGTGATATTCACAGTTTCGGGAGACGGCTTTCTGTACAATATGGTAAGGATAATGGTAGGCACGCTTATTTTTATAAATGAGGGCAAGATAGGAGAAACTCAAATACCCGATATACTTGCGTCAAAGGACAGAACAAGAGGCGGAAAGACCGTTCCGCCGCAGGGATTGTATCTTAACGAAGTGTATTATGATAAAGATAAAGGATCTGAACAAGGTGAATGATAAAAGATCAAAGAGCAGGCGGAGAAAGAAAAATCCGCCTACCAAAGAAAAAAAACAATAAGAATAACCAAGCAGACGGATTTTGTTCAGCGTGACGAGTTTCACGGTGCAGAAGAGCCTATGCCGAACGTTACTTTCAGAGAGATAAAGCGCCAGAAAAAGGCGGCTCAGAAAGCGGCGGAACGTGAGCAGGAAGAACAGCTCCGAAAAGAAGCGGAAGAAGCCGAGGAGTCACGAAGCAGAATAGAGCTGACGAACACCGAGGATAAAGCCGAGGTGGAAAAGCCTGAAAAAGCTGATGAAAGCAAGATAACAGTATCAGGCGGTGAAAATAAAGAGCAGGTTTCAGAAGCAAAGAGGAAAAATCCGAGCATAAAAGCAGAAAAGAGAAAAAAGCCGAGAAAGCAGAGAGGTCTGACGAGGAGATATCCAACGTCACCGATATAAGAGCGGCAAGAAAGAAAGAGAAAAACAAAAAGCTCTATAAAAAGATAGCCGCCATAGCAGTGGTGGTCGCTTTCGGAGTTGGCGTTTACGCTTCAAGAGGAGTGTGGGTGCCGAAGCTTGAGGGCATTTTGGACAGACCTCATGCCACTATAGTAAACGACGGCAAAAAAAAGCAAAGTGGAAATTTCCCGCTGACCTTTGATGAAAGCTCCGTTAACGTTATAAAACAGCTTTCCGACGGTATAGTGAGAGTTGACGACAGGAACATTGCTTTTTATGACGAGTCTGGCAATAAGATATCGGATAATTCTCACAACTTTGCAAACCCTGTTGTAAGAACATCTGGCAAGCGTGTGCTTGTTTATGATAACGGTGGAAATTCTTTCAGAGTGCTGAATAAAAAGGGCGAGCTGCTCTCAAAGGATATAGACCAGTCTATACTTTTGGCGGAGATAGCCCCTGACAGCACAGTTGCAGTGGTCACCCAGACTGAGAAATATGCCGCAGTGCTGACAGTTTATGACTCCTCGGGAGCAGAGATATATCAGTGGTCAAGCTCACGAAGAATACTTGATATAAGCTTTGATAAGGACGGAAGCGGCTGTTGTATCTCAACATTTTCCAGCAGTGGTGGAGCGTTACGCTCGGTCGTCTATTATGTGACCTTTGACAGCACAAAGGAGAAGATGAAGAGCGAACAGCTTGAAACTCTCGCAGTTGCCGTTCAGCGAAACGATAACGGCGATTATTGGGTAGTGGGCGATACCTGCTTCTACAAGCTTGACAGCAATGGTAAAATACTTATGCAGTATGAATATCCTGAGGAGCTTTCAGACTATGCCCTGACAGACACCACTGCCGCAGTAGCATTCGATGGCATACAGCGTAAAACAGGAACTCTTGCGGTGTTCCGTTCGGACTCTGACGGAGATAAGCCTGATAGCGTTGTTTATACTCAAAGCGGCAAGCCTAAGAAAATGACCGCAGAGAACAAGAAGGTGATCCTTCTCGGCGAGGATAATATAGAAGCCTATGACAGTGCAGGAAATCTACTTGCAACAGCGGCAGTGTCCTCTGAGTATCTTGACTTTGTTTACCTCAACGACAGCGTTTATTTCCTGGGTCTGCATGAGATAAACAAAATAGCTTTCGAGACCTGACGAAAGGCAGGAAAATATGGCATATTTTTTTTGACGGAGCAGTTATAATGATCCTTATCGTGACCGCTCTGACAGGATACTGTAAGGGCTTTGTGAGATATGTCATCACAATGCTCGGAACAGTGGCAGCCGTTCTTGTGGCTTTTCTTATAGCCAATATGTCGGCTGAAAATGTATATAACAAATATTTCAAAACACAGCTTATAACGAGCCTTGAAAACGCTGCTGAACAGACGGATCTTTCAAAGCTTGTGAGCAATGAACTGAAAAACGAGGGCGTTGATATCGACCTTTCAGATGAGGAGATAAAAAACGTCCTGTCAGGGGCAGGCACTCTTGCGGAGAATACCGAAAAGCTGCTTGTTTCAAAGGGAACAGACCTTGATACTGCTCAGCAAAAGGGCGAGGAGCTTTCAGAGTATATCCACAGCGTTATGCCCCAAAAGCTCAGCGAAAAGCTGGAGGGCAATAAGCTTGGAAAAAGTCTGTCTAAGGCGGTGAAGTTCACTGCCGAGCAGATAGACGAAGCCGTCAAGGCTCTCTCTGAGGGTGGCAGAACTGGTGCTGAGTATCTGGAAAAGAACATTTTCCGACCGATCGCCCTGACTTTTATAAGGCTTTGCGTGTTCATGACGGTTTATGTGCTTATGGAGATAGTCATAAGGCTTATCCTGCGTCTGTCGGGAGTTTTTACCCGAATGGCAGGTCTGACAGCGGCAAACCGTTTCGCAGGCATGGTGCTTGGTCTTTGCAAAGGTGGTCTGTATCTGGTGTTGATAGCCTTTATGGTCTGCACTGTGATAAATGCTACCGAGAACAAGCTTCCCAAGTTCAACAGCGCTGTTTTTGAAAATACCTATCTGTTCAGTTACTTCTTTGATATTCTGTATAAATGATTACCGTAAGGTGTATCAGTAAGGAAAGGAGCAAATAAAAATGTTAATGTGTTCAAGATGTAAAAAGCGTCCTGCTGTGGTGTTCATCTCACAGATGAACGCCAAGGACCCTCAGCACAAGAAGAACGAGGGACTTTGCCTTGTTTGTGCCAAGGAGCTTGGCATTTCGCAGGTGGACGATTATATGAAGGCAATGGGCATCTCAGACGATGACCTTGAAGCAATGTCAAATCAGCTTATGGAGGCTTCCGACGGTGACGATTTTGAGCCGGGCGGAACGAACTTCCTGAGCAATCTTTTCGGCGGTGACGCAGCCAATCTTTTCAGCAACCTCGCAGGAGGTATGCCTAAGCCACCGATGAGGATGGAGATAAAAAGCCAAAGGATAAAAAGAAAAAGCTTAAATTTCTCAACAACTATTGCACTAATCTTACTCAGAAAGCAAGAGAGGGCAAGCTTGATAATGTTGTGGGCAGAGATAAGGAGATATCAAGAGTTATCCATATCCTGTCAAGACGTCAGAAGAACAACCCATGCCTTATAGGCGAACCTGGCGTTGGTAAAACAGCCATTGCCGAGGGTATCGCACAGAGGATAGTTGGCGGAGATGTGCCTTTCCATATCAAGGATAAGGAGCTTTACCTCCTTGACCTTACCGCACTCGTTGCAGGCACTCAGTTCAGAGGACAGTTCGAGAGCCGTTGTAAAGGACTTGTAGAGGAAGTAAAAAGAGCAGGGCAATGTTATCCTCTTTATAGACGAGGTGCATACGCTCGTTGGAACAGGCGACAATGAGGGAACGATGAACGCAGCTAATATCCTGAAACCGTCCCTTTCAAGAGGCGAGATACAGGTAATAGGCGCAACGACTTTCAAGGAGTACAGAAAGTATATCGAAAAGGACTCTGCACTTGAAAGACGTTTCCAGCCTGTAACAGTTTCCGAGCCGACAGTTGAGGACACAATCACAGTCCTCAAAGGCATAAAGCAGTATTACGAGAATTTCCATAGAGTAAAGATATCAGACGATATGCTCAGAGAGTGTGCAGTGCTTTCTGAAAGATATATCAACGACAGATTTCTCCCTGACAAGGCGATAGATCTTCTTGACGAAGCCTGCGCCTGCACAAGTATCAGAACGCCTGAAATAGAGGAGTTCGACGCACTTAACGAGGAGCTTAAAAGCATGAAAAGCTCGTTGAGGATTACGAGCAGAAGTCAGACCCTGACTATGAGATAATCGCAAAGGAAAAGGGCGAGATACTCAGGATCCAGAACAGACTCAAAGAGGTGGAAGAAACTCTTAAAAACGTTCAGGTCACAGAGGAAGACATCTCAAAGGTAATAGAGCTTTGGACAGGTATCCCTGCCAATAAAATAGCTCAGACAGAGTATGACAAGATAAAGCACCTTAAAGAAGCCCTTTCAAAGCGTGTTATCGGCCAGGACGAAGCCGTTGATAAGGTCGCAAAGGCAATAAAGCGTACAAGGGTTCAGCTTTCAAAACGTCGCAGACCGGCTTCGTTTATTTTCGTCGGCCCAACAGGCGTTGGAAAAACAGAGCTTGTGAAAGTCCTTGGAGAAGAGCTTTTTGACGCCACCGAGCCGCTTATCAGGGTTGACATGACCGAGTATATGGAGAAGCACTCAGTATCAAAGCTTATCGGCTCACCTCCGGGATATGTAGGCTTTGATGAAGCAGGTCAGCTTACCGAAAAAGTCCGCCGCAGACCATATTCAGTGGTGCTTTTTGACGAGATAGAAAAGGCTCACCCTGACGTTATGAACATACTTCTTCAGATACTTGACGAGGGACGTATCAACGATTCACAGGGCAGAAGCGTTTCCTTTGAAAATACCGTTATCGTCATGACATCAAACGCAGGTTCGACTGATAGAGATACAGGTGTGGGCTTCAATAAGACCGACAGTGATATCGCCAAGGATAAAGCAATGAAAGCACTGAGAGATTTCCTGAGACCTGAGTTTCTTGGAAGAATAGACGAGATAGTTGTGTTCAATCCGCTCACAGAGGAGAATTACGCAGGCATAGCAGGTCTTATGCTGGACGAGATGAAGTCGCCGCTGGAGGAGAAACATATCAGCTTGAGATATACAGATGAAGCTCTGAAAACTATCGCACATAAGGCATACGGTCAGAAGCTTGGTGCAAGAGATATCCGCCGTGTCATAAGAAACGAGGTTGAGGATAAGATAGCCGAACTGCTTATAGACAAGGGCGAGGGAGCGGTGTCCGCCGTGGCAATATCCGCTGACAACGGAGAGATAAGGGTGGACGCACTTTAAAAGCCTAAAGTTATAAAATCAGGGTAAAAATTATAAAAAAATACTTGATTTTTATGACGGTATGTTATATAATAAAGGTAAGGTTGTTAGTTTTTTTTAACAACGTGAATTAAAAAATTAAATTGAGAGGTGTCTTTAAAATGGCAGGTTTAAACAAAGTTACTGTTGATGACATTAATGTAAAGGGCAAAAAGGTACTCGTAAGAGTTGACTTTAACGTTCCTCTTAAGGACGGCGTTATTACAAACGATAACAGAATAACAGCTGCTCTCCCAACTATCAAGAAGCTGGTAGCTGACGGCGGCAAGGTAGTTCTGTGTTCACATCTTGGCAAGCCAAAGAACGGCCCAGAGGCTAAGTTCTCACTTGCTCCTGCTGCTGCAAGACTTGCAGAGCTTCTTCCTGAAACAAAGGTAACATTCGCTGCTGACGATACAGTAGTTGGCGACAACGCTAAGAAGGCAGTTGCTGAAATGGCTGACGGTGATATCGTTGTTCTTGAGAACACAAGATTCAGAGGCGCAGAGGAAACAAAGAACGGCGAAGCTTTCGCTAAGGAACTTGCTGACCTCGTTGACGACGAAGTATTCGTAATGGACGCTTTCGGTTCAGCTCACAGAGCTCATGCTTCTACAGCAGGCGTTACAAAGTTCGTTAAGGAAACAGCAGTTGGTTACCTCATGCAGAAAGAGATCAACTATCTCGGAAATGCAGTTGAAACACCTGTTAGACCATTCGTTGCTATTCTCGGCGGCGCAAAGGTAGCAGATAAGCTCAACGTTATCTCAAACCTCCTCGAGAAGTGCGATACACTTATCATCGGCGGCGGTATGGCATATACATTCCTTAAGGCACAGGGCAAGGAAGTTGGTCTTTCCCTCGTTGACGATACAAAGATCGACTACTGCAAGGAAATGATGGCAAAGGCTGAAAAGCTCGGCAAGAAGCTTCTTCTCCCTATCGACACAACAGTTGCAGCAGGTTTCCCTGATCCTATCGATGCTCCTATCGACGTAGAAGTTGTTGATTCTGATAAGATCCCAGCTGACAAGGAAGGTCTTGATATCGGTACAAAGACACAGGCTCTTCGGCGAGGCTGTTAAGTCTGCAAAGACAGTTGTTTGGAACGGTCCTATGGGCGTGTTCGAGAACCCAACACTTGCAAAGGGTACTATCGCAGTTGCAAAGGCACTTGCTGAAACAGACGCTACAACTATCATCGGCGGCGGCGACTCAGCAGCAGCAGTTATCCAGCTCGGTTTCGCTGACAAGATGTCACACATCTCAACAGGCGGCGGAGCTTCACTTGAATACCTCGAGGGCAAGGTTCTTCCGGTATCGACGTTATTGCCGACAAGTAATTTATATATTTGCTCGACTTAAAAGCTGGGGCAGGCAGTCATTTGCCTGCCCCTTTTTAATTATGGGGGTATCAATGATTTACCGTGAACCTTTGGTTTTGACAGTATACTATTCACAAAGCAGTATTACTGCGGCATTTGTTTTTGCCTGTATATTGGCTGTTGCGTCGGCACTGGCGGCAGTTGGATTTGTAAAGATCGGCTGTAAGCGTTACGGAAATTCAGAAAGTTCCGATGTGCAGGGCTATCGCTTTTTTTCCCTGAGCAGGAATATAATATTCCTGAGGAGGATCACTACGAACCAACTCAGGCAAAAGCCTTGCAGAAGATCAAGACCACAATGCCTGATTTCAACGGCGGTGAGGACAGAGTTTTTACCGAGTGGAAAATCGGCTATACCATTGACGGCGAGAAGTATACCCAGATAGTCACAGACAACGGCTATGAAAAGGGCGATATGATAGACATAAAGTATAACCCAGAAAACCCACAGGAATTTTACCTTGACGATGAAAAATCAAAGGTAGAAGTCACTGAGGAGGAAAAGGAAGCCGAGGAAAAAGAGGAGAAAACGCCTTTCGGCTATGCGGCTATCGCTATCGGTGTCCTGCTTGGCGTTTTCGGTGTCGTTATGCTTATAGACAAGCTGTAAAAAACAGATAAAATAAGTCCAAGCCTTTGTTAATTAGTTGACAAATACGAGTGAATGTTGTATAATAGACTTGGAAAATTAGCAGGAGCAGTTTTTCTGTTCCCTATAAAAAATAAAGGAGTTTTTTATCATGAAAAAAGCTGTAAGAAAAGCAATTATTGCAGGAAACTGGAAAATGAACAAGACAAGACCTGAGGCCAAGGAGCTTCTCGAAGCTATCAAGCCACTTGTTGCAAACGCTGAGGGCAAGGTAGAAGTTATCGCTTGCGTACCTTTCACAAACCTTGAAACTGCTATCAACGCAACAGCAGGTTCAAACGTAAAGATCGGTGCAGAGAACGTTCACTTTGAGAAGAGCGGCGCTTTCACAGGCGAGATCTCAGCAGATATGCTCGTTGAGCTTGGCGTTGAGTACGTTGTTATCGGTCACTCTGAGAGAAGACAGTATTTCGGTGAAACAGACGAAACAGTAAACAAGAGAACAAAGGCAGCTCTTGCAGCTGGTCTTAAGCCTATCGTTTGCGTTGGCGAGCTTCTTTGGGAGCGTGAGTGCAACATCACAGAGGAAGTTATCGCAAGACAGGTAAAGCTTGATTTCTTCGGTGTATCAGCAGAGGACGTTAAGAAGTCCGTTATCGCTTACGAGCCAGTATGGGCTATCGGTACAGGCAAGACAGCTACAGCAGATCAGGCTGAGGAAGTTTGTGCATTCATCAGAGCAACACTTGCTAAGATCTATGACGAAGCTACAGCGCAGTTACAATTCAGTACGGCGGCTCAATGAACGCTAAGAACTGCGCAGAGCTTCTTTCTAAGGAGAACGTAGACGGCGGTCTTATCGGCGGCGCTTCACTGAAGGCTGCTGACTTCAACACTATCGTTCAGGCTGCTGTTGAGGGCTAATTAACAGACGGATATCTAGGGGTAAAATATCATTCGTCACAAGAACAAACAAATAAAAAGTTCCGCAGGGGACGGCTGCGGCTGTCCTCTGCTTTTTTTTGAACAGGGGGGACGCAACTATGAAAAAATTAATATTTGCAGCATTAGTATTATCAATGTGTATGTCATTTGCAGCTTGCGGAAGTGTTGACGAAAGCAGCGCACCGGCGGCAGAAAGCTCTCAGACAACATCTGAGGCTAAGCTTGAAAATGTAACTATCAAAATGGACTCTAGTAAGCTCCTTAGCGGCGTTGAGTTTACAGACAGCGAGCTGCTCGACAAGATAACAGAGTTCCGCACGAAAGTCATGGAAAACGCAGAAGAAAAAAAGAGCCGGATTCAAAGGAGTACGTTGTTGGCGGCGATTGGCTGGATATAAAGTGTTCAGAGGGCACTTCTATCTACTATGAAGCAGGAGAGAGCAACTATGTCCGTATCGGCGCAAAGACCTATTACACAAGCGACGATACTGCCAAGGAATTTAAGGAATATGTCCTGAGCTTCCTTGAAAATGGCGGTTATTGGGGATAATACGAATATAAATGATGTTGAAAGGACTAAGAAATATGTCAAAGAAACCCATAGCACTTATCATTATGGACGGCTTCGGCTATAATCACAAGGATTACGGCAACGCTATCAGAGCTGCCAAAACACCTAATATCGACAGACTTCTTGCCAACTATCCGCACACTCTTATCGGTGCAAGCGGCATGGACGTTGGACTTCCTGAGGGACAGATGGGTAACTCAGAGGTAGGCCATACAAATATCGGTGCAGGAAGAATAGTTTATCAGGAACTTACAAGAATAACAAAGTCTATCAAGGACGGCGAATTCTTCTCAAACGAAGCTTTCACAGCAGCCGTTGAGAACTGCAAGAAGAATGACAGCGCACTCCACCTGTTCGGACTTCTTTCAAACGGCGGCGTTCACTCACATAATTCACACCTCTATCCTTTTGGAGCTTGCTAAGAAAGCAGGTCTTACAAAGGTTTATGTTCATTGCTTTATGGACGGCAGAGATGTTCCTCCTACAAGCGGTGTTGACTTCGTAGCTGAGCTTGAAGAAAAGCTCAAGGAAATTGGTGTCGGCAAGATAGCAACAGTAATGGGACGTTACTATGCAATGGACAGAGATAACCGTTGGGAGCGTGTAGGCAAGGCTTATGACGCAATGGTATACGGCGAGGGCAATAAGGCTGATAACGCAGTTGACGCTATCAAGGCTTCCTATGCCGCTGACGTTACAGACGAGTTCGTTGTTCCTACAGTTATCGATGAGAACGGCAAGATATCCGCAAACGATAGCGTTATCTTCTTCAACTTCCGTCCTGACAGAGCAAGAGAGATAACAAGAACTCTCGTTGACGACGACTTCACAGGCTTTGAGAGAAGAAACGGCAGATTCCCACTTTACTATGTCTGCATGACACAGTATGACGCAACAATGCCAAACGTTGACGTTGCATTCAAGCCAGCAAGCCTTGAAAATACTTTCGGCGAGTATATCGCAAAGAAGGGTCTTTCACAGCTTAGAATTGCCGAAACAGAGAAGTATGCTCACGTTACATTCTTCTTCAACGGTGGCGTAGAAGCTCCTTTTTGAGAACGAGGACAGAGCCCTCATCAATTCACCAAAGGTAGCAACATATGACCTCCAGCCTGAAATGAGCGCATATCTTGTTTGCGACGAAGTTCTCAAGAGAATAGAGTCTGACAAGTATGACGCAATTATCCTCAACTATGCAAACTGCGATATGGTAGGTCACACAGGCGTGTTCGACGCAGCCGTAGCAGCAGTAGAAGCAGTTGACAGTGCGTAGGAAAAACGGTTGACGCAGTTCTTGCAAAGGGCGGTATAGCACTTATCACAGCAGACCACGGCAACGCAGATAAGATGATGGAAGATGACGGCTCTCCATTCACAGCCCACACAACCAACCTTGTACCTCTAATTATCGCAGGCGCAGGCAATGTTCTTATCAGAGAGGGCGGCGTGCTTGCTGACCTTTCACCAACAATGCTCAAACTCATGGGTCTTGAGCAGCCAAAGGAAATGACAGGTAAGTCTATCATCAAGGACTAATATCCATAAAATAATCAAGGCAGTACCGAGAAAATCGGCACTGCTTTTTTTTGTATCCCATCTATTCACTTGCTCTGTATATTGCCCAAACCCTATTTCAGCGGGTCAAGCCCTTTAGCCATTATGCAATAGGTACTGCCGTATGGGTTCGGTATGGGTGGCATTCTGCTCACATGGAACTCTTTTGGCAAACCACGGCTGTCACATGGGAAACTCATGGTCACACAAGTGCCTTTGCCGATCTCGCTGCGATAACTTAGTTCACCGTCAAAACGGTCGCAAAAGCATTTTGCCAGTGCAAGCCCCAACGCCTCGCTGCTACTGTATTTCTGGAATGTGCCAAAGGGCGTGATAGCCGCCTGCCATACATCGTCTGTCATGCCGTTGCCGTTATCACTTACTGACAGTATTATCCTGTCGTCCTCAGTTTTAAGGATAAGCTCCACCTGACGCTGTTCCTTGTCATTGTACATATATGCGTTCACAAGCAGATTTACAAGCACATTTTTAATAAGGCTTTTGTTTGTTTCAAAATAAATGCACGGGTCAATGGAGTATCTGAAAATACAGCCGTCCTCCTCCAGCAAATTGCCTTCTTCGTCGCATACCTCACCGCATATGTCTGACAGGCTCTGATATTCAGTTGTGAAATTGCCACTGAAATATTTTGCAAGTTCTGTCATGTTCACCGTTGCGGAAAATGTCTTCAGTATACGAAGCCTTGCCTCATGGTCAAAATGCTCATATTCAGTGCCGGCTTTTGAAGAAAAGGAATTCTTTTGGCTGTCAAGCATCGCTAACATTTTAGAAAGCTCCATCCTTATGTTGCCGAGAAAATTCGATTTGAAGCGTAAATATCCAGACTTGTCCGAAAGACGTTCTATGTCCATGCAGGAGTAATAGTGTATGAGATAATTCGTTATAATGCCATTATCTCTCAGTGGTTCAAACCGCATTGCCGCTGAGTCTGCAAACCTGCCCTTATATTCAAAGGTAGCTGTCTTTTCAACAGGCAGAATGAAAGCGTTTTCCGGAGTATCGCATAAAGCAGAAATATCTATAACATCAGGCAGATCGCCATGATTTTTCCAAATGACATTAAGCTCAGCGTCAGTGAGGATAATGTTTTCCTCAGACTGAGCATATATCTCTTTCACAGAAGATGTCAGTTCCACTTTGTTAGCCTGCCTTTCATAAAGATCTCATGTAAATATTATAACCTAAACTGTCGGGTAGTCAATAAAAAATCATCAATATTTGATCATATTTTAAAGAATTTAGCAGTGCTTTGACGGATCAAGACACAGATAGCTTTACGGTGAAGTTTTAAGGCAACACCGCACAAAGCCCGCCTGACGGCTTTGCACGCCATCTGCTTGCAGATTTTCCGCCATATCACACAAAAATCCCTTGACATACGACAGTATGCCTGCGGAATTTTTATGTGACCTGACGAAAAAATCTGACTACGCATCTGACGCACAATCTTTGTGCGGTATTGCCTTAAAGAAAAAAAAAGTTCTAAGTTTTTTGTAAAAACACTTGCAATGTATAGAAAAATGTAGTATAATAAATACAGAAAAATTTTTAGGAGGTAAATTAATTATGGCAGTTAAAGTCGCAATTAATGGTTTTGGACGTATTGGACGTCTTGCATTCAGACAGATGTTTGGCGCAGAGGGCTACGAGGTAGTTGCAATCAACGACCTGACAAAGCCTTCAATGCTCGGATCTTCTTAAGTATGATACAGCTCAGGGCGGTTACTGTGGTAAGATCGGTGAGAACCTTCACACAGTATCAGCAGACGATGAGGCTAATACTATCACTGTTGACGGCAAGACTCTTCAGATTTATGCAGAAAAGGACGCTAAGGATTGTCCTTGGGGCAAGCTTGGTGTAGACGTAGTTCTCGAGTGCACAGGCTTCTATACATCAAAGGCTAAGAGCCAGGCTCACCTCGATGCTGGTGCTAAGAAGGTAGTTATCTCAGCTCCTGCTGGTAACGACCTCAAGACTATCGTTTACTCAGTAAACGAGAAGACACTTACAGCTGACGATACAATCATTTCAGCTGCATCTCGCACAACAAACTGTCTTGCTCCTATGGCTAATGCTCTTAACAAGTATGCTCCTATCCAGAGCGGTATTATGAGCACTATCCATGCTTACACAGGCGACCAGATGATCCTCGACGGTCCTCACAGAAAGGGAACAGTTGAAGGCATCAACGCTGCTATGAAGGCTGCATCTTCTGAGTCATTTGGATACAACGAGGATCCAATCGTTTCTTCTGACGTTATCGGCATGAGATTTGGTTCACTCTTCGATGCTACTCAGACAATGGTATCTAAGATCGCTGACGATCTCTATGAGGTACAGGTAGTTTCTTGGTACGACAACGAGAACTCTTACACATCACAGATGGTAAGAACAATCAAGTACTTTGCTGAGCTTGCATAATCTGCACAGCCAAAACTAAATTGCTTACTAAAGACCGCTTCATCATGAGGCGGTCTTTTTTTTGCGTATGTATACAACAAAGGTGAGCAAAAACTGGCGAACACTGTTCGTCTCTACGATTTATATTACACAAATGTAGGGGCGACCTTTGGTCGTCCACAGCTTGACAATCGCAGCCTTATGGCAACACAAAAAAAGGACGAACCCCAAGTTCGTCCTTTTTTTCGTTCATATCAGAAACCACGTCCTCCGCCATGACCTCTGCCAAAGCTCATTCCCGTGGAATTAGAAGTAACAATGCCGTCAATAGTCACGGATTCCGACTGCGACCCTGCCGTAATGGTGTAGGTTTCGCCTTCCTTCAGGTCAGCGCTTGTGAATACAACGCTCTGCCAAGTCTTTATTGGGGTAAAGCTTAAGATCTCCTTGTCGTCACTGTCAGTGATAGTCAGTTTTTCGTTTGCTGAAACTGTCGAACCAAGATCGTGCAGAACACTGTATTGTGTGGAGGTGTCACTGAAGCCTTCTTCCTTCCATTCCCCCCAACTGCCACCAGTGCACCGGCGAGGTGCAAACGCAAACTGTACCGCCTGCCATAGTTGCCTGAATCGTCTGCCGAATCTATCTTGAACTCGCCGACGCTTATGTTTACCTCGTTGCCTGCCTTTAAAGCCTTTGCAGATGTTGAAGTGTTGTCCGTGTGCTGTCGCTGTCCGTAGTAGTGTTGGCCGTAGTCTTGATAGTCAGCCCTGTGTTGTCAGCCGTAGGCATTGCAGGCGGGTCGCCTCCCGTGCCGTTTCCGTTATCGTCAGGTCTGCCCATTTCGTTCGGACCACCACCACCGTTGCTCATGTTGTTCTGCCAATTTCTGTTTGGCGTGCCGTCAGACTTCATAGAAGCGTTTGCACTTCCACCGCCTGTGGTGATGTCAAAGCTTCCGCCCTCGATAGAAAGCACAGTTTCCGCCTCGAATGCGTCATTGTTTGCGACTACTGTGAAGCTTCCCCCTGTCACGCTTATAAAGCCTTTGTCAGAAGCCTCTGTGTTAGTGGATTTTATGCCGTTCGTGCCTGCGGAAATGTTGACTGTTCCGCCAGATATCTTAACACTGTCCTTGCCTTCCATAGCGGTTGAAGCCGAGGTCACATTGATATTTCCGTCAGTGATAACAAGATCGTCCTTTGAAACTATGCCGTGCTTGTAGTTTGCATTCACAGTAAGTGTACCGCTGCCGTTTATAGTAAGGTCGGCTTTGGAGAAAATAGCACCGTCTGTGTTGCTGTCATCTTCTCCTAAAGAGTAGCTTGCACTGTCCGTCAAAACGTTCTCTGTGCCGTCCTCCAGCACGATATAAACTTTTTTAGCTTTGCTCACAAGCAGGGGAGCGTTGTCCGCACAAGTTATGTCAACTCCATTGAAAATAAGCTTTATTTCAGCCGTCTTGTCCGCTGAAACGATTATCCTGCCGTTGGTCGCCGTGCCTGAAAGAATGTAAGTGCCTGCCTGCGAAATGGTAACAGTTTCCCCCTCAGCGGTCGCACCCTCACCGTCTATAGCTGCACTGCCATCAGCAAATGTAATCCCTATTGAGCTTTCCTCGTCATATCCAACGTCAATGTCCTCTGCCGCAATGCTTGCGTCAATGTCAGACTTTGCCGACTGAGAAACACTGTTTGTGGTCTGTGAAGAACTCACTCTCTGAACAGCCTGAAAAAGCCGTGACCGTGATAAAAAACGCCGCCGTGATAGCTGCCAGCTTTTTAGTGTCCGAAATTTTCATGAAAAATACCCCCTTGTATGGTAAAAAGGTTGAAAAAACCGCACAAGACCGCTTTAGCCTTGTGCGGTTTTGCTTATGGATACTTTTTGTTATTTTGTCAGAATGATTGTTCCTCAATGTCTGCTGCCACTGCACACATTATCTCAAGGTTGCCGTTTCTGCATCTAAGTTCGTCAATAAGCTTCTTTTCGTTAGCGTCACCCTTTAGCTCAATGCGGTATTTCAGCTTGAAAAGGCTTCCCATATTTGTGGTCTTTACCGAAACAAGCTCACATTCTGAAAGATACTTTTCAAATATATCGTCAAATACCTCAGTGTAATCAAGGCTTTCAGGGATAGTGATACTAAGATCCTTGTGACCCGACTTCTTTTTGCCAATAGGCAGAAGCGTATAAATAATGTTCAGCAGGCTCACGCACACCGCAAGCATAAGAGCCAACGCAAGGTGGTTCGTGCCCGTCGCAAGACCGACAGCCATTGAAAGGAAGATAGCACAAATGTCCATTGCACTTCCCGGTACAGAACGGAATCTTACCAAGCTGAATGCACCCATAACAGCCACGCCCGTACCGATGTTTCCGTTTACAAGCATTATCACTACCTGTACTATCACAGGCAGCAAAGCAAGCGTCATCATAAAGCTTTTTGTCTTTTTCTGCTTGAAGTTGAATGCAAATGCAATTATAAGACCAAGCACCAAAGACGCCGCAGTGCAGAAAACAAATTCGTTTGTAGTTATCGCCGCCACGGTCGTTTCAGTGGTGGTCACAGTAGTAGCCGCAAGAGTAGTTGAATTAAGCACAGCTTATCACCTTACCTTTATGTATTTTTTTCAGAAAATTCGTTAAGATACGCAGTTCCGTATTTTGAGAATGACGCAGGATATATCTCCAGTTCATCAAGTATAGCCGATAACCAAAGAGGCATAGCGTTCGGTATCTTTATCTCCATTACCCTCATGCCAGCAGGCAGAAGCTCTTTTCCCCAAATGCCCTTGTCAAGCTCCTTTTTGCTCTTCACGGTAAAGAATGTGCGTGTCAAAGGTCAGCCTAAGGGACGGGTCTTCTGTACCGCAGTAAGCAAGCCTGTCATAGCTAAGATACATTGCAGGAGCAATGCCCTCATAGAATTTGAGAAAATATTTCAGCTCGTTCTCTATCTGCGGATTATCATGAGGTACCTCTTTGCCTGCAAAGAAATCACGGGTCTGTGCAAGGGTCATTTCAATACGCCTCTTGTAGACCACACCCTTGTATTTCTTTTTCAGCTCCACAAAGACCATGTCTTCATCATTAGGTACGCCGTAGCTCCTCACTCTCAGCTTTTCCTTGTAAACAGGCTTTTCAATGGAGTTTCTTACAAGCTGATGACTTGGTGTGTCATAATATATGTTGCAGATAGTGCTTTTGTAATATCTGTCTTTGACAAAATGCCCATCGAGCTTTTTTTATAAGCTTTTCATAAGTCGGTTCATCAACGATATATTTTTTCTCTATCCGTCTGAACACTTCCTGATTGCCATTCATATCCACGCCTCTTTTCGTGTTTTTTTTTCGTATGCTTCGTGTAAACTTTCCTTTGATTAAAAGTATATATGACTAACTTTAAATATAGCTAAACCTTATATGTATTTTGTGTGAATGTTTATGAATATTGCAAAATACCATATATTTTGTATACAAAAAAACGGGTGAACTTCTGTCCACCCGTGGAAATTATTTTGCACTATATTATTCCGCAATAGCCTTGTGGAAGATCTTCTTACCCTTTTTGATAACAACAGGCTCAGAGAGATCAACAAGACCCTTAGGGTCAGTGAACTTCTCACCATTCACCGCAATGCCGTTCTGTGTAACAAGACGTCTAGCCTCGCCATTTGAAGGGCAAAGTCCGCACTTAACGAGAAGTGTAAGAAATACCTATCTTGCCGTCAGTAAGATCAGCCGCCGCAATAGTCGTGCTAGGCATATCGTCGCTGTTTCCACCGCCTGCAAAAATAGCCTTTGCCGCAGCGTCAGCCTTGTCAGCCTCTTCTTTGCCGTGAACAAGCTTTGTCAGCTCGTAAGCCAAAAGCTCCTTAGCCTTGTTGTATTCAGCACCCTCCATGTGCTTCTCCATTTCCTCTATCTCCTCGATAGGAACGAATGTGAGCATCTTCAGGCACTTGATAACATCAGCGTCACCAACGTTTCTCCAATACTGATAGAACTCGTATGGAGAAGTTTTTTCAGGGTCGAGCCATACAGCGCCCTTTTCTGTCTTGCCCATTTTCTTGCCCTGCCGGAGTTGCCGAGCAGCAGATCGTCACCGCCGAACTGCATTAATCCTGGAAAAGTCTGTAGAAAAAGCATTTCATCAGCGAACAGCTCAGGAATGTATTCACTCTTTGTAGAAATGCTTTCTCGCACCGACCGAAAGCTCTCTGAAATTTCGCAAAAGGCTACTTATTTCCGTCATAGCATCATAAAAGGCTACTTATTTCCGTCATAGCATTTAAACCTATTGATATGACTATAGCACACTTTCACCCTTTTGTCAACCCCCTTTTTGTTAGGAGTGAGGAATGAGGAGTGAGGAATGAGAAATGAGGAGTGAGGAATGAAGGTATCGCCTGCGGCGATGATTATTTATTGTAGGGGCAAACTTTTTGCCCCTGCATTATCCCCATGCTTTTTTAAAGAATTAACTTATTCGTCTACAAATGTACAAAAACATATGATATAATAAAATTTATATGATTTTATTTAGTTGGGAGAAAGAAAAATGCTGAAGCTTTTTAGGTATCTGAAAAACTATAAAAAAGAAAGCATAATCGGTCCGCTGTTTAAGCTTATCGAAGCCTGCTTCGAGCTTGCAGTGCCACTCGTTATGGCTAATATCATCGACGTGGGTATAAAAAATCAAGATAAGCCCTACATCTATAAAATGGGTGGCGTGCTTGTTCTCCTCGCCTTCTGCGGACTTGCGTGTTCACTGACCGCACAGTATTTCGCTGCGTCCCTAGGCTTCGGAACTGCCCTTAGACGTGACCTCTTCAAGCATATCAATTCACTGTCCTATGCGGAGATAGACAGCGTTGGAAGCCATACCCTCGTCACACGAATGACAGCGGATATCAATACCGCTCAGCAGGGCGTGAATATCCTCCTTCGTCTGTTTCTTCGTTCGCCTTTTATCGTACTTGGTTCTATCATAATGGCATTCTCTATCTCAGTGAAGCTTACCCTTATCTTCCTGATAATCGCCCCATGCCTTGCCTATGTTATCTATCTTATAATGCACATCACTATCCCGCAGTATAAGAATATCCAGAAAAAGTTGGATAAAACTAACCTTATGACAAGCGAAACTCTCACAGGCGCAAGGGTTATCAGAGCCTTTTCCCGTCAGAAAGACGAGAAAAAAGAGTTCGCTGATAATACCGAAGAACTTAGACGCCAGCAGATAATTGCAGGAAGAATTTCCGCCCTTATGAACCCTGCCACCTATGTTATCGTAAACTTCGCTATCATCGCTATCATTTGGTTTGGCGGCAAAACAGTTTATTCAGGCTCTATCTCACAGGGCGAAGTGATAGCCCTTGTAAACTATATGAACCAGATACTCTTAGCACTCCTTGCTATGGCGATACTTGTTACAAATATCACCAAAATGCAGGCTTCCGCTATCAGAATAAACGACGTTTTCGCTGTGGAGCCAAGTGTATCCGATAAGGATAATAAGCCTGTCGCAATTGACAGTAATGCCCCATGCGTAGAGTTTAGAAACTGTTTCTTCTCGTACGCATCAGCCGAGGCTGACTCCCTTTCAGATATCAGCTTCAAAGCCATGAAAGGCGAAACTATCGGCATAATCGGTGGTACAGGCTCGGGTAAAACCTCTCTTATCAACCTTATACCAAGATTTTATGATGTCCGTCAGGGCGAAGTTCTTGTTGACGGCGTTGACGTAAAAGAGTACCCATTCTCACAGCTCAGAGGTATGATAGGCATTGTTCCTCAGAAAGCCGTCCTCTTTAAGGGTACTATAAGACACAATATGCAGTGGCGTGATAAAAACGCCACGGACGAGGATATCTGGAACGCTCTTGATATCGCTCAGGCGAAAGATTTTGTTGAGAAAAAGCCTGATAAGCTTGACGAAATGATACTTCAGGAGGGCAAAAACCTCTCAGGCGGTCAACGTCAAAGACTTACCATTGCAAGAGCATTGGTTGGTGATCCTGAGATACTCATTCTCGATGACTCAGCCTCCGCCCTTGACCTTGCCACAGATGCAAGACTAAGAAAAGCTATCCACGAAAAAACAAGCGGCATGACCGTTTTCATAGTTTCACAGAGGATCTCATCTATAAAAAGTGCCGATAAGATAATCGTTCTTGACGATGGCAAAATAGCAGGTATCGGCACTCATTCAGAGCTTTATAACGGCTGTGAGGTATATAAAGAAATATGCCTTTCACAGCTTTCAGAAAAGGAGGCGCAGGCAAATGGATAAGCAAAGCACAAAAAACAAGCTTGATACCTCCGCTCTCAGACCGCTTCTCAGATACGCTAAACCGCATATGTGGCTGTTCGTCCTGTCTATGGTCTTTGCAGTCATAACCGTTGCAACAACGCTTTATGCACCTATCCTCGTGGGCAACGCTGTTGACCTTATCATAGCCAAGGGACTTGTAGATTTTGACGGAATTATCAATATCATCATCAAGCTTGGCGTAACAGTCACCGTAACAGGCATTGCCCAGTGGCTCATGTCACTTTGTACAAATAAGATAACCTATTGCGTGGTAAGAGATATCCGAAACGATGCTTTCGCAAAGCTCCAAAAGCTACCCCTTTCTTATATCGACTCCCACCCTCACGGTGATATAATCAGCCGTATAATCTCCGACTTGGAGCAGGTGTCAGACGGACTTCTCATGGGCTTTTCACAGCTCTTTACAGGCGTATGTACAATTTTTGGTACACTTGGTTTCATGCTCTCCATAAACGTGAAAATAACCCTTATCGTGGTTATCCTAACTCCGCTTTCTCTATTTGTCGCAAGATTTATCGCCAAGAACACATTCAAGCTTTTCCACCAGCAATCAGTTGCAAGAGGCGACATGACCAGCCTTGTTGAGGAAATGACAGGCAATCAGAAGGTAGTAACAGCATTCGGCTATCAGGAAGAAGCTGAGGAGCAGTTTGAAGAAGTGAACCTGAAACTCCAGAAAGTTGGACTTAACGCCACATTCTTTTCCTCACTCACCAACCCATGCACACGATTTGTAAACAACCTCGTCTACATGGCTGTCGGTATCGTGGGCGCACTCTCTGTAATAAAAGGCGTGGGCTTCACAGTTGGTAACCTTAGCTGTTTCCTCACCTATGCAAATCAGTATACAAAGCCTTTCAATGAAATATCAGGCGTTATCACCGAGCTTCAAAGTGCATTCGCTTCTGCAAAGCGTGTCTTTGAGGTCATAGACGAAACAGAGGAGATACCTGACAGCTCTAACGCTACTGTCCTTACCTCCGTTGACGGCACATTAGACGTTGACAACGTGTCATTTAGCTATGGCCTGATGTGAAGCTTATCGAGAATTTTAACCTCCATGTAAAGAGCGGTCAGCGTACAGCTATCGTAGGACCAACAGGCTGCGGCAAGACCACCATGATAAACCTCCTTATGAGGTTCTATGATACCGACAGCGGCGAGATACGCATAAGCGGCGAGCCTATAAAGGATTGTACACGTGATTCCATGAGAAGTATGTACGGCATGGTCCTGCAGGAAACGTGGCTGAAAACAGGCACCATAAGAGAGAACCTCTGCTACGGCAAGCCTGACGCCACCGAGGAAGAAATGATAGCCGCCGCCAAGTCAGCCCATTGTCACGGCTTTATAAAGCGTCTGCCAAAGGGCTATGATACCGTTATTTCAGACAGCTACAGCACTATCTCCGCAGGACAAAAACAGCTTCTATGTATCGCACGAGTAATGCTCTCACTGCCGCCAATGCTCATTTTGGACGAAGCTACATCGTCTATAGATACCCGTACCGAGATATTGGTACAGCGTGCCTTTGAGAAAATGATGCAGGGCAGAACGAGCTTTATAATCGCCCATAGACTTTCTACTATCAAGAATGCAGATACTATCATAGTAATGGATTCGGGACACATAGTAGAGCAGGGAAGTCATGATGAGCTTATGGCAAAGAACGGCTTCTATGCCGCTCTCTATAACTCACAGTTTGCTGTGACCTGATCCCAGCGTTTGTTTATAAAAAACCTGATGTAGGGGCGGCCTTTGGTCGCCCTTTTGTATTTTGCCCTATTTTTTTATCCCGTTCGTCTTTTCGATTTCTCCATTACCCCACCCTTATTTTTATCATAAAAATTATTGACTTTTATCTTAAAATTGTTGTATAATGTTATATATTTCACGGGATATACACAATCGTGTTTTATAATGTATAGTAACGAAAATCTAAGGAGTGCCTATGTTCGGATATGTCCGCCCTTTCAAACCCTATATGCGAATGTTTGAATATGATATCTATAAAGCTGTCTACTGCGGACTTGTAAGGATATGGGCAGGCGCTATGGCTTTGTGACACGCTTTACCCTTAGCTATGATTTCGCATTTCTCTCCCTTATGGATCTCTCTGTGAGGGGAGTGAAGCTTGATGCAGAAAAGCAACGCTGTATCGCACACCCTTTCAAAAAAACAATGTGCACAAAGTGTACTTGCAATCTTAAATATACGTCCTCAGCCGCCGTGATACTCACATATCATAAGCTCCGTGACGATATAGCCGATAAAGGGCTAAAAGGCAAGCTTGCCGCATTTGCACTTCTGCCTTTTTTTCAAAAAGCCCTATAAGAAAGCGGCTCGCCTTTATCCGGAACTTGCCCCTGCCGTTGAAAACGCAATGAAATTGCAAAATAAAATAGAGCGTGAAAAAACAGCAGGCATAGACCTTGCCTGCGAGCCTACCGCACTTATGATGCAAGTCGTCGCAGGCGGACTTACAAGCAAGCATGACCAACGCCGACCTCTCCTTGAACGATTCGGCTACCTGCTTGGCAGATTTATCTATATCTGCGACGCTCTTGACGACCTGCCCGACGACCACGAGAGTGAAAGCTACAATCCGCTCCTTGCAAAATTTCCACCCACCGAGGGCATAAATGCGGACTATCTCAAAAAAGTCCACGCCTTTTGTGATGACAACATAAATTTCACCCTGGGTGAAATGGCAGATATCTATGTGAAGCTCAATCTTGAGCGATATCGTGATATACTTGATAATATCGTGTATCTTGGACTTAAAAATGTCTATACTCAAATAAGAAGCGGAAAATTCCGCAATAACAGGAAAGGAATTAACGATCAATGATCTCCAAAGACCCTTATAAAATTTTAGGTGTATCCCCAACAGCTTCAGACGCTGAAATAAAATCAGCTTATAAAGAGCTTGTGAAAAAATATCACCCCGACCAGTATCAGGATAACCCCCTGGCTGACGTAGCTGAGGAAAAAATGTCCGAGATAAACGCCGCCTACGATCAGATAATGACCTCAAGACGTGGGGGTGGATACCAGTCCGAAGAAAGCGGCTACGACGGCTATGCCTCTTCGCAGGGCTTTGACTCAGGCTATATCAGAAGCCTTATCCAAAGCGGAAGCTATACTCAGGCAGATCAGATACTTGATAATGTGTCCTCCTCGGAAAGAAATGCCGAGTGGTATTTCCTTAAAGGCACTATCTGCCACCGCAGAGGCTGGCTCAATGAGGCTTATAACAACTTCACAAGAGCCGTCCAGCTCGACCCAAATAACATGGAGTATCAAAGCGTGTTAGCCCAGATGAACAGACAGCGAAGCGGCTATATGAGTGGCAACCCAACTCAGGGCTACCAAGCAGGCGGCATGAGCGGCCCTGACTGCTGTTCCTCCCTTTGCTGTGCAGACTGTTGCTGTGAAATGATGGGCGGCGACCTTATACCGTGCTGCTAAAGACCCATGAGAAATAAAATAGCCTTCCGTGTGGCATTAGGCGGCATATGCTCTGCTGTCTGCCTGCTTTTGATGTTTTCAAGCAGCTTTTTGCCCATGCTCGATTATACTATCCCTACCTTCGCAGGCTTCATGATGGTTGTGATGATAGTGGAGGTGGATAAAAACTGGGCGATAGCCACCTATTGCGCAGTGAGCCTGCTGAGCATCTTTGTCACCCCCCAATTACGAAGCGACCCTGCTTTTCATATTGTTCATGGGGTATTATCCAATACTTAAATATTATCTCGACCAAAAGAAAAACAGCCTGTTGGTGTGGGCAATAAAGCTTGCAGTGTTCAATGTGGCGATAGTCATATTCTTTTTGGCTTTTCAGTATATCTTCACCTCGGTGGATATGCTCGAGGGCATGGAGATGTTTGGCAAGTATGCCGTGCTTGTTCTGTGGGCGGCGGCGAACCTGTTTTTCTTTATTTATGACTATGCCCTCACACAGTTGACAGATATGTACATAAATTGGTTTAGAAAAAAAAAATACTCAGAAGAAAATGACGGTGACGTTTTATGAACGAAGAACAAGAGAAAGAAATATTAAACGAGGCGAAAATACAAACTGCAAGGCACAAGAAAAAAATACAGATAATAAGCCTTGTTGCAATAATAGCGGTCATAGCAATGGCTATAGTGGCGTGTATACCTCTTATAAAAGCACTTCACAGCAAGGCAGGCATTGCAGCCTTGGAGCGTAAGCTTGATAACTACAGTGGCATTGTGGGAGTGCTTATCTTTACTTTCATACAAGCTCTTCAAGTGGTCATAGCGGTCATACCGCCTGTACAAGTGGTGGGTGGAGTGCTGTTCGGCTGGTTCTGGGGCGGGTTGCTATCATTCTTAGGTACGCTCCTTGGCACAATGGCAATATTCGTGCTTGTGAAAAAATTTGGCAGACCAATAGTGGAAGCCTTTGTTGACGAGAAACAGCTAAAAAAATTCAAATTCCTGCAAAATGAGAAAAAGCTAACCGTTATCCTTATAAAAGGATTTTTTCTATTATGTCATGCCTTGCAGACTTCCAGCAATAATGCTCTCCACGATTTTGGGGAGCAATGTAAAAAGCGGCAACTTCACAGTTGTACTTGTGGTGCTTGGAGTAGCTCTCGTAGCAGGTATCGTTGGCTTTTTGTTCAAAGATGTTATAGTGAATAAAATGAAACAACATAAGAAGAACAAATAAGTAAAGTTGCACAAAGTTGAGTTTAGATGAAAAAAATATAAAAAAGTGCTTGACAAAAGGCTCTTGTAGTGGTATAATAAATATCGTTGATTGAGCGGTAAGCTTGAAAGACCACCAAAAAAGCCTGGTCAGGCAGTATGCGGGTGTAGTTCAGTGGTAGAACTCCAGCCTTCCAAGCTGGTCATGTGGGTTCGATTCCCATCACCCGCTCCAATATATCTTAAACTTTTATCCGAGTTTGAGATATTAATGAGTACAGTATGCGTCATTAGCTCAGTTGGATAGAGCAACCGCCTTCTAAGCGGTAGGTCACTGGTTCGAATCCAGTATGGCGTACCATTAAACTCGTTCCAGATGAAAATCTGCTGCGAGTATTTTCTTCTAATATGTATGGTGGGTATAGCGTAGCTGGCCTAACGCGTCAGTTTGTGGCACTGAAGACCGTGAGTTCGAATCTCACTACCCACCCCACTGAATACGTTCTGCGTTAAGCAGAGCGTATTTTTTGTTTACTTATCGCAGGGCGACCTTTGGTCGCTCGTTTTTTATATACCACCGACAATGACCTGTATCCTACCGACTTGGATTATTATATCCCGCCTGCAAATAGACAGAAAAAGGGCGACAACTTAAAAGCTGCCGCCCAGATCCAGAGGTTATATATTTTATAAAGCGAAATTTTTGTTGTAAACAGCCTCGGCTATCCTGAATGTTTCGTCATCAAGTGCAGGAACAGCGTCAGCAGTGATCAAGGCGGCACCGCTCTCAAAAGCGTCCTCCGCAATGCCATCGGCACCATGCTGAATAACAACGCTTCGTAACTCAGAGCAATCCACGAAAGCCTTTGCACCAAGCTTCTTCACAGATGATGGGATAACAACTTCTCTCAAAGCCTTACAGCCTCGGAAAGCCTCGTTTCCAACACAAGCGATCTTGCCTGACATCCTCACCGTCTTAACTACAGTATTCTGAGCAAACGCTCTCTTGCCTATCCTGCTAACGGAATCAGGAAGATAAACGCTCTCGAGCTTCTCACAAAGTGCAAATGCACACTCGCCTATCTTTCTTACAGATCCTGCGAATTCAACCTTTTTCAGAGCAGAGCAGCCGAAGAATGCGTAGTCGCCAACAGCCTCGATTCCAAATGGTATAGAGATCGCTTCCAGACCTGAGCAGAATGTGAAAGCATTCTCTGCGATCTCGATCATAGCTGCCGGTATCTCAAGCTCTCTCAGAGAAATGCAGTTCTGGAAAGCTCCGTTTCCTATGGAAACTATATTTTCATTAAGACAAAGTTCTTTCATTGAAGAGCAGAAACCGAATGCAGACTCGCCGATTTCTCTTACGCTCTCAGGCAGGTCAGCTCTCTCCAAACTGTCGCAATTGTAGAATGTGAATGGCAGTATCCTTTCCACACCATAAGGTATAGTCGCAAATCTCAGAGATTCACAACCGCAGAATGCCATCTCACCAATAAACCTTACGCTCTCAGGGATAGTCACATTCACCAGTGAACAGCATTTGTAAAATGCCTTTCTTCCGATGATAACAACGTCCTTTGAGATAACAGCACATTTAAGGTCGTAAAGATGTGCGAAAGCACCGCCTGCAACAGCTATGACCTTTTTGCCACGAAGCTCAAAAGGAAGCTCCAGCACTTCGATATGGCTGTCACCGCAGTATCCAGTGATAATACACATATCGTCAGCCGTAACATATTTAAAACAGCCCGAGATCTTCTCGCTGCTGATACTGCTGCTTGCAGTTACACCAACGCTCTCAAGTGCTTTTTTGAAACCATTGTCGCCCATAAAATTAATGCTTTTCATCAGCGTGACCTCCATTATACCCACTATAAATATATACCTCGTAACTGAACTTAAACGTTTTCTGTATTTTCTAATGAAATTATACTACAGTATACTATGTTTGTCAATGGTATTCGCAATATTTTATTTATAAAAAATTAATTTTCAGAACTTTTTCACTGATTGTGAACGGCTTTTTTGTCACTTTTCACAATTAATTTACGCAAAATAATTTTAGTTTTCACACATCGTTCTCAATCTTTGAGAATGCTGTAATTTTATAGTAGCAAACGTTTTCGCAAGTGACGCAAAAGACTAATACCAATTTATAGAATTCGCTTGATTAAATCGACCAAACCATAAGATGATGTATTTCTTATATTTGTAAGATTGTCATAAATTATGTTTATATAATATTAATAAAGAATGATATACCGTTC